>ENA-OYWC01000460-OYWC01000460.1-human-gut-metagenome-genome-assembly--contig:-NODE-460-length-16185-cov-6.449907_pt1 | contig 16185 bp, 11 predicted proteins | sample MGYA00244165_ERZ653387 | MGnify/ENA primary metagenome ERZ653387 (study PRJEB26926, sample SAMN06164974) | human gut metagenome | biome: ENVO:00009003; feature: ENVO:2100002; material: ENVO:00002003...
CGGAGTCCAGAGGCAGCGCCTCTGGTGGGGTTTGGGGCAACGCCCCAACCGTTCCTCGGACGCTCAACTCCAAGGAAGCCGCCAACAAGGCGCAGGCAGCGAAGCGTCCCTGCCAGTAACTTCGCGTGTCCTCAGACGTGCCCCCAAGCCACTCTTTCCATCACCTATGCTGTGTCGCGCCAGATGGGCGCGACCAAATAGCCTGATAACCGCATATCACCGCAACACAAAACGGGCAGGACGCATCACACACGTCCTGCCCGTTCTTCATGTATTACTTCGCCAGCTGGTTGACCGCATCGACAACCGCCTGAGAGGTCAGCGTCGCGCCCGTCACCGCGTCGATGTCCACGCCCAGCGTCAGCGGCGCTTTCTTGCCGATGAACTGGCTCGTGAACGCTTCGTCGGCACACTTGCCGCCCAGCGCGTAGAATTCGCTGGAAGCATCCACCGTCAGCGCCGTGATGACGAGGTTCTGATCGACCTCCACCGTCACCACCACGCCGTCATGCCAGCCTTTGACCGTCAGCGACTGCGCCTTCGCGGGTGCTTCCGTCGCGGCAGGGGCTTCCGTCGGCTCTTCCATAGGTTCAGCCGCTGCATACAGGCTGTTCACCGCGTCTACAACCGCCTGAGACGTAATCGTCGCGCTTGCCACCGCGTCAATGCCTTCGCCCAGCGTCAGCGGTGCGCTCTTGCCGATGAATTGCGCCGTGAACGCTTCCTCCGCGCACTTCTGTCCCAACCCCGGCGTCTGCGTGGACGCATCCACCGTCAGGGCGGTAATCACGCCGTTTTCGTCCGTCACGTTCACCGTGATTTCGTTGCCATCGTAGCCCGCAGCCGTTGCCGTCTTGACTTCCGCAGTCTGCGCAGCGGGTTCTTCCGTCGCGGCGGGTGCTTCCGTCGGCTCTTCCACAGGTTCAGCCGCCGCATACAGGCTGTTCACCGCGTCTACAACCGCCTGAGACGTAATCGTCGCGCTTGCCACCGCGTCAATGCCTTCGCCCAGCGTCAGCGGCGCACTCTTGCCGATGAACTGGCTCGTGAACGCTTCCTCCGCGCACTTCTGACCGAAGCCCGCCGTCTGGCTGGACGCATCCACCACCAGTGCCGTAATCACACCGTTCTCGTCTGTCACCTGCACCGTGATGTCCGCGCCGCCGAAGCCCGCAATCGTCGCGGTCTTCGCGTTTTCCAGCACCATGGGCGCTTCCGTCGCAGCAGGTGCTTCCGTCGCCACAGGTTCGAGATCCTCCGCCGCCATCGCGGGCGAAGTCAGCGCCGCGTTGATGGCCTCCACCGCTGCCGTCGAGGTGATGGTCGCGCCGGTCAGCCCATCCACATTTTCATTCAGGGTAAACGGGCCGCTCTTGCCGATGAACTGCGCCGTAAACTCTTCGTCCGCGCAGCGCGTGCCGAAGCCGGGCGTCTGCGTGGAAGCGTCGATAACCAGCGCCGCAATCGTGCCATCATCATTCAGCGTCAAACGCGCGGTCACTTCGCCGTTGCCAAAGCCAACAGCCTTGCCCTGATGCACGTCGCCTGTCAGCTCAACCGTCTGCGCAGGCTTTTCTTCCTTCACGCCAAACGCCAGCACGTCGCCTTCGACGTCCTTGCCCAGCACATGGCTGATGCACTTCAGCACATCATTGGATGCCGCCAGCACCGCCTTGGAGGTGACGGTCGCGCCGGTAATCGCTTCGATGGTGTCGCCGCCGAACGCGCTCAGACCAATGAACGCCTCCGCACGAGCCGGTTCCTTCCAGCGCGCGCCGAAGCCGTCCGTCTCGGCAAAGTTCGTGTCGCCAATCTGGCAGCCGACGATTTTGCCATCCATATCAACGCCCAGCGTCACAGCGACATTGCCGCCGTAGCCCTTGGCGGAGGACACCGCGCAGTAGCCGATGGTCTTGCCGTCCTTCTTCGCTTCCACCAGCGATGTAACATTGCAGCCATCCGGAATGCTCATGGTGCTGAAGGAATCCGCCTCCATGACGCTCTGGAACGCCGCGTTCTGCGCCGCTTCCTCATGCGCCTTGATGGGACCCGCCGTAATCGCATTCGTTACCGCCAGCAGCAGCGCCGCCGCCAGCGCAATCAGCGCCAGAATCAGGTACGCCGGAAGCTGTTTCCGAGTTGTCTTGGTTTCACTCATGGTTTATTGCCTCCTCCTGAGAACTATGAAAAAGTGAAATTGAAAGCTGATACTATTTTCAGAGGAAAATAGCATATCATCGCAAGGACGTGTAGCCCCATTGCTTCATCAGGTCGTTCATCATCACCGTGCCGTCGCGCAGAATCATCAGCGCGGGATAGCCGTTCTCCTGCGTGAGCTGGAGTGCCTTCTCGCTGCCGAGGACGATGCACGCTGTCGCCAGTGCGTCCGCGTCCATCGAGCTTTCCGCAATGATGGTTGCCGACGCCAAGTCGGAATCGGACGGCAGCCCCGTCCATGGCGACAGGATGTGATGATACCGCACGCCGTCGATGGTAAAGCCGCGCTCGTAGATGCCGCTGGTCACGACGCTGCGGTCGATGACAGAAACGACGCCAATAGGGCCGCTGGTCACGACGCTGCGGTCGATGACAGGAAAGACGCCGATAGGGCTGCTGTTGTTGGGATCGTCCGGATCCTGCACGCCGACGCGGTATGCCGATCCATCCGGCTTCGTCCCAACGGCGTAGACATTGCCGCCGAAATTCAGCATTGCGCCGCTGCACCGCCCGCGCACCAGTGCCGCCACTTGGTCTGCAATGTAGCCCTTGGCGATGCCGCCGAGGTCAATCTGCATCCCGTCAGGCAGCGTAACCGTGTTGTTCTCGCCCAGCGTGAGCTGCTCGTCGTCCACCAGCGGCAGGGCGGCGATTCGCTCCTCATCGGTCGGCATACGGTTCGTGCCGCCGGTGAAGTCCCACTGCGCGGTCAGGGGCGCAATCGTGATGGCGAACGCGCCGCCGGTCAAGCGGTTGAGCTTCTTCGCTTCGCTGAGGACGTTCCACGTTTCCGCATCAACGGTCACGGTCTGCCCATGAGCGTTGTTGATGCGGCTGACGTCGCTGCCCTCCACCGTTTTGGAGAGCATGTTCTCGTAACGCTTGCAAGCCGCCCAAATGTCATCCATCAGGGCGTCGTCCGCGCCGTAGAGCGTGATGGTCACAACTGTGTCGAAGTAGAAACCCACGCCCGTTGTTTTTTCTGCCGGGTCAACCGTGGCGGCCGCGGCGGGGGGTGTCGTCGGGGTTTCGCCGCCTGCCTGCTGCGCACTGCATCCGCCCAGCAGCAGCGTCAACGCCATCAGCCCCGAAAGCACCGCTGTTTTTTTCATTCCTTCACCACCAATTCCACACTTACCCGATTGGGCAGACAGATAATGAATTGCTGATTGGGGCGCGTCTCCCAGTTGTCCAGCGTCACTTCGCCCATTTGGACGCACAGCTGATTATGGCATGTTGAGGATGCCATCACCGCGCCGCGCTCGCTGATCTCAATCACGTTGACGCTGCCGTCCTCCTGCGTGACGGTCAATGTCTGCTTCTGCCCCAGCGGCACACGGGCGTACTCCGCGCCATCCACCGTCACGACGATTTCGCCATTTTGACCCCCGCTCGGACGCAGCAGCGTTACCGCCGCCAGCAATCCGACGGCAAGTGCGACCATCAGCGCAATGACCCAATAGTTCTTCTTATCCATACTGCTCCTTTATCTTGGCATATGAATACATTGTGAATTATACCACGAACTCCATGCCGCGTCAATGTCAAGTTTTCGCGATTGAAGCATTTCTCGATTCAGTTGACTTTGCTTTCATACTTATATGCTATATGCGCGTGCAGCGCAGGGATTTCGCCTCTGCGGAGGCAAGAATCCTGTTTCAAATTCCTCAATTTTGTGGTATAATGATCCCAGCAGACTTCTGCAAAATGCACGTTAAACCAACGATTAGGAGGATTTTTACCATGGCTAAGGAACTTAAGGGCACGAAAACCGAGCAAAACCTGCTGGAAGCCTTCGCGGGAGAATCTATGGCGCGCAATAAGTACACCTACTTCGCATCGAAGGCACGCAAGGACGGCTATGTGCAGATTGCCGAACTGTTCGAAGCAACCGCAGCGAACGAGAAGGAACACGCCAAAATGTGGTTCAAGCTGCTGGAGGGCGGCGAAATCAAGGATACCGCAGCGAACCTGCTGCACGCCGCTGAGGGCGAGAACGCCGAGTGGACAGACATGTACGTCCGCATGGCAGAGGAAGCGGACGCCGAGGGTTTCCCGGCGATTGCGCATAAATTCCGCATGGTCGCCGCCATCGAGAAGACGCATGAGGAACGCTATCGCCGCCTGCTGGCGAACGTGGAAAATGACCTTGTATTCTCCAAGGACGGCGACGTGATTTGGGAATGCGCGAACTGCGGCCATATCGTTGTGGGCAAGAAAGCGCCGGAAATCTGCCCGGTGTGTGCGCATCCGCAGAGCTACTTCATGGTCAAGGCGGAAAACTACTGATATTCCTGATTCTGATAGCAAGCACCCCTCCTTCGGCAAATCACCGAAAGAGGGGTGCATTTTCGTTCGTAGATCTTTGGGAGCAACACGCGCATACAGTATGCAGATGCGCTCATCTCAATCGCGAAAAGGGTGTCGAGAGGGTCGAAGACCCTTCGCAGGTGCAGGGCAGCGCCCTGCTGGGGTCAAGGGGCAAAGCCCCTTGGGTCTCCCCCGTCCTTTATTTCTGGTCGGGAATCAGAACCGCCTTGATGCGGCGGACGCCAGCGGAAGAGGATTCTTCCTTCTGAATCTTGAACGTGCCCAAATCGCCGGTGTTCTGCGCGTGGGGGCCGCCGCAGATTTCAAAGGAGTAATCGCCCATCTTGTAGGTGCGAACCTTCTCGCCGTACTTGGACTCAAACAGGCCAATTGCGCCCTTCTCCTTCGCTTCCGGCACGGTCATCTCTTCGCACACAACCGGCACTTTCGCCTGAATCGCTTCATTGACCATCTTTTCGACCTGCGCCAGTTCGTCCTTGGTCACCTTGCGGCCGAAGGAAAAGTCGAAACGCAGACGTTCCGCCGTGATGTTCGAGCCCTTCTGCGCCACTTCGTCGCCGAGCACTTTGCGCAGCGCCGCGTGCAGCAGGTGGGTTGCGGTGTGCAGGCGCGCGGTTTCCTCGCTCGTGTCCGCCAGACCGCCCTTGAACTTCTGCTCAGCGCCCTGATGGCTCAGCTCCTGATGCTTGCGGAACGCTTCCTCAAATCCGGCGGTATCCACCGTCAGATTGCGCTCCTTCGCCAGTTCCACGGTCATCTCAATCGGGAAACCGTAGGTGTCGTAGAGGTGGAACGCCGTCTCGCCGTCAATCTTGCCATCCGCCGCGCGGGACGCCACCTTGTCGAACTCCTTGTTGCCCTGCTTCAGCGTACGGGCAAAGCGGCCTTCTTCCAGCGTCAGCTGATCGATGACGAACGCCGCGTTGCGCTCCAGCTCCGGATACGCATTCTTGTACTGGTTGATGATCACCTTCGCGATTTCGCAGGTGAAGCCGTCGGGCATACCGAGCTGCATCCCGTAGCGCACCGCGCGGCGAATCAGGCGGCGGAGAATATAGCCCTGATCCGTGTTGGACGGGGACACGCCGCGGTCGTCGCCCAGAATAAAGGTGGACGTGCGCATGTGGTCAGCAATGATGCGGAACGCCTTGGTCGTTTCCTCATCCGCGCCGTACTCCTTGCCGGACAGTTCGGCAATCTTCGCCAGAATGTCGGTGAAGGCGTCCGTCTCATAGACGGTCTTCTTGCCCGTCAGCACACAAATCGTGCGTTCCAGGCCCATGCCGGTATCGACGTTCTTCTGCTTCAGCGGAATGAACGTACCGTCCTTCTGCTTGTTGTACTGCATGAACACGTCGTTCCAGATTTCCAGATACGCGCCGCAGTGGCAGGCAGGCGAGCAGTTCGGGCCGCAGGGCTTTTTGGTGATGATGAACATCTCGGTATCCGGGCCGCACGGGCCGGTGATGCCCGCCGGGCCCCACCAGTTGTGTTCCTTCGGCAGATAGAACAGGTGGTCATCCTTCACGCCGCAGCTGCGCCAGAGATTGGCGGCTTCCTCGTCGCGGGGGCAGTCCTCGTCGCCCTCAAAGACGGTGAACGCCAGCTTGTCGGGGTCAAGACCGAGGTATTTTTCGCTCGTCAGGAACTCCCAGCTCCACGGAATCATTTCCTTCTTGAAATAGTCGCCCAGCGACCAGTTGCCCAGCATTTCAAAGAAGGTCAGGTGGCTGGGGTCGCCCACGTCGTCAATATCACCCGTGCGGATGCACTTCTGCACGTCGGTCAGGCGCGTGCCAGCGGGGTGGGGCGTACCCATCAGGTACGGCACAAGCGGGTGCATACCGGCGGTGGTGAACAGGACGGTCGGGTCATTTTCCGGAATAACGGAGGCGGAGGGAATCCGATGATGTCCCTTGGACTCCATGAACTGCTGGAACATTTCCCGCAGTTGGGCGGATGTAATCTGCTTCATAAAGGCTGCTCCCTTCAAATTCGCACAAAATGGGGTCAATCGCAAGGGCTATTATACCATTCTGTCATGCGATTTGCAAGGGCTTCACGCGGTTTCCTGCGCCATTTGCGCCTTCTGCGTACGAATGACCTTCGTCATCATCCAAACGGCGAGGGCAAGCGTCAGCACATCCGCCAGCGGCTGGCAGACTTCCAGCCCGCGCAGCCCCCACACGTTCGGCAGCACCAGCAGCGTCGGAATCAGGAACAAGCCCTGACGCGCCGCCGCCAGAATCGTCGAGCGGATGCCGTAGCCAATCGCCTGCGTGTACATGTTGCTCAGCGTAATAAAGCCCCACGCCCACACGGTCAGAATCTGAATGCGGAAGGTTTCCGTGCCGATGCGGATGACCTCCGGGTCGGAGCGGCGGAACAGCGTGACGACCGGCTCGGCAAAGGCGAAGCCCGCCGCGCCCAGCACCAGCAGCACAATCGTCGTTACCTTGACGCTGAAGGAAAACGCACGGTGCATCCGGTCATATTTTCTCGCGCCGTAATTGAAGCCGCAGACCGGCTGGAAGCCCTGCCCGAAGCCGACGACGGTGGAGTTGACGAAATTCAGGCAGCGGCTGACAATCGCGAACGCCGCAATCGCAGGGTCGCCATAGACCGCCGCGGCATTGTTGAGCAGCGACGTCGACACGCTCATGATGCCCTGCCGCCCCAGCGACGGCAGACCGTTGTTCAGGATTTTGGCGTACATCTGCTTCGTTGGGCGGTAGTTGCGCGGATGAATCGTGATGGCGTCGGCGTGCGTGCTGCACATCACCAGCAGGATGACAAAGCTCGTCAGCTGCGAAATTGCCGTCGCAATCGATGCGCCCGCAATGCCCATGTCGAACACGAAAATCAGCAGCGGGTCAAGAAGCATATTCAGCAAGCCGCCGGAAATGATGCCGACCATGCCATACGTCGCCAAGCCTTGAAAGCGCAGGAGGTTGTTCATTGACAACGACCCCATCATGAACGGCGCGGCGAGGAAAATATACCGTGCGTAGTCCAGCGCATACGGCATAGCGGTCTCCGTCGCACCGAGCAGGCGCATCAGCGGCTCATTGAACACATTGCCCAGCACCGCAATCAGCACGCCCGCCGCTACTGCGGAAAAGAAACCGACCGCGCTGTACACTTCCGCCTCCTTGCGCTTGCCCATGCCCAGCAGATGGCTGACGTTCGTACCGCTGCCCATGCCGAACATGAACGCCAGCGCCTGAATCATCGCCATCACGGAAAAGACGATGCCGACGGCGGCGGAGGCGGATGTGCCGCTTGCGCTGGCTTCCGCCGTGCCAATTTGGCTGACGAAATAGGTGTCCGCCATATTATAAATGGAGGTAATCAGCATTGAGCAGATGGTGGGAAGCGCCATTTTCGGGATAATCTTCTCCACCGGCTGCGTCAGGAGCATTTGCTGTCTTTCTTCGGCGCTCATCGCCATAGGATTTGCCCTGCCTTTCTCATTCTCTCTACGCATGGAAGCCCTTTCAGCGCATACCGAATGAAATATTCTGCAAAAATCCCGAAAATCCTTGTTTTTTTCGCCGCACTTGACAAAGAAAGTCAGATGCAGTACCCTTGTATTGGGGAGAGCATCCCCCGAAAGGCAGAAAATCGACATGAAATCGACCGAAGAAATGCTGCAAGCCGCTGTACAGCAGCTGCAAACCGCGGAGCAGGCGCGCCTGACCAGCGAAACCGACCCTGCGCGCCGGCAGCTGCTGCATCTGCTCTATGCGCGGGAAGCCGCCGCGCTGCAATCCATGACACTGGTACGCGCTGAAATCCCCGCCACCCAAAAGCGGGACTGGAAGCCGCTGATTTTCCCGCTCGCCGCCGCGGTGCTGAATCTGGGTGCGCTGGCGCTCTGGCTGACGCTGCCCAGCTGCGTGACGCCGGAAAACAGCGGCTGGATGGGGCGATTCGCGCTGTGCATCGTTGTGCAGTCGGTATCGCTCTGCGCCGCCATCGGGAGCATTGTGAGCGCCATGCGCCGCAAGCCTCCCAAGCCTGTTGCAGTGGCGGATGAGCCTGAGCTTCGCCGTCGCTTGGTGGAAGTGGAAGGGCGAATCGCTTTGGACGCGCAGACCATCGAAGCGCTTTTTGCGCAGGAATCCGTTACCATCATCAGCACAGGCGCGGAAACGGCAGCAGAGCTATATGCCTCGCTGTACGAAATGGCACAGGACGCCCGGCTGGATGGCGACGCAAATCAGGAAAAAGCGCTCTCGTGGCCGCTGTCGAATGCAAAGCGCCTGCTGAACGCGGTCGGCTGCGAAGTGGTAGACTACACGCCGGAAACAGCCATGTTCTACGACGTGATGGACGCGGACATCACCCAGCAGCGCCGCCCCGCGATTGTGCAGAAGGCGGACGGGATTGTGCAGCAGAGGGGACTGTATTTAAGGAAGGGGTAACGCCGTCGCTGCCCCCTTGTCGCGCCCACAGGCGCGAATCCCCCCTGCAACAATCAAAATCAAGAAACATGGGTGTGCATTGCGAAGGGGTCAAGGGGGCGACCGCAAAGCCCCCTTGTCGCCTCCGCAGAGGCGAAATCCTCTGCTTGCAGAAAAGACATGCCATGTCTACAAGACCAGCAGCGTGGTCGCGCCAATGGGCAAGTGGTGAGTAGAGCAGCTTGGGGGGCGCTTCTGAGGAAGCGCAAAGTTACTGGCAGGGACGCTTCGCTGCCTGCACCTTTGTTGGCTTTTCCCTTTGAATTGATCGCCTTGATCGCCCGTGGAACGGTTGGGGCGTTGCCCCAAACCCCACAAGGGGCGCTGCCCCTTGACCCTGCAAGGGGAATCCCCCCCTTGACCCCTCCGCGCGATTGAGTTGGCATCTCTACCATAGTTCTTCCGCGTGTTTATTCTCTTATTCCTATCCCAGTGAGGTGAATTATGCGTTATTTTGGTTTTGACCTTGGTGACGGCGAAAGCTGTGTCGCCCTCTATTCCGACCAGCACATTGCTCCCGTTATCCTCCCCGTCCACGGGCGCAACAGCTTCATCACCGCTCTCGCCCGCTATGACGGTCATCCCGTCGTTGGCGCACTTGCCAGCGACAACCCCCAAGCTGAAGACCTCCGCGTCTGCTTCAAGCGCAACTTCCGCACCAACAGCGATTTCGTCAACCAGACCGTCGCCGCCTTCGCAAAAGGTGTCCTGACCGCCCTGCAAGACCATAGCGTCGTCCGCCATATCATGGAGACGGAAAACATCAGTTTCATTGTGGGCTGTCCGGCGGATTGGGCGGACAGCGACCGCACGCGCTATGCATCCCTGTTGATGGCGGCGGGACTGCCCAATGTGCGTATCGTGCCAGAATCGCGGGCGGCATTCCTGTCCGCGTCGACCGCGGAAGAGGACGAAACGCTCCGCCGGGCGCTGATGGACTGCGCGCTGGTGATTGACCTTGGCTCCTCCACCATGGATTTAGCGTATGTCTGCGACGGCCGGGAGTACGCCGTCAGCACAATGGGCGTGCAGCTGGGCGGCGGTATGCTGGATGAGCTGCTGCTGGAGCGGGCGGTAGACGCGCTGTGCGCAGAGGAAGCGGAACTTGTGCGGGAAATCCTGCGCGAAAAAAGCGCGTGGAAGAGCCGGATGATGCTGTCCGCGCGGCGGCTCAAGGAGCAATTCTTCACGCTCGGCGCAGGCGAAGAGCTGACGAGGCGCGAGACGATTTTCTGCGAAGGGCGGCATGTGCTGAACCTCACCATCAGCGCCGCCATCGTCGAAGAGCTCTGCGAACGCCCGTCGCCGCTATTGGAGGGTGAATCCTTCCGCAGCCGGATGATGAACTGTCTGCTGATGGCGCAGCAAATGACGGCGCAGCGTCCGCCGAAGGTTATGCTGCTGACAGGCGGCGCGTCGCGGATGACGTTCTTCCAGCAGCTTTGCCGTGAGACATTCCCGGACAGCGTGCTGCACGTTTCCGCCACGCCGGAATTTGACATTGCGCGCGGATTGGCGTACGCGGGGCATGTGGACGAAATGGTCAGGCGGCTGAAGGCGGATGCCGCGGCATATGTGGAAAGCGATGCGGTGGAGCAGAAGGTGCAGTCCGCTATGCCCGCGCTGACAGAGCAGCTTTCCGCCGCAATGGCGCGTCAGCTGACGGACAGCGTGCTCGTGCCGGAATACCGAAAGTGGCGGCAGGGCGAAACGGCAACACTGGGCGACATGGAAGATGCGTGCCAGAAGCGGGCGGAATCGCTGCTGATGTCACCGGAATGGAGCGCAGCGCTGTCAGAAGTGGTCTCGCCGTGGCTGGACAACATTCTGATGGACGTGCAGCGTGACCTCAACCGCCTTTGCGAGCAGTATGGCGTGGATGTGCAGCGCTTGCAGATTCGCCAAGCCATGGTGACAACGAGCACTTTGCCGATGCGGGACAATCTGCCGATGCCGGAAATGCCGCTGATGGAGGTGCTGCTGGATATTATCGTCGCGATGTTGGCGGCGAACCTCTGTGGCGGCGGCGGGATCGCGCTGATTGCGTCCGGCCCGGTGGGGCTGGTCATCGGCGCGGCAATCGGGCTGATTGCCATGTTCGTCAGCCGTCCTGCGCTGGACAAGCTGACCCGTCCGCTGATGCGGCAGATGAACATCCCCAAACTTCTGCGGAAGACGGCGAATGAACAGCGGCTGCTCAGCGACAGCAATCAGAAAAAGATGGCGCAGACGATTCGGGATGCGCTGGCAGAGGACGAAGCGCTGCAAGTTGGGCTTTGCACGCAGATTGGGCAGTGCATTGACAGCGCGATTCTTCGCCTGACGGAAGAAAAGGGCATGGCTGTGGTATAACAAAACGCCCGGCGGATGGAGGATTATTGTTCCTCCACTCGTCGGGCGCATTTTTCTTTTGGGATGGCTTCCTGCGCTTCTGCTGCCGCTGCGAATTGCGCGGGCAGGTCAATCAGCGCCGCCCCTTGTCACTTGCGTCCTGCCGGGCAGTTCTGCCATGCGTACTCAATGGCTTGCTGATGGTAGGTATCCACCTTGCCGGATTCGTGACCCTTCGAATTCGTGAAGTGCATACAAATCTGACCCGTCATGTTGTTGTCCGGGATGGTGTCGCCGTCGGGGTTGTGCGGCATACCGAACAAGGAGCACGCGAACGTCCTGTTGCCAATGGTAATCAGGCAGGGACGGCGCTGCCACAGGTTCTTATCCCAGATTTCCTGCGCGTTGTTCACGCCGTAAATCTGGCACAGGCGCGCAGTGTCGGCGGCAGTCACGGGCTCAATGTCCGCGTGGCTGTAACCCGCCCAGCGGCGCGCCCACCAAACGATGCCGGTTCGCACGTCGTAAATCTTGTAGCTGGCGCCCTTCGCCCACAGCTGCTGGATGCCGCCTGTGTACCAGTCAATCTTCTCTGCCGGGTAGAACTGGAAGGTGTAATCGGTGTAGTCGTCCGCGCCGGGTTCAACTGTGCCGAACAGCGCGTGCTGCGTCTGCTTGCCCGCAATGCCATCCACCGTCAAGCCCTTGGCGCTCTGGAAGGCGCGAACCGCCGCCTGAACCGCGGAGGTGTACACGTTCGTGACGCTGCCGGTGTAGTAACCCTGATTGATCAGCTCCTGCACAAGGCGGGTTACAGCGTCGCCCGTCGAGCCAAGGCGCAGGGTCGTATAGGTTGCGCTCGGCTTCGTGGTGGGACTGCCGGTGGGCGCGGGCGTCGCGGTCGGCAGGGTGCCGCCGTTATTGTTGCTCTTGCTTACCATATCGGAGCGGATGTAGCCTTCCGTGCCATTGCTCAGACGGATGAGATACCAAGTGTAGCTGCCCGCCTTGATATTCTCGGTATAGTACGGGAGCACCGTTCCCTTGTTCACGCGGGTGAGAATGCTGCTGCCGTTCGCGGTGGCGCGGATGTTCACGCCGTCGCGCGTGGTAACGATATAGCCCTTCGCCGCGTCAGGCTGAGGCGTTGCCGCGCCGGGGTTCTTGTTCAGCCATTCCTGATATTCCGCCTGCGTCATCACCTTGACGCAGCTGCCCAGCACCCACACTTCCGTGGAGTTGTAGACAACGCGATACCAAGTGGACGTGCCCGCCGTGGTCGTGGCGTTGAACGCCAGCACCGTGCCCGTGCGCACCTTCGCGACGGACTTGCTGTCGCGGCTGGCCGTCTGGCGGAGGTTGACGTAATCCAGCGTCGTCTGAACATAACTGGTCTGCTGAATGCTGCCCGTAGGCGCGGGCGTTTCCTTCGGGATGCCCTTGCCCGCGAGGTAGCTGGCTTCCTGTGTGGCGGAGAGCTTGTAGGCGCAGTCGCCGCGCACGAAGCCCGTGTAACCGTCCGCCGAGACGGGATACCACGTCACGCCGTTGGTGGTGATAACTGTGCCAATCAGCGGCCAGACAGACTCTTTCGCCAGCTGGTGGATGGTTTCACCGCCGATGGTGCGGCGCAGATTCGTGCTGGGCTTGGTAATTTGAATATAGCCGTAGGTGCTGATGCTCGTGGTCGTGGTCGGCGTGGGTGTCGGCGTGACCGTCACCTGATTGCCGTTCAGGTCGCACGGCACAGCGCAGTCGGAGCGCACATAGCCGGTTTTGCCGTCGGGCGTGCGAACGCAGAACCACTGGTAGCGCCCGGAGGACACCGTCGCGCCCGCAATGGGGAGAATCAGCCCGATGTCATACTGTCCCTGAGACCTGCCCGCGGGGGAAACACGCAGGTTGACACCGGTTTTCGTCAGCTTGACATAGCCGGAATAGACCGCAGGGGTCGCGGTAACGGAAGGCGCAGCGGTCGCTTCACCCAGCGGATTGCCATTCTGGTCGCACACGCGCACGAAGTCGCCGCGGATGTATCCCGCCAGATTGTTGTAGCGGACGTAATACCACAGATAACTGCTGCCAGAGGTCTGGACAGGCGCGCCGATGCAGGTCAGCACAACATTGCGCGGAACCTGCACGATGACTTCGCCGCCCGCGCTCAGGCGCAGGTTGACGCCTGCCGCCGTGGTGATGACGTAGCCGTAAGCGCTGCCGGATGCAGGCGTAGGCGTGGGCGTGTTGATGACGCCGCTGCCCGCCGTGTATTCCACCACGTCCGAGCGGACATAATAGACTGTGTTGTCCGTGCCGTAATACACCGGATACCAGGTGAAGCCGCCCTTATCCTGCGAAACCCCAGCAACGGAGAGCGTCGAGCCTTTTCCCTGCCAAAGCGCGCGTGTCGTGCCGTTGGGCGCGTCGCGCAGGTTCGCGGAGTCATACAGCAGCTTCACCGTGCCGTAGACGGAAGGCTGAGGTGTCGCCGTCACCGCCGCGGTCAGCACACGGATAAAGTTGGACTGGATATAGCCTTCCTGTCCGTTGTAGCGAATCTGATACCAGTGATTTTCGTCAATTGTATCCGGAATGGTAAGCAGCGTCACCACCGTACCGCTGTTCAGCTTGCCGATGACCCCAGCGCTCAGGCTTGGCGCAACGCGGAAGTTCGTGCCGCTGGCGGTGATTTCACCTGTACCGTAAGTGACTTGAGAGTTCGTCGGAGTGGGCGTAATCATCGAGACAAGCGGGGTCGACGTTGTACCGCCCATGATGCTGGTATCAAACGGAAAATCGCTGCCGCTGGCAGGCGTGGCGGTCACAAGGGCATCATCCGCCGAAGGCTGAAGCGTGAGCGCGGGTGTCTGCGCGGGGGCAGGGGTCGCCGTCACATTCACGCGGCCGCTGGCAAGGTACGCCTCTGTTTCCTCCGCCGTCAGCGGACGGAAGAACGACGCGCGCACATAGCCGATGTAGGTGCGCCCATTGGGGGTCGGATGCGTGCTGTTGACCTTATACCACGTTGTGTCGCCGCGAACGACGGTATCAAGGATTTCGCAGACGAATCCCGTATTGATGCGGAACCAGTAGTTCGCGCTCGTGGACGGCTGCTTGCGGACGATAACATCATCCGCCGTTGCCATGCCGTACGCGGCGGCGGTGGTCGTTCCTTCCGCAGCAGATTCCGCATAGCCCACGTCGGGGACGGCGGCGGGAGTCAGCCCGCAGAGCGTCAGCACGAGGGTCAGCGTCAGGAGAGTCCGCATCCAATGCCAGCTGTGCTTCATCAATGGTTCACCTCAAAGTTCGTGCGCCAAGGCGCAAAGATGGTTTGTTAACATTGTATTACAAATCGAGGGCGGTGTCAAGCAAACAGGCGGATTATTTACAATTCTCCAGCGCTTGAAAACGCACAGAGAAGATATTCGACTTTGAGCGGCGGAAATCCTGCTGAAAGCCTTGTATTTCCGTACTTTTCCGGTTTTTTTGCCCACGCGGAAAATACAGCGGAAAAATGCGCTGCTTGACAAAACGAATGCGAACGGGTACAATAAAGCATGTGGAAAATTCGTCAATTAGCGCCCGAAAAGACCATGATGGAGGAATCATCCGATGCAGCAGCTGTACCTGACAGGAAGCGGGGCTTCGGCAAGCGCCGCACAGCTTATGAACGCGCTGAATGTGCCGTTTTCTGGCTTCCAACTGACCCCCATGCGCGTTAGCGGCAGCCTGCGCGGCGAAGCGCTGCACCTGCTGCTTCCACCGCCGAAGCCTCGGCTGAACGACGTGCTGTGCCGCGTCCGGCTGACGGAAAAAGACTGGCTGCTCCTGCCGCAGGTGATGGAGGAAATCGCCGCGCCGGGGCTGTGCGGAACGTTCAGCACGCGCACGCCTATCCTCATCGACCGGATTGAACCGGAAATGCTGGCATGCCCGGCGTTCTGCGACGCGCTGATGCAAGTGCAGGCACGGGAGCAGCTGGCGATTTTCGTCGTGGCGGACGGGGCAGAAAAGCCGCTGCAGCAAATGATGCCTGAAAATCGGCAGCGGTGGTTTTCCGCGCCCGACACGAGGGCGGAGATGCTCGTGGAAGCGGCCATGCTGCGGTTGTAACCATCATCATGCGTTTTTTAGCAAATTCTAATCTGTTTCCCTTGCGATTCAAAGGAAAAATGGGGTATACTGAGCATGTCAGGTGGAACGAAAGGAGTGACGAACATGCCTGATCTGGAGAAATTTGTGAAAAACGTCATGTACGGCGGAATCGGCGCGGCAGCGTCTCTGGTGGAAAAGGGCGGCGATCTGGCGCGCTCGCTGGTGGAAAAAGGGCAGGAAACTGTCCGGAACAGCCAGGACACGGCGGACGACATCAAGCGTCGGCTTCAGGAGTTCTGCGACGGGCTGATGAAGCGCGGCGAGATCGACATCTCGAAGCTGACGCCGGAACAGCGCGCCGAACTGCGCCATCAGCTGGAAGAAATGGACTATCAGGACATTTGGGGCAAGGAAACGCCCGAAGCGGCTGACGCACCGACTGCGGAAGCGCCTGAAACGCCGGAAGCCCCCGAAGCCCCGGTTGACCCCGAACCCGTGAACGAACCGGAAGCGCCGAAGGAAACCGAACCCGCCGAAGCGGACAAGCCCGAACTGTCGGATGACGCCATCCCGGTTGGCGGCGAACCGCACGACGACGCACAATAAGCCACAAACAGCCCTCTCTGTCAATCGGCAGGGAGGGCTGTCTTATTTTGCATGGATAAACACGCGGACACTGTATGAAAATGCGACCAACTCAATCGCGAAAAAGGGTCAAGGGAGGAACTCCCTTGCAGGGTGCAGG
>ENA-OYWC01000465-OYWC01000465.1-human-gut-metagenome-genome-assembly--contig:-NODE-465-length-16052-cov-5.876039_pt1 | contig 16052 bp, 9 predicted proteins | sample MGYA00244165_ERZ653387 | MGnify/ENA primary metagenome ERZ653387 (study PRJEB26926, sample SAMN06164974) | human gut metagenome | biome: ENVO:00009003; feature: ENVO:2100002; material: ENVO:00002003...
GAGCCTTATCGTCGGCAGCGTCAGATGTGTATAAGAGACAGGATAAAGCTTCATCACATACCACAGCTCTGTAGCGATGCAGATTGAAGAATATGTTCCGCAAAGCACACCTACCATGAGTGGTAATGAGAACTCTCTGATTGATGTATGACCAAAGATAAAGAGTAACAATACCATAACAAATGTAGTAAGCGAAGTATTGATGCTTCGTGAAAGTGTCTGTGTAAGGGACTCGTTTGCTATATCAGCAAGCTCATCTGCTGAGTACTTCTTGATACCGTGAAGGTTCTCACGGATACGGTCAAAGATAACGATTGTATCGTTGACTGAGTAACCTACGATTGTAAGTATACATGCGATAAACGTACTGCCGACTGAGATTCTGATAAGTGCATATGCTGTGACAACAACAAGCACATCATGTACCAGCGCAAGGATAGCACTTGAAGCAAATCTGATGTCCTTGAATCTGAACCAGATATATAACAGCATGAAAATACATGAAATAATAACTGCCTTTACAGCGTTTGTTCTCATCTCCCCACTGATGGTTGAGCTGATACTCTGAGTCTCTATAGTTGATGCATCAACATTGAAATCCTTCTCAAGAAGAGCTGCGAGATCCTGTCTCTCATCGAGTGAAAGTGTATGTGTCTTTAATGTGACATTATGGCTGCCCTGGACTGTAGTAACCTGCACTGCACTATTGCCAAGGAGTTTTGATACTGAAGGCACGATGTCCTTCTCAACCTCTGCTGCTGTATAATCCTTGCCAAAGTCTGCAGTGGTTGATGTACCACCTACAAACTCAAGACTGTAGTTTAATGCATTGCCGCTTGTAGCACCGAAATAAATCATGCCGCCGATACCTGCAAGTATGACTACACCTGAGATAACAAAGTATTTAACTCTGTTCTGTACAAATCTGATAACCTTTCTCTTCTTTGCCTTGCCGTAGAACTTCTCAGCTCTGACACCGACACCGTAAAACGCTCTTGTAAGGTATTTTGCAATAAAAAGAGCTGTAAACAGTGACAGAATAATTGAAATCATAAGTGTGTATGCAAAGCCCTTTACTGTACCTGAACCGAGCACCATAAGCACAAGTGCTGCGATAAAGGTTGTAATCTGTCCATCGAGGATGGCTGAAAGAGCCTTCTTGTAGCCCTCATTTACTGCAGCAAGCACTGATTTGCCACCTGCGATTTCCTCACGGATACGGGCAAATACGATAACGTTTGCATCTACTGCCATACCGATACCAAGGATGATACCCGCGATACCCGGCAGTGTAAGTGTAATCTCAAACCAGTAAATAAACAGTACTGTAAGCATTGAGTAGAGTGCAAGTCCGATAGATGCAACCACACCGAGTATACCATAGAGCACAATCATGAATATCATGATTAAGATAATTCCGATAATTGCAGCCTTTACTGCATTTGTGAGCGCTGATCCACCGAGCTGTGCGCCAACAACATTTGACTCTAACTCCTCGAGCTGGAGGTTGATGGCTCCGACACGGATAAATGTTGCAAGGCTTGTTGCCTCGTCGAAATCCTTCATTCCGTTGATTACACAGTTACCATCTGAGATAACGGCGCTTACTGTAGGAACGCTGATGAAATGATCATCATAGTATATACCGATTGACTGTCCTGCATCCTTTGCCTTCTTTGTGGCATCTGCCCATGTGTCAATAGCCTCATCCTTGAGCTTTAATGAAACAACAGGCTCCTTGGTTGATGTAGATGATGACTGGTCATACTGGGCGCTTGCATCCTTTACATCGTTACCATCGAGGATGACTGAACCATTGGCCTTTAAGGTGTCAATATCATAGTTGAGCTTGTAGCCGCCCTCAACCGATGTGTCCTGTGTATAGTTGGCATTTCCGTCACTGTCATACTGGGCGATGAAGTACAGTGATCCCGGACTTCCAAGATCCTCGAGTACCTTGTTAGGGTCTTCAACACCCGGAATCTCTACAGTGATACGGTCATCCCCGCTCTTGTATACAGAGTACTCTGTTGTGTAGCTCTCTGCACGCTCCTCGAGCTTTGCGATAGTATCATTTACGTCCTTGTCTGAAGGATTCTTGTCCTTGATATGATAGGTGATTGAAACACCACCTGAGAGGTCGAGACCAAGCTTGATATTCTGATAATCCTTATCCTTGGTGCTCTCACCATTAGCAGTTGCCTCCTGCTTTTGCTTTGTGTCGGTGATTACTGCAGTGGAATACCAGCCCAGCAAGCCGATACAAATGACTGCCACAAGGATAATCACCCAACTCTTTCCTTTTTTCATTTTCTTATACCTTCCTGTCATTTTGCTACCATCCATATAGGTATACAGATGGCAAATATATTCGCACACGGGTCACAAATACCGCTATCCGTTTTCCGTGACAAATTCAAATTATTGTGCATCATCTGCCATATCAGCCTCTGCTGCCTTAATCATGATAGCGCACTCTATACGCTTCTTCTGCAGCTCACAGCCTAAATCATAGGCATCGGTGATTGTGCCATGGAAGTTGTATGAGTTGGCGGCACAGCCACCGCTGCAATAGAATCTGGCAAAACAGTTGCGACATTTTTCCTTGGCATAAACATTACAGCACTTAAACTCATCCTGGATGTCAGTGGCCTTGATGCCATCCCAGACATTACCCATAAGGAAGTCCTCATTGCCCACAAACTGATGACATGGATATAAATCTCCCCATGGAGTCACTGCCAGGTACTCAGTTCCTGAGCCACAGCCGGAAAGACGCTTATATACACAAGGTCCTCCCTCTAAATCTATCATAAAATGGAAGAAATTGAAGCCGTTTCCTGCCTTGTTTCTCTTTACCATCTCTGCTGCAAGTCTGTCGTACTCATCAAAGAGCACAGGTAAATCAGAATCCTTAAGTGCATACTCATCTGTAGGCTGTGCCACTACAGGCTCAACCGAAATCTGCTTGAAGCCTAAATCAGCCAGATGAAGCACATCCTTTGAAAAATCAGTATTGAAATGTGTGTATGTACCTCTCACATAGTACTTGTCCTGATGTCTGCTCTCTGCAAACTTCTGGAATTTCGGAACAATAAGGTCATAGCTGCCGGCGCCCTTTCTGAAAGGTCTCATGCGGTCATGAACCTCCTTGCGTCCGTCGATACTAAGGACCACATTGTCCATCTCTTTGTTAGCGAACTCCATAATCTCGTCATTTAAGAGCACACCGTTTGTGGTGAGTGTGAACCTGAAATGCTTGTCATGAAGCTTCTCCTGCTCTCTTCCATATGCCACAAGCTGCTTCACCACATCCCAGTTCATGAGAGGCTCTCCTCCAAAGAAGTCTACCTCTAAGTTTCTTCTGCTGCCTGAATTGGCAATCAAAAAATCAAGTGCCTGTTTTCCTGTCTCGTAGCTCATGAGAGCTCGTCTGCCGTGATACTCGCCCTCCTCTGCAAAACAATATCTGCAGGCAAGGTTGCAGTCGTGCGCTATGTGAAGGCAAAGTGCCTTTACAACTGTCTGGCGCTTCTTGAAATCTATGATACGCTCTTTGTATGTATCCTCTGTGAAGAGCTCTTCATTATCCTTAAGCTCATTTACTTCCTGTATTGCTTCTTCTATCTCCGTCTGTGGATACCTGTCCACAAGCTTTTCAATAATCTCCTTAGCTGAGTTGTCCTCAAACAGCTCAATAACGTCATATGTGACATCATCCACCACATGGATTGCGCCACTATTGACATCTAAGACAATATTATAGCCGTTGTTCTTGTACTGATGAACCACTACAATATTCCTCTCTTTCTATACACATTTTAAAATTACACTGCGAAAAGAGTGTGCACCTATCAGCGCACACTCTTTAAATCCGCTTCACCTATGACTATTTGTACTGCTCACAAGTCTGGTTTCCAACTGTACAAGATGTCTTGCAAGCTGACTGGCATGATGTCTGGCACTCGCCACATCCGCCCTTTTTAACTGTGTTCTGTAATTTTCTTGTATTTAATGTCTTTACGTGTTTCATTTTTATCTCCTTTTCATTTAACGATGTCTCATTGACACATCATATTTGCTTTCAACATTATATCACAGCATTATCAATATGAAAAGTCCTTTTTTAGCGAAAAACAAGCGCTGAAAACATTACCAGAAGGAGTATTATCAAAAGCTCGAATATATTTTTTGATTCACCTATATCTATGACCACTGTTGCTATCACATACGTTATCCAGTATGCTACGACCGTCACCCTGATAAAACGTCTGCGGTGAAAGCAGCATTTGAGCAAAAATCCGCACACAAGCCCCACCACTATATTGACCGCCATTGAGAGTGCAAAGCTTATCCACTCCGCCATGTCGACAAAGCACTGTACTATGGAAAGTATGATAAGGCACAAAAGCGCCGTAAGATGCATGATACATATTGTTATCACAGGACCTTTGATTTTTCTCCACATAAAAACGCCCTCCACACATCATATATATGTGCAAAGGGCAGTAATTATTCATGTATGAAATTCATTCGTGATTACAGCTCACAGTTATTAACTGTTCTAGGGAATGGGATAACGTCACGGATATTGCCCATGCCGGTAAGATACATTACGCATCTCTCAAAGCCCAGTCCAAAGCCTGCGTGTCTTGCAGAGCCGTATTTTCTTAAGTCAAGGTAGAACTTGTAGTCATCCTCTGAAAGTCCAAGCTCATTTATTCTGGCAAGAAGCTTGTCGTAATCATCCTCTCTCTGGCTTCCACCGATGATTTCTCCGATTCCCGGTACAAGACAGTCAACTGCTGCAACAGTCTTTCCGTCGTCATTCAGCTTCATGTAGAAGGCCTTTATCTCCTTCGGATAATCTGTGACAAATACAGGGCGCTTGTAAATCTGCTCTGTAAGGTATCTCTCATGCTCTGTCTGTAAATCACAGCCCCATGATACCTTGTAATCAAACTTGTCATTGTGTTTTGAAAGGATGTCGATAGCCTCTGTGTATGTCACACGGGCAAAATCATTTTCAACAACATTTCTTAATCTGTCAAGGAGTCCCTTATCCACGAAATTGTTGAAAAATGCCATCTCCTCAGGTGCATTTTCAAGCACATAGTTGATAACATACTTGAGCATGCTCTCTGCAAGCATCATATCATCCTCAAGGTCTGCAAAAGCAATCTCAGGCTCAATCATCCAGAACTCTGCCGCATGACGTGTGGTGTTTGAATTCTCCGCACGGAAGGTAGGTCCGAAGGTGTAGATATTCTTGAATGCCATAGCATATGTCTCGCCGTTTAACTGTCCTGAAACAGTGAGGTTGGTAGGCTTATTAAAGAAATCCTTTGAGAAATCCACCTTTCCATCCTCTGTCATAGGGAGATTGTTCAAATCAAGTGTGGTCACCTGGAACATCTCTCCTGCACCCTCACAGTCACTTCCTGTGATAAGCGGTGTGTGCACGTACACAAAATCCCTCTCCTGGAAGAATTTGTGAATAGCATATGCGCAGAGTGAGCGCACTCTGAAAACCGCCTCAAATGTATTGGTACGAGGTCTTAAGTGTGAGATTGTACGAAGATACTCAAATGTATGTCTCTTCTTCTGCAGAGGATAATCCGGTGTGGATGCACCCTCAACAGTCACGTAAGCGGCCTGAATCTCAAATGGCTGCTTTGCATCCGGAGTAAGCACAAGTGTACCTCTTACGATAATTGCAGCTCCGACATTGATCTTGCCAACCTCATCATAGTTGTCTAAGCCATTTCCGTATACAACCTGGATTGGCTCAAAAAATGTACCGTCGTTTACCACGATAAATCCAAAGTTCTTTGAATTACGATTGCTTCTGACCCATCCTCCGATAGTCACCTCTTTGTCAGCGAATTTGTCCTTGTTGCGGAAAATCTCGCGTATGTTTGTAAGTTCCATTATCTAATCCTCCATTTAAGCTGCCTGCGCATCACCACAGACAGCATATTTATCGTTATTATTCGGCATCCGCGCTGCCACTTGAAGTATCCGGCGCTGCACTGCCATCCTCAAATGTCACATTTGCTTTCTCTGTGACTGTATCGATAGCCTTGTTTACAAGGTACTGGTTCTTAAGGTATGTCTTTCCCTCATCCTTGTGTCCGCTTCCAAAATACTTGTATACCTCAGAAGCCTTACTGAACTGACCATTGCTGGCTGATACGATGTAATCCACATAGCTGTTGAAGGCATCATCATCCATCTTGATATTTTCCTTCTCAGCGATAAGCCCAAAGATGAACTCTGTCTTTATCTGGTCTGTCAGATTCTCCTTCCACTTCTCTGTGGCCTGATCCACTGTCATGTTGTAGTTGGACTTTAAATATTTCTTAAGTGTCTGTCCATCCTTGACATTTTCTTTGGTAAATGAAGCAATATACTCATTGAGTCTGGCCTGTAGATACTCATCAGGAATCTCGACTGTGCTGTTTTCAATCATGTAGCTCTTTATCTTGTCCACCTCAGCGCTGTAGAGCTGCTGCTTCAAATCTTTCTCAATCTGTGTGGTAAGCTGGGCATTAGTTGTCACCCCGGCCTTTCCAAACACTGTGTTGACCTGCTCGTCTGTCATATCAGCAAGTGCAACAGGATCTGCTGAGTAAATGCCCTTTACTGTATACTCAAATGTAACTGTCTGTCCGTTTAAGTCGTCATTGCCATAATCCTCAGGGAAAGTCACGTCACCCTTAACCTTGTCACCCACCTTGGCTCCGATTATAGGCTTTGTAAATCCATCAATAAAGGATGAACCGCCGACCTGGCTGTTATTTGTCACATCAAGCATCACATCTGTAGCAGAACCACCATCAAATGCTTTGCCATCCTTATATCCTGTGTAATCAACCTTGACATAATCGCCATCTGCAACTGTATCACGATCTGTAACCTGCTTGTACGCATCTGCACCATATGACTGAAGCACATTGGTCAGATATGTCTGCTTTGCTGTATCGTTTATCTCATAATCGTTTGAGACAGTAATTGCAACGCCTGAATAGTCTGCAAGCTTTGTAACCTGCTTTGCGTAGTCTATGTCAAACTGTCCGCTTCGCATCGTCTCGCTGCCGGCCTGGGTGCCTGCCTCTGTTGTGCTCTTTGAGCCATCCTTTTTGCTCTTGTTGCTTATCACAACAGCAAGCGCAATAATTACCACGATAAGTGCAATCACAATCACCGCTATGACTGCCTTCTTACCTGTATTCTTCTTCTCACTCATTGGAATCCTCCTGAAATCTGTAAGTCATGTTATTTATATGTACAATGCCCTGCCACGGCAAAAACGCATCCGCAAAACACTATACCTATCTACAATATCACATATCAGGTTAAATTACAACGAGTGAAATTTTCTTTATCTTTGCAAACACCGGAGGCGTATGCATCCTAAGCCCTACTGTCACCCTGGCATTCTTTTGCAGCCTTACCGGCTTAAGCAGATGTGTCACAAACCTGACATCAGCAGGGAAAATGTCGCTTGTATATGTATGAACGCCGCTTTCATCCTCCACATCCATAAACAGCTCGACCTCGACACCTGTTGTATTGGTTCCTCTATAGTCAACCGCTGCTATATACTCACCGGTATATTCAATATCCACCGTCTGGCTTATCGAATAGTCAAAATTGGCATCCGAAGAGATAAACACTCCATCCTTACCCAGTGTATACTGTCTTTCTTCGAGGCTTGTCTCAATCTGCCAATTATTAAATCCATCCTTAAATTCAGGATTTGAGATTAGATTTCCATGAATCATAAGAAGCTTCATGAAATCCTCCACCTCCGGTGTTTCTTCATACTCATAAAGTGATTCAATATACTTATCAAGCTCTTTAATCGGAGGATTTTTCTGATCAAAGTCCCTGATTGCATCCCAGCCCGGCAAAGCCCTGCCATGCTCGTCAAACATACCCATATTCTCAAACCAGGTTCCCATGCCTTTACCAGGCACACCGACAGGCTCCCAGTAGTATACACCGGTCTTTCCGGTATCCTTTGACACCTCTGCTGCTATCTGCATGATTATTTCAAGAGACTTCTTCTGCTCTGCGCTGCCTGCATCAAGGCCTGCAGTCTCCATGAGTTCCTTCGAGATATGATCTCCCTTGCAATGCCTCCACGGATGAGCTGTCTCCACAATATAAACCGGCAGATTATATAATTTTATGATCCTGCTCATAGTATCCTTCAAATCCATGAAGGTACCATGCCAAAACGAATAAAAGGAAAGGCCAATCGCGTCAATCGGCAGCAGGCCCGCATTAAACATAGAATCAAGCCACGGCATAATACAGTTATATCTGCCTCCCTGATCCAGATGAATCATGACCTTTGTCTCCGGGAGCAGCTCCCTGACAGCTCTGATTCCCTCATTTACAAGCTCAGCCAGCTGCCTGTACTGTGGCACTGCACCATCCGGAAACAGCATACCACTCCTTATTTCATTGCCAATCTGAACCATATCCGGCGCACAATCCATGATTTTTAATCTGTATAGCACATCATATGTGTACTTGTGCACTGCCTCCTTCAGCTCATCAAAGCTCAAATTCTTCCACGCATCAGGCTTATTCTGCTGTCCCGGATCTGCCCAGTAATCCGAATAATGAAAATCAAGCAGAAAATGCATTTTGTATTTTTTAATGACATGAGCCATCTCGAGAACATATGTAAGACTGCAATACCCATTAGACTCCGGCACCTTATCAGGCTCATTCCATATGCGCAGACGGACTGAATTTACATTATTCAGCTTTAAAAAATCAAATACCCTGCACACATGACCTTCCCTATCCATTATTTGTATATTATTGTCAACCATCATAGGAACGGATGAAATATCCACTCCCTTTAAGAAATTGCTATCCTTTTTCTGCTTGTGCTGCTGCTTAAGCTGATACATCTTTGTGTCAGCACTTACGAGATAATCGTCAAAGCTCTTACCACTGCCCGGCTTCGTATATATGATGCCGTGACTGATAAACAGGCTATGCTGCTCCATGATATCATACACGCGCTTTATATACTTCTCAGCAGTGTCATGTCTGTCCCCGGGGATAAACACGATAAATTCATCTCCACCGAATCTATATACCATACTTCCTTCAGGCTTTTGCTCATCAAGCACCCTCGCCACAGTCTTTAAAAGCTCGTCACCGTACTTGTGTCCGTATGTATCATTTATGTCCTTAAAATCATCCACATCGAGAAATACTATGGTGCAGCCGACATTTTGGTCTTCAAGCTCAGCAAACATAGGAATGACCATCTCATTGCATGCCACACGATTGTATAGACCTGTGAGCGCATCATGGTTGTAGAGATTCTTAAGCTCATTATTTGTATTCTCAAGTACCTTTTGCTTAAAAAGATTCTCAAGCTTCTTGAGCAAGGCAGACTGTATATCAAACTGCTCAGGATGGTCGTACAAAAACTCAGGATTCCTGAGTATTACATAGCCCACTATCTCGTCCCTGAAATGTAGCGAGTAATACATATAGCAGGTGTTTTTATCTACACTCTGCATGTACTGCATAAGGTCATTTACACTCTTAAACTCAAGCTTTCCATTGTCATTGTCATCCGCATAGAGTACAACCTCGTCGTCAATATCATAGCCATGCTTCCTAAAGTGTGCATTGTTCCTTGCAGCTGCCAGATCAGAAACACCGACCACATACACTCCGTCACACTTCATGCTCTGTATATAGTCAGAGTATCTCTCAAACAAATCATAGTATTCATTGCACTCCTCGAGCTCTTTCTGGAGGATCATTACTGCATCCTCCTCCTGCTCTTTTGCAACGGAGCCTTTGATAATATTCTTTATGTAATTACGATAATCCACTCTGCCGGTATTAGGGCATCCGCAGCTCTCAGCCGGGATAAACTCAGAATCAAGGTATTTATCAGAAGCATCGCCCGTGCCATTCCAAAGCGCCTTAAATATCTCAAGAACTTTTCTGCCTATATTGCCCCTGTTGTGCTCCACTGTTGTAATCTGTGGGTTAAAGTACGCAGCCTTATCCAGATTGTCAAAGCCTGTGACCTTAAAATCCTGTGGTACCTTGTATCCGAGAACCTCTGCTGTCGCACACAGTCCTGCTGCTATATTGTCATTTGCACATAAAAACACATCCGGTAACGGTTTTTTGCTCTCGTGCCAATCACTCATATACCTGACACCCGTCTGATAATCAAAATCACCAAACATATACTTATCAGCTGTAAGTGGTATGCCATAATCACTTAAAGCCTTCTTGAAAGCCTCAAAACGCATTCTGTTCTCATAATGATACGGCGGACCACCTGCAAACACAAAGCTTTTGCAGCCATGCTCATAGTACATATGATCCATCACCTTGCGAAACAGCCTCTTATTGTCGTCGCCCACATAGTAAAACCCATCAACCTTATACCCGATACTCACTACCGGCACATTTACCGACTGAAGCTTTCTGACCATATAATGTATCTCATCCTGGTTAATCGTATTGGTGCAGTCAAATACCACTCCGTCGAAGCTGTTTAAATCAGGCAAATCGTTCAGCGCATACTCGCCTTTGTTAAACTTTGGATCTTGACTCCAGGTTCCATTGGTGTTGTAAAAATACATGCACACATCCAGTCCCAGCTCTTTAGAGCCTTCCATGATACCCTCAACCCACGAATATGTTACATATCTTCTCCAGCCATCAGCCAGAAGAGCAATTTTCTTCATTAATAAGTACCCCTTTGCATCTTCTAAAGACTTTTCCCAAAATATAGTTCTATTATATTACGGTTTTACCTATTCTTGCAATAAAGATTGATTTTTTTTAGCATATTTGATAAAATTAATTTAAATAAGCAAATTTTTAGGAGGGATACGTTTTGAATCCAGCATTAATCGTACTTATTGTTATCGCAGTAGTGCTTGTGGTAGCATTTATAGTATTAACAATCCTCGGTAAAAAAGCACAAAAAAGAAAGGAAGAGCAGGACGAGCAGATAGCTGCAGCATCACAGACTGTCAATATGCTAATCATCGACAAAAAGCGTATGAAGCTAAAGGATGCCGGTCTCCCACAGCAGATTATTGAGCAGACACCAAAGCTTATGCGCCGCTCAAAGCTGCCTGTAGTCAAGGCCAAGGTCGGACCAAGAGTCATGACTCTTATCGCAGACGAGCAGATCTTTGATGAGATTCCTTTAAAGAAAGAGGTTAAGGCTTCTGTCAGCGGTATCTACATCACAGCTGTCCGCGGTATCAGAGGACCTCTTGAGAAGCCTAAGAAGAAAAAAGGCTTCCGTGCAAGAATGGCAGAAAACTACAGCAAGGCCAACGAACAGCTCAAGGCTGAGGAGGCTGCAAAGGCTGAAAGAAAAGCTGCTAAAGCGGCTGCCAAAAAGGCCAAGCAGAAATAATATCATGATTTAATTTTCATGTACATAAACAGAGCATGTGGGATGGCTTTCATCCTCACATGCTCTGTTTTTTATATGCTCTATCCATATATGCTTTATATATTTTTTACCCCATAGGCTTGGCAGACTTTTATGCAATTTTGACTGCTGCTCCTTTTTTCTTCACAGCTATATTGATGTGACAGTCGCCTACAAATTCATAGTTGACATCAAGTGCATACTTTACCTCTGCCCTTATCTCGTCCTCAGTCTCCTTTACCTCTATGCTTGTGGCATCAATACCTATCTGGATACTTCCAAACGGTGTATAATAATATGTCAGGTTTTTCTTTCCCTTCTCAAATATCATATGTACACTCATAGGTCCCTTGCGGGTGAACTCAAGATAATTTTCATTGAATTTAAGCATATTTTTGAGTGTCTGGGTCTCACCCTCCATTATCTCCTCAAAAAGCACATAGTGCTTGTTATTTCTTATATAATACTCTCCCGGGGCAATCACCTCTACCGCATCCGACTGCTGGTCCGGTGCGAGCTGTAAGCCCTTTAATGATACTACTACATCCTTTGTCATTTCTTTCTCCTTATCCTCTTGCATATCTAAATTAATTCACGCTTAAATAATTTCTCATCACATATTTTCTTTTAATATATTTTTTCAGCATGAATATACTAACTGTTTTATCTGAAAATATCAAGGATTTTTAGTTTTATTTCATATTTTCCACTGTCAAATATGCTCTCATACTCGTCCGGAGTGAGTACCTCCTTAAGATTTTCCTTTGCTTCGTCCTCCACCACCTCGTACACACTGCCCCTAAAGCACATGTTTGGATACAGCACGCACCACCAGTTATGACCGGCTCCATCGCCCAGTGTTATTTCAAGCGCCTCGTAATTTCCCTCAGGAAATGTATAGTCTCCATACGTCTTTTCCGGGAAATCGGTGTGTGTAATCTCTGCCGATGCGCCATATGTAAAACCGTTTGCTGCAAGCGTCTCCTTTGATACCGCTATTATTTCGTCCATATGGTCATTTACGGTGGCTCTGGTTTCTTCGATATTTTCGCACTCCAGCAGATATGGCTCTATGTAAGCCCCTACTGCATCGCGCACCTGCTTTTTCACATTCTGGTCTGCTTCGCTGTCGCTGTTTGCCAGCACGTGGAAACGCAGGATTTTGTCGGCGATGGATTTTTGCATGTCGGCTGTACACGCTATACTATTGGTGTTTGCGGCAGGTGTATGATTTTTTGCAGCTATCGCTGCCGTAAGGGATATTATTGCTATGGTTGTTATTATTATTTTCTTTCTCATGTAAACAAGTATTGCCTTATTTGACGAGCTTATTCATCCTTTTTGAAAATTTTACCGGGTTTCATGAATTTCATTCGTATAGTCATCCAGCAAGGTGCCAAGTGTAATTATCGGTTCACCATCCTCATGATTCTCCTTATTTATTTTCTGCTCATAATAATCACCCATGTTATCAAAGATATCATTTATATCATCTGCTATGCACACATATGTGTTTCTCGGAAATTTTTTTGATGTCTTGCAATATTCCATGAAATCTGAATAAGCTGCTTTATCTTTTCTAAGTGTTTTTCCTATTAAAATCACCTTCAAATGATTGGTATCGGCTTTTTGTGACAGCCGATCCTCGAAGCTGTCCACTGCTGTTTTGATATCATCTGCATATTCCGGTTCGTAGGATTTGTCCATGTTATAATAAAACTCTATATATCCGCTATTTTCATTTGTCGAAACATCTCTGTGGCTAACATATGCTTTGTTATCAGTTACTTCTTTATCGGTTATTTCGTCAGTATCTACATCTACAATATCCACCGCCGCAAGTGTCGGAAAACAGCGCTCCTCAAGTTCCACTGCACTGCAGCCGGTGAGCATGAGACCTATCGTCAGCACTACTATGACCGGTATCGCTATGCACAATAAAAATCCAAGATATTTTTTCACGATTTCATCTCCACTTTCAAGAATATATGCTAAGGTCACTGTGACTGCTATGACAAAAATGATGCACCAGCTTCTCATAGTGCTGTTTTCCTTGTCATGGCTTTTCTGTCTGTCAGAGCCAGATTGCTTATTGCTGCAGGAATGCCGGTTTTTATTAAATGTAAATATAACTTTTCCCGTATTTTCAGCAAAATTCTCACATCTTAAAACCGCATAATAAAGGCTCATATTGAGTACTGAAAACAGCGTGAAAAACCACACTGACAGCATCAGTGCATCTGCCCTCTTAAAAAAGCTGCCTTTTATCTGCACATCACTCATCAGTACGACAGCCGGAAACTCTATTTCCGACAGTGAATATTTTCCAAAGTTTCCAAGCAATACTGCATACAATAAAAAAAGAATGCCTGCATATGTGAATATTGCTTTACTCACACTCCCTCGTATCTGTGAGGCAGTGCGTTCCCTTACAAACAGTATATTGAACACGGAAATGGATGCTGCAAACACATAGTATGCACCCGCAAATATATCCGCTATGCCAAAATCCACACCGACTCTGTCCTTAATCATCAGATAGTCAAATCTCACATCCGATATCGCAAACAAAAGCATAGCAGCAAGCGGTATCAGCACAAAGAAAAATACTACCTCGTATACCCTGGCCCGGCACTCCACTCCGCCACTTAGCGCATAAGCGCATACCGCCATTATCACAAGGAGTACAACTGTAAATGACTCATCCGGTATAAGGCTGTCACGTATCAGCTTTACAAATATCCATGCAAGAAATGCGGCCTGTGATATCTCGTATATCGCAATAATTAAATCATAAATTAATATTTTCGCATATTTTGTTTTATCAATGCTTCTGTCATATATTGTTTTCCTGCGTTCACGTACCTCGCTTACTATCCACATAAATAGCCATGCCATGAAAACTCCGAGTGCGATTGAGATAAAGGCATACTTTCCAAGCTTCGCCAGATTGTTTGGAAGCACCAGTGTGCCGACTCCAAGCAGATTAAAGACGTATAGCCTGTATAGCTGGCGGGGCGATATGCTTTCATTTTGTGCAAATGTGTAGCTTGTGCTCATATTTTTAGTCATCCTTATTTCCTTTCAGCTTTCTGCACTCATTTTCTCTCGCAAATACAGGCCGCCTCCATAGTCTGCGAAGCGGAAATCGTATGATACTGTCCTTTTCATCCTCGCCGCCTGTCAGCTCGCTGCCCACAAATGGCATCATGTATGGGTAACCACAGCTTTTGAGCTTTGCGAGATGCAAAAGTATCACCATCAGACTTATTAAAAATCCAAAATATCCAAGCCATGCCGACATCATTATTACAACGAATTTGAGTATCCTAAATGAAAATGCAAACTCCTCACTCGGTATGGCAAACGAACAGAGTGCGGTGAATGCAACAAGAATGACCACTATAGGGCTTACTAAATTTGCATCCACTGCTGCCTGTCCGATTATGAGGCCTCCGACTATGCCTATCGTGTTTCCCATTGCTCCGGGAAGTCTTATGCCGGCTTCGCGAAGCAGCTCAAAGGACAGCTCCATCATTAGTACCTCTATGAGCTGCGGAAACGGGCAGCCGAGTCTGGCTTCATAAAACGCCAGTATGAGAGGTGTCGGCAGTATCTGTGTATGAAAATTTGTGACCGCCAGATAAAGCCCCGGCAATGTAAATGACATGAAGGCAGCCACGTACCTTATCAGCCTGGCAAAGCTTGCCGCTATCGTTCTGTTATAGTAATCATCTGCGGTTTTTAAAAAATTGTTCATGGTGGTTGGAAGTATTATCGCTATCGGTGAATTATCGCACAGCACCACCACCCGCCCTTCTAAGAGCGCATTTACCGCCACATCCGGCCGCTTTGTGGTCTGAAGCTGTGGAAACGGTGAATACCATTTTGCCTCAGCAAACTGTTCAAGAACTCCCGAATCCCCCACATGGTCTATCACATAGCTGTCCAGATTCCTTTCCACATCCTCTACAAGCCCCGGTTTTACGAGGTCTCTCACATATAGTATGTCCACATTGCTGTGTCCTCGAAGTCCCTTTTTCACCTCTTTACACTTTAAGCGTGTGCTCCTTAACCTGCGCCTGATAAGTGCTGTATTTATCTTTATGGAATCAGCAAAGCCCTCATTGGAGCCTCTTATGACCTTTTCCGAATCAATCTCCTGAATTGACAGAGCAGGATATCCCTTATCAGGAAGCTTGAAGGCATCCGGATAACCATCCACAAAAAAAATCACGTCTCCTGTCAGCATCATCTGGGCCGCCTCATTAACCGTATGCAGATGTACAAATTCAGATAGAGCTGCCTGATTTTTGTCAAGTACTTCCTTTACCTGATCCCGGTCTATCCCCTCAAGGTATGAGGTAAATCGTCCAAATGCACTGTTATTGATACCGGAGCCTTCACATGTCACCTCAATATAAGCAACAAAACACTTTATTGAGGCATCACGCCCCAGATACATCTCCTGCATTTTGATATCTGAGCAGTCAGAATATATCTGCCTGAAGCTTTTTATGTTCTCATCTATGTTTGTGGTCATCTTTAACCTGTCTCTTATACACATCTCCGAGCCCACGAGACACTGAGCGATCTC
>ENA-OYWC01000478-OYWC01000478.1-human-gut-metagenome-genome-assembly--contig:-NODE-478-length-15860-cov-6.032332_pt1 | contig 15860 bp, 10 predicted proteins | sample MGYA00244165_ERZ653387 | MGnify/ENA primary metagenome ERZ653387 (study PRJEB26926, sample SAMN06164974) | human gut metagenome | biome: ENVO:00009003; feature: ENVO:2100002; material: ENVO:00002003...
ATTTAATTGTTTATGAAAAAGAGTAGCATTTGGAAATTGCTCTTCAGTGCATTGACCGTGTTCGCCGTAGTGGTGTTCGCGGGATGTACCGACGACAATGACGACATGGGTGCTCCCTATCTGAACGTCACGCCGGAGAACCTGACGTTCGATGCGGAGGGACAGCCCGCAGATGAGTACAACGGTACTTTTATCGTTGAAACGAACCGTCCCTGGCGTGCTATCGTCGAGGACGAACAGACTTGGGTGCGCCTTTCGGCTACCGAAGGCGAGGGCGACGCTGCCGTGACCGTTACGGTACCCGCTTCGAACATCGGTCAATCGGCCAAGGTGACTTTCGAGGTTTACAACTCCTACGGCGCATTGATTCAGAAGGATGTCAATGTGCTTCAGGGCGAAGTGGTGCCGCCGACGCTCATCTTCAACGAAACCGCAGGTAGCGAGTCCGTTGCGAACCCGTATCCGTTGGTTGCCGACTATACGGGTTGGAACACCACCGGCGAGGGGGCTTCGAAGGTTTCCTACGAGGGCGTGAATACTTCGATCCGCGCTTCCGGTAAGAGCAGCGCGGGTGCTTATGACGGTGCTTCGGGCCCGAACGTGATCTTCTTCGGCTCGGCTCCGGCAACCTTTACGGTTAAAGACATAACGCTCGCCTCCGACCAGACCAATCTGAAGCTGACTTTCGGCGGACAGTATTACGACGGTGATAACAATGACAATAATTTCAACAAGGACAACTTCGTGGTTTATCTCAGTGCGAACGGAACGGACTATACTCCGCTGTCTTACGAGGTAAACGACGGTGATCAGGTCGATCCTTACTGGGTATTTGCAACCAAGAACTTTACGCTCAAGAATGCGACTTCGACGCTTTACATCAAGTTCGAGGCGAAAGCATCTTCGAAGTTCCGTCTGGACGATATCACGCTGATGACCGGTAACGGCGGCGAGGAGATCGACCTGGCGGGCGGCGGTGTCGTGCCTCCCGATCCGAGCGGCGATGCGATTTACGAGAACAATTTCGACAAGACGCCTGCCGAGAAGGTTGATAATAAATGGCCGTTCCTCGATCAGACCGATGCATGGCAGAATGCTTCCGGTACGGGTAATTCGACGGTGACCTATACCTCTGCGAACGTATCGGTGCGTACTTCCGGTAAGCTCAGCGGCGGTTACGACGGTGCTTCGGGTTCGAACAAGATTTTCTTCGGTTCGGCACCTGCGACTTTCGACATCAACACTATTACGATGCCTGCGGGCAAGACCAACTACCGGATCATCTTCGGCGGTGCTTATTCGCAGAGTAACGGCGGTACTTACGACAACATTTTCAAACCCGAATCGTTCCACGTTGCCGTAGGTAACGGAACCGACTGGTCGGGCAATCTGACTTACGAGAAGATCGGCGGCAGCGATACGACCGATCCTTACTGGGTCCAGTTCGCCGTAGATTTCACGCTCAAGGAGGCTGTCAGCCAGCTTTCGATCCGTTTCACGGCTGATCTGGCGTCGGTATTCGCAATCGATGACGTACAACTCGTCGAGGGCAACGGCGGTCAGGAGGTCGATCTCGAAGGCGGTGTGGTGCCGCCCGATCCGGGTGAGGCTACGGCCATTACCATTCCCGAGCTGATCGCACAGATGACTGATACGGAGGCTCCGGTGGATGCCAATGCAGATCGCTATCTGGACGCTGTGGTGATGAACGATGTGGCCGGTGCCAATTATACCTTCAACAACCTGATCCTCGCTACCGAGAATGCGACGGAGGCCGGTAACGGCATCACGCTCTACGGCAGTCAGGTAGAACCTTCGACACTTGGTCTGAACAAAGGCGACAAGGTGCGCGTAACCCTCTATAAAGGGCTTGCTAAGGTGGAGAATTACAACGGTATGTACGAAGTGACCGGCGACAAGAACGCGACCTGGTGCAAGGTCGAGAAGACCGGTACGGTGACTTCGATTCCCACGGCGACGATCGCTGCTGCGGATCTGGCGAAATATCAGGGTATGGCCGTGACGATCGCCAATGCGTCGGTTGCCCAGGCAGGTGTTTGGGCGAGCGCCAGCGCACTCTCTTCGCATACTTTCACTGCCGATGGAGCCAATTTCACCGTATTCTGCAAGCAGAGCGATGAAAAGAACCCGAGCGTGTTCCTCGATGTTCCTTACAAGGCCGCTACGGGTAATATCTCCGGTCTGGCTGCCGTATATAAGAATAATTCCCAGCTCGTTCCGCGCAATCTGGACGACGTGGCCGCTTTCAGCGACAGCTCGACCCCGATGATTACGGGGGTAACTCCGGCCAGCCTCTCCTTCGAGGCAGCGGGAGGCGAGAAGACGCTCACGGTTTCTGTTATCAACCAGGGTGACAACCAACTTAGCGTAAGCGGACTGACCCCCCCCCTGAGCGCTACGGTCGATGGCCTGACCGTGACGGTCAAAGCCGATCCGAATACCGGTACGCAGCCCGTTAATCAGACGCTGACCATCACGTTGGCTAACGGTAACAGCAAGGATGTGCCTGTTACATTGCTCGGTGCCGGCGGCGGAGGAACCGGTGAGGTCGTTGCGTTCTCGATCACGGATATTAAGGCGGATAATGCGGATCTCCCGACCAATGGTTACGGTTCGCAGGTTGTCGCTACGCCCAGTACTTGGGTTAGTTGGACCGTTGGCGGTATCGAGTTCACGGGTGTGAAAATCTGTGAATCGCCCGCTTCCAACGGCTCGATCATTCAGATGCAGGGTAATGACTCCGATGCGGCTAAACAGGCGAAGCTGCAAAACGTGACGCCGATCGACGGGATGTCGAAGATCAAGATCGTTTTCCGGTCGTATCCGAATAAGAGTGGCAGCTACTACAACCCGGGATATACGATGACCGTTGCCGGGGCTGCTCAAACTCCTGTGGAAACATACACGGATAAGAGCGGTTACAGAGAGTATGTACATGAGTACGATCTGGCCGGTTTGGGTGCTGATTCCTTTGTGCTCGACAATAATAAGGTCGGAGCCTTGTATATCGAATCGTTCGAGATTACCAAATAGTTTTTAATATGCTGGATACCGACTCTTGGAGGGATCATCCCCTCCAAGAGTTTGGTTTCTCGGATAGTTTTTTATAGTTTACCGATGATGTCGATGTTCAGATATTGTGAGAAGGGATGGAAATGGCTGTTCCTGACGATGATTGCGCTCTCTGTCGTAGCTTGCGGCGACGATACGGACGATTTTTGGGGTTCTGCCGTATGGCGGACCTCTTCGACGGTCGGAGCTGCGGAGGGTTCGGCCGCCATACAGATTGAGGGACCTGTCGGCGCCGGATGGCGTGCCGAAATCAAGGACGGAGGTGCTTGGTGCTCGTTCAGGCTCAACGATCCGACGGTCCTCGTGAAGGAGGGCACCGTACAGAGTTCGAACATCAGCAATATCCTGGACGTTTATTATACGCGGAATACCGGGAGCGGGGAACGTTCGGCGACCATCGAATTCGAATTTTTCGGCGGTGAGCCGCAGGTGCTCGTGCTGACGCAGTTTTCGGCCTCTTCGACCAACGATCCCTACGATGAAGGTCATGCGAAGGCCTGGGCCGAATTGCCGGAAAAGCGAGTCGATGAGAATTTCGTTTACGTCAGCCACTTCGCTTCGCTCAATAACCGCACCGTGCGCAACTATTCGTTCTGCTACGACAAAACGCTCCATGTGGCGCATTGGGTGGCTTATCCGCTGCATTCGGTATATAGGGGGTCGATAGACCGTACCGACGATTTTCAGTACGATCCGAAGGTCGATTATTCCTGGCAGCCCAACCTCGCGGCCGGTTCCTATCGGGGCAGTTACGACCGGGGACATCAGCTCCCTTCGGCGGACCGTACGGCTACGCGGGAGTTGAATCTCCAGACGTTCTATGCGACCAATATGACGCCGCAGCTCAACCGGCTCAACCAGGATATGTGGGCCAATCTCGAAGCCAAGGTGCGTGCGCAGATATGTAACGACACGCTTTATGTGGTGACCGGTTGCTATTATGCCAATACCAATACGACGACGACCGATCGTGACGGGAAAGTTTGTCCGGTCCCGACGAATTATTTCAAGGTATTGCTTCGCACGCGCACCGGTACGACCGGCAAACGCATCGCGGATTGTTCGGCCGATGAATTGAAGGCGATCGGATTTTGGGTGGATCAGAAGAGCTACGGCGATATTCAGCCGCCTGCGTCCATTTGCATGAGCGTGGCGGAGATTGAAAAGAAGACCGGCTTTACGTTCTTTCCCAATATTCCCGAGTCGGCTGCGGAATCCGTAAAGGCACAAAACTCTCCGAGCCAATGGGGAATCCAAAACTAATTTGACTTATGAAAAAACGACTGATTTTTACAGGACTACTGGCCTTACTGTTCGCAGCCTGCTGTTTCGCGCAGAAACCGTACAAGGTGGTCTTTTACAACTTGGAGAACTTTTTCGATACGATCAACGATCCCGAGGTCAATGACGACGAATTCACGCCGGAAGGACCTAAAAAATGGAATTCTGTCAAGTATGCGAAGAAGTTGGGCAATACCGAAAAGGTGCTTTTCGATATTGCCGGTATCGATAAGGATTATCCGATCGTGATCGGCGTATCGGAGGTGGAGAACCGCTCGGTGCTCGAAGATATCATCGCTACGCCGAAGATGGCTCCGGGCAATTACCGGATTTCGCACTACGACTCTCCCGAAGCTCGCGGTGTAGACGTCGCTTTTATGTACCGTCCCGATGTCTTCAAGCTGGAGGGCAGCGCACCGATCCGCACGCAGATTCCTTCGCTTCCGAATTTCAAAACCCGCGATATTTCGACCATGTGGGGTACGATCGACGGCGAACCGTTCTTCTTCATGGTGGCTCACTGGCCTTCGCGTCTGGGCGGCAAGGACGCTTCGGAGTTCAAGCGTATCGCCGTCGGCGAGCAGATGCGTCGAATCGCCGACTCTGTCCTGAAGGTCAATCCTGCGACCAAGATCGTGGCGATGGGCGACTTCAACGACGATCCGACCGATCCGAGCATGTTGGAGGGGCTGAATGCCAAACCCAAGGTCAAGGATCTTCAGCCGGGCGATTTCTTCAGTCCGTTCCACGCCGTGCTTCGTGCCGGTATGGGAACGCTGGCTTACGGCGACGCCTGGAATCTCTTCGACAATATCGTAGTGTCGGAAAACCTGGTCAATGCGAAGCCCGGCGAGTTGCGTCTGGTACGGGCTCCGGGATCGAAGTACTACGGGAATGTCTTCAAGCGTAACTATATGATCCAGCGAGAGGGGCAGTTCAAAGGCTATCCTTTGCGCACGTACGTCGGAAACAATTTCCAGGGCGGTTACAGCGACCACTTCCCCGTTTATATCTACATCGGTAAATAAATACCTTAACTTGAAAGGATATGAAAATAAAAAGTTTACTAATTTTTGTATTTACCCTGATGTCGCTGACCGCGTTCGCTCAGAGCGGCGGTATCAAGGGTAAGGTCGTTTCCCGCGAGGGACGTGTCGCGGTGGACGGGGTGAAGGTTTCGGTCACTCCCGGTGAAATGACTGCCACGACCGACGGCCGAGGTGGTTTCGTGATCGAGAATGTCGAGCCCGGCGAATATACGTTGCAGTTCGAGGCTCCCGAATTCGAGCCTTTGACGCTCGTGGTGCGCGTGGACAAGATGGTGCGCGACATCAATACGGTGATTCTGGTCCCCGAAGTGCTTTCGACCGTAATGGACGATTCGATCTTCGCAGAGTTCGACACCGAGAGCGGCAACGATGCGCAGTCGCTGCCTTCGTCCCTTTCGGCTTCGAAGGACGTTTTTAACAACATCGCTTCCTTCCGGTTCAGCGAGATGCGTTTCAACGTGCGTGGTTACGATTCGCAGTATTCGGACGTTTACCTGAACGGTATTCGCTTCAACGACGCTATGACGGGCTATACGCCCTGGTCGTTGTGGAGCGGTCTGAACGACGCTACGCGCAACCAGGAGATCACCAACGGTTCGATCATGTCGGATTACGGCGTGGGTAGCATCGGCGGTACGACCAACATCAACGCCCGTGCTTCGCAGGTGCGCCAGGGACTTCGCGTGAGTCTGGTGAACGCCAATTCGATGTATCGCTTCCGTGCCATGGTGACCTATGGTTCGGGTCTGCTGGACAACGGCTGGTCCTATGCGTTGTCGGTATCTACCCGTCAGGGCGGCAACTCCTACGTGGACGGCGTCTATTACAACTCCTACGGATATTTCGCTTCGGCCGAGAAGATTTTCAATTCGCGTCACCGGTTGGGCTTCACGATTATGGGTGCTCCCACCGAGCGCGGTGCGCAGCAGGCTTCCACGCAGGAGGCTTACGATCTGGTCGGCAACAACTATTACAACCCCAACTGGGGCTACCAGGACGGCAAGATGCGTAATGCGCGCGTGCGTAACAGCCACGAGCCGATCGCTATGATCAACTATACGTTCGATCCCAATGAGCATACCCAGTTCAACCTGGCCACTTCGTTCCGTTTCGGTAAGAACGGTTATTCGGCGCTGACGTGGTACGACGGTGCAGACCCCCGTCCCGATTATTACCGCTATATGCCGAGCTACAAGTTGCTGAACGCTACCGACCTGGAGGCCGCTTCGATGGCTGCGGCCAGTCTGGCGGATCAGTGGATGCGCAACGTGGGTAATATCCGCCACTTCGACTGGGACGAAATGTACCAGACCAACATGAATTTCCGCAATGCCGAGGATGAAGCGATATACGGTCCCGGCGCCCGTTCGAACTATATCATCGAGGAGCGCCATACCGACCAGTTGGACTGGAACCTCGCCGCGCAGATCAGCCGAATCTATAAGGATAACTCCCGTCTGACGGCCGGAGCCAACGTCCGCATCAACCGCACGTGGTACTACGACGAGGTGAAGGATCTGCTCGGCGGCGACTATTACGTGGACGTCGATAAATTCGCACAGCGCGACTTCGGCGATCCGATCATGGCGCAGAACGATATGGATTATTATAACCAGTACGGTCATGCAAGAGCCGTCAGAGAGGGCGACAAGTTCAGCTACAACTACAAGGCGCATCTGCGTTCCGGCGGTGTATGGGCTACTTATGCCACCCGTTTCGGCGGTTTCGGCATGAAGTTGGGCGCCGAGCTCGGCGGACTTTCGATGTGGCGCGAAGGTCTTTGGCGCAAGGGTCTCTTCCCGGATAATTCGAAGGGCAAATCGGAGAAACTCGAATATTTCGTATATAAGGCCAAAGGTAATTTCGACTATGTCATCAATGCCAACCATACTTTCGAACTCAACGCCGTGGCGATGCAGAATGCTCCTGCGTTCCAGTCGGCCTTCGTTTCGCCCCGTACGCGTAATTCGGTAACTCCGGGGCTTACGACGGAGAAGGTTTACGGCATCGACGCTTCGTACAACCTGCGTTACGGCGATTATAAACTCCGTGTTTCCGGTTATTATACGAAGGTGAACGACCGTTCGAAGGTGATCTCCTTCTACGATGACGTGCTGAAGACCTATACCAATTTCGCCTTGAGCGGTATCGACGAGCAGTATTTCGGTCTGGAAGTCGCCGCTTCGATTCCGATCTACAACGGTTTGTCTTTGAACGGTGCGATCAGTTGGGGTCAGTACACTTACACGTCGAATCCCAATTACGTGCAGATTGCCGACAACAGCGCCGAGCCGCTGAACTCCGGTACGGTCTATTGGAAGGATATGCGCGTGGAGAGCACTCCGCAGACGGCAATGAATATCGGTTTGTCGTACCGCGGTCCTCATAACATCTACGCATCGATCGATCTGAACTATTACAACAATATGTATCTGTCGATGAACCCGCTTTACCGTACGGACGAGGTGTTGTTGCCTACGATGACGGACGAACAGATCCGGGAGCTGCGCAGTCAGGAGAAGTTCGATTCGGCCTACACCTTGAGTGCGAGCATCGGTAAGAATTTCTACATTCAGCGTCGTTATACGCTCGGCTTCAGTTTGCAGGTGAATAACATCCTGAACAACCAAAATATCAAGACCGGCGGTTATGAGCAGATGCGTGTGCAGGGCATTAAGACCGGCAAGGAGATCACTTCCTACCAGAAGTTCGCTCCCAAGTATTTCTACCTGTTCGGCACGACTTACTACCTGAATGTCTATTTCCGTTTCTAACGGCTTAACGAATTAATATTGTGAAGAATATGAATAGAATAGCAACCATATTTCTGGCGGTGACAGCAAGTTTGTTCTTCGTCGGCTGTTATAACGATTTCGATACGCCGGCTCCTGCGAAGGTATGGACGGATGCGGACTTCAGCGACAGTAAAATCATTTCGATCAAGGAGCTGAAGGATATTTTCGAGGAGGCTTATCCCGGGACCAGCGGTATCGGCCAGTCGCTGACCATTACCGACGACCTGGTGATTCGGGGCAAAGTCATTTCCAGCGACCAGGCCGGTAACGTCTATAAGTCGATGTACCTGTACGATGAAAGCTGCCAGTCGGCCATTGAAATCAAAGTGACTTCGGGATATTACATTACCTATGCTCCCGGTCGCCTGGTTTATATCCGTTTGCAGGGTCTGGTGCTGGGAAATTACCGCACGATGCTCAGCGTGGGTGTCGCATCGACCAATTCCGATTATGCGAACGGTAACATGGAGGATCGCAATACCTTGGAAGAGCATGTCAAGCTCGGCGAATTGATCGGCTTGACGGCGGCCGATACTTTGGTGGTTACTCCCGCTTCCTATTCGACGCTGACGGATGAGTCGCTGGGGCGTTTGATCCGTTTCGAAGGGTTGGAAAGCAAGTTCGGCAAGGCCGGCTGGGGGTATAAAAATACATTCCCCAACTACTTCGCCAACAGTACCTCCTACGATGTGAATTCTCCGGGTTGGACCGATATCAACGATTGGGCTACCTGGGCGACGAAGCGGGTCGATGAGCTTACGCACGAGAGTACGTTCTATTATGGCTCTGCCTGGTTCACCTATGGCGACATCAACACCCTCGCAGGCAATTATGTCGTACGTTCGAGCGGTTATTGCCGTTTCCGTGACGAGAAAATACCTGCGGACGGTTCCGTGGTGAACATTACCGCGATCTATACCAAGTTTTCGCAGGGCAGCGATGCGACGGCGGCCTATCAGTTGTTGCTGAACAAGGCGTCCGACGTGGTCGTGACTTCGAAATAGCCGCAGTTTGCAGTTGAAATCGCCGGGCCTCATCTTTTTGATGAGGCCCGTTTTTTATTCTTTATGCGGTTGCGATTCCGCTCGTATTGTCCGCGAAGGAGCTGCCTCCGGTCTTATGAGGCGTAAATTTCAGGGAAGAGCAGTGCGCGGAAGTCGGAGCGCATGATCTTGTCCCGTTACTGTTTTTCCTGCCTGCCGGGGAGCCGGTTGCCGTATGTCCGAAAAAAGCAAGACATTGTTCGGATCGTTCTTTTGCTGCAAGTTGGCAGGCTGTCGCACCGGGGGACCTGCTGTCCGCATAATGCGATTCCGACTGCCGGGAAGGGGCAACGTGATCGGCAGAGAGCTGTCCGCAAACGGAAGAGCGTCGCCGAAACGGAGAATTCGATGCGAAGTGCGGAATCGGAAAGCATGGCGGGGTATGACATAACGTCGTTCGTGGAGTTTGGTTCCGCGTCTGTTTTCCGGAAACGGATACGATTCCTGTGCGTGGACGATCTTCCTGCATTGCAGATAGGAGCGGAAAAGGAAACATCCGTGAACAGGAGTCCGAAACCAAAGAAAACCCCCGAACCGGTGAGAGTTCGGGGGTAGTAGTGAATAAAACCTGTTATTGATGATTATTCATCTGTTTCGGGTTGAGCTTCGGGACGCATGGTGACCTGTATTACGTTGCCGCTGTCGAGGAGCTTCTTCGCCAGGTCGCGGATCTCGTCGTAAGTGATGCTGTTCAGGGTCTTTTCGTAGTCGGCGAGCAGATTCTGCTTGTGACGGTTGTAGTCGTCGATCAACCCGAACCAGGTGCCGTTATTTTCGAGCGTATTCTTGAATTGCTTGACCAAGTATTCGCGGGAGTCGTTGATGTCTTTGGCTTCCGGTCCTTCAGTCGCGATTTTCTCGATTTCATCGAAAACGATCGGCACGAGTTCGTCGGCCATCTCCTCGTTGGTGTCGAACTGTATTTGCAGGAGGGCCTGTTTTTCGGGACGATACGAGAGAGTATAGCTTACCTGTACTCCGTACGTGCCGCCTTTCTCCTCGCGGATGGATTTCAGGTAACGGTTGTTTAGAGCCATGTTGAGCAGCAACATGGTTTGCTTGTTGCGCAGCGTGTAGTCCGCATCGCTCGAGAAGAGCAGGAACTCCGAAACTTTCGGCTGCAGCATCGGGGTGCGGAAGTCGTTCACGACCTTGCCTTTGGCTGTGCGGAGTTTGTCGTCCGTGAACTTAAGCACGTGTTTCGAGGTGGGAATCGAACCGATATATTTCTCGACCAACGGCTTCAACGTTTCCAAATCCACGTTGCCTACGAAGGTGAACGTAAAGCTGTTCGCACCCGGGTAGAGCGTTTTGAAGGTTTTCGGCAGATTTTCGAACGAGATGCTTTCCAGGGCCTCGATCGTCAGCGGCTGCTGACGCGGATTGTCGCTGTAAAGCGTTTTGATCGTTTCTATCTGCATGATGTAGTCGGGATTCGAGGTCAGGTTCTGGACGTATGCCTTGTAGCTGTCCATCGTCGTGTTGAAATCCTCCTCCGAGAAGCGGGGACTTGTGAAGTTCTGGTAGAGCAGTTGGAGCATCGTTTCGATGTCTTTGGGCGAGCAGTAACCGCTCATACCGTTGCTGTAGTTATTGACGTACAGGTTGATTCCGGCTTTCTTGCCTGCGAGCTGCTTGTTCAGTTCGATTGCAGAGAATTTGCCCACCCCCGACTGGGCCGCGATGACCGGAAGGAATTCACCCTCCTTCACCTCAGTATCGGCAAGCTGCGACATCCCGCCGTCAGCCTGTACCTGCAGCAGGACTTCGTCCGCCTTGAGTTGGGTCGGTTTGACGATGATCTTCACACCGTTCTTGAGAATCCATTCGGTCGTTCCGAGATCCTCGTTGTATGCGGTCTTTTTCACGGGCGAGCCTTTCAGCTTGATATCTGCGGGGATCAGAGGCTCGCTGACGGTATTGTCCTGGTAAGCCTCGACGTCGGATGCCATGACCTCGCTGCGGATGGCCAGAAGTTCGGCTTCGGTCGGCTCGGTCAGTCCCTCTTTCTTCGGTACTTCGACGGTGATAACCTGGTTTTCAGGTGTCAGAAGTTGTTTTACCCAAGCATTCACATCGTCGAGGGTCAATGCTTCGAGGTATTGTTTGTCGAGGTTGTACTGCGTTTCGGCATCTGCCATAGCGGTATTTTTCTTGTAATTCGCCAGGTAGGTTTGAACATATTGTCCGTTCGTAAGGTCGTTCCGATTGGCATAGGTAGCCTCGGCCTGACGCAGGAATTCAGCTTTCGTACGATCGAATTCGCTCTGTGTAAAGCCGTAACGCTTCATCTTTTCCATCTCTTCGAGGATAGCTTTGTAACCGCAGAGCAACTCTCCGTCTCGAGTTTGTACGGCGACCATCGTGAGATCTTGGGTCGGATTCACTCCCAGTATGTTGCCTGAATCCATCCCGGCACTCAGGAACGGAGCATCGGGCTGCATGGCGATTTCATTCATACGGTCGTTCGCCATGGCACTTGTGTAGGAGTTGAGTACATCGTACATTTGGCTAATTATCAGGTTGTTGTATTGCTTGGGGAGAGCGGGTCGTTTGATGAAGAGCTGCATGACCGAAGCCGTCATTTCGGGATCGGAAAAGATGCTGACGATGGGTTCTTCGTTTTCAGGAACTAGGTAAGCCTCTTTCTGCGGGGCATCTGCAGGGGAAACCGGAATATCCGCCATCAGGGTTTTGATCTTGTTTTCGATCCGATCGACGTCGATATCGCCGACTATGACGATCGCCTGGTATTCCGGGCGATACCACGTTTTGTAGAAGTCGTACAAGGCTTTATGGTCGAAACTCTTCAGACCGTCCAGATAGCCGATTACGTTGCGGTGCTCGTATTTCGAGCCTCTGTTGACGGCGGCGTTGCGTCGTACCATGGCGCGCCATCCAGCTCCGTCGCGGGTGCGCAGCTCCTCCATGATTACGCCGCGTTCGTTGTTGATCTCCTGAGGCTCCAGACTGATGAACTGCGACCAGTCGTGCAGGATCAGCAGTGCGGTGTCGATCGTCGCAGGGTTTGCTGTGGGCACATTGTCCAGGTTGTAGCATGTTTCATCGTAAGAGGTGTAGGCATTCAGGTCCGCACCGAATTTGACGCCGTTACGCTCCAGATATTCTATCATCTTTTTGCCCGGCAGGTTCTTGGTGCCGTTGAAGGCCATGTGTTCGAGGAAGTGGGCGAGGCCCTGTTGGGAATCTTCCTCCTGGACAGCTCCTACGTGGTGGAAAATGTAGAAAGATGCCTGTCCCTTGGGTTTTTCGTTGTGACGGATGTAGTACGTCATGCCGTTTTCGAGTCGTCCGACGCGCACCTCCTTATCGGCGGGAATCGGCATGTCAGGCTGTAGTTGCGCCATGACATTCGTCATTGCGAACAGCGTGACAAGTAAAAGAATGAACCTTTTCATAAAATGATTGTTAATTGATTTTGGGTGAAATTATTTGTATTGCGTTGTCATTCGGTTGTTTCTTCCGGTCGGTATTCGATGATGTCGCCCGGCTGGCAGTTCAGTTCGCGGCAAATGGCTTCCAGCGTTGAAAAGCGGATCGCCTTGGCCTTGCCGTTCTTGAGAATGGAAAGGTTGGCCGGGGTGATATCGACCCGCTCGGCGAGCTCGCCGAGTGACATCTTTCGTTTCGCCATCATGACATCTATGTTGATGATTATCGCCATGTCTTGCGTCCCCCCCCCGTGTGTATATTGTATATCGACATTTATTTTTTCTTTAGATCGTGAGTTTTTGCTCTTCGCTCAACCGGGATCCGATCGAGAAGACCTCGGCCGAGAAGAGTACCAGAATCGCCATGACGATGTTCCAGTAGTTGAGCGGGAACGAGGCGGCGACTTGCAGGGGCGAATCTTCGAGAAACGTCCGGGTCGTACTCTGGTAAATATAAGAGCCGACTCCGGTGCAGACTTCGGCCAGAATCAGCAGGAACCCTACGGCACGCGTGTAGATGATGATACGCCCCGGCAGGGGTTGTTCGTCCCGTACCGATTTGCGCAGGATATTGATAATCAGCGCTACCAGGATCAGGATAGAGAGCTTGGCCAGCAGGGCCGGGATGGACAGCAGCAGTATGTAATTGATTCTGTTCAGTGTCCGGACTACTGTCGGGTCACTGTTTCCGTCCGTTTTGACGTAGATATTAACCCCCGTATATTCGGCTTCGGTGGAGATCGATGCGTGTCCGGTTTCTATCGGGAAAAGAGTTTCGTCGCTCTGGGCGTTTTGCAACCGGGCCGCCAAAAAGTAGGTGTGTTGCGCGATACCGTGTTTTTCCTGCATCCGAATGTCTTCGGACGCAGCCTGCCAACCTGTCGCCAGACTCGACGACACGTGGGGCACGAAGCTGTGGATGAATCCTGCGGCCAGAGCCAGGAAATAAAAGATGTAAATGACCAGCAGATGGCGCCGCAGAGATTTTTTCTGTTTTTTGTCCATTTTCGGTTTGCTGAATACGTAATGGAGGTGTTCGACCTGTTTTTAACCTCCGGTGAGGCAAAGATAGTAAAGAACTTCTGCAAAACAAATAATTTTTATCGTTTTTCGATAAAAACGCAATAAAATATAACGAATGATGTTTCTCGTCTGAATACGGCGCGGAATTTTCCGGACTTTTCCCGAACCGGAGATCGGACGGGCAACCCGGCTGAAACCTACCGAAGGTCGGACCGGCAGGGATCATCCCCGTCTTGGAGGCGAGGCCCCTGCAAGTACGGACGATCGAAACGAGAAAGCCCCTCTACGAGCTTCGTTACGCGGGGGAGCCGAAAACAAAAGTTGAGTTTGGTTCTCCGCTCTTCTTGTTATTATCTTTGACTTCTTCTTAGACACTCCATGCCGGCAAAACGCAAATAAAATTTGCTTTTGCACCCGGCTTATTCGTATCTTTGCACGAAATGCAGTCGGCGCGGCCGGAAGGCTTCGCTCTGTTTCCGGCATACGCCGCTACTGTCCGCAGGAAGCCGGGCCGGGGCGTTTTTGTAGGAATGAAACCATTCGGTATCTACGGCTTTCTCCCGGCCCGGCGGATAACCGGCGGATTGTCGTTTCGTTGCATTTGAAATTGAAAAACGCACTGAAATATGGCAGAGAAAACAGGTTACACTTATTATGCAGACCCTCAGCAGGTCGATTTCACACTTCGGATGACCGTTCCGGCTTTGGCGAACGAGGTCCTCAATACGGCGGGTGTCGATGCCCAGCGCAAAGGGTTCGGGATCGATAAGTTGAATAAGGAAAACCGCTCGTGGGTCCTTTCGCGCATGGCGATCGAGATCGACGACCGCCCCGAACAATACACTTCTTATGAAATCGTAACGTGGGTGAACGAGTACAACCGGATGCTCTCGACCCGTAATTTCACGCTGCACGATGCCGCTGGCCGGGAGTTCGGGCGGGCCGTGACGCAGTGGTGCATCATCGACTTGGCGGTCCGTAAAGCGATCGACCTGAACACGGTTATCGGGCCTTGTACCGATACGCTCGTCGATGCCCCTTCGCCGACGGAGAAACCCCGCAAGGTGATGGGGATCACACCGCAGCATGTGATGGAGCACCGGGTGGTTTACAGCGACATCGACTTCAACCGTCACGTCAATACGATGCGTTATATCAACATGATGTTCGATATGCTGCCCATCGAACAGTTGACCGCGATCCGGCCGGTGCGTCTTGATATTCATTTCATGCACGAATGCCGTTACGGGCAAACCCTTACGGTCGGGTACGAACAACGGGACGGCTTGTCGCTGTTCGAGGTTTCGAACGGAGAGGAAGCCGCTGTCCGGGCGGCGCTCGAGTGGCGTTGAGGTGCTGTATTTCGTGGTGGCGGGCAAGGCAGGGAGCCGACCCGAATCGACTTCGTTTCGGTCCGATTTTACGATCGGCTTTGTTCCTTTCTGGAACGGGTTTTGCTGATATAGGGACAAAACCTTTATTATTATGGAAAAGATCAAAGTTGCGAACAAGTACCAGAAAAGTATCGATCTGTTGAACGATGCTTTGGGAAAAGAAATTGCCACCTCGCTCCAGTACATGTATTTCCATGTCCATTTCGAAGATGCCGGTTACGAGTATCTGTCCAAAAAGATGCGGATGATTTCGATTGCCGAGATGCGTCACAGCGAGGAGTTGTCCGACCGTATCCTCTTCTTGCAGGGGGACGTGAATATGAACCCGTCGTTTCCGACGCGCCAGATCACCGATCCCAAGGAGATGTTCCGTTTCGCTATGCAACTGGAACAGAGTACGATCGATAGCTATAACGATGCCGCTCGCATTGCGGCCGAAGCCGACGATTCGGTAACGCACAAGATGTTCCAGGATCTGGCCGTCGAAGAGGAGGAGCACTTGGACTATTTCCGCAACGAGTTGCAGAACCTGCTCGATTACGGCGACAAGGAGTACCTCGCCTTGCAATCTTTTGCACGCAGCAAGGCCGAAGCCGAAGGGAAGGTTTCCGAGTAGTTTTTCCTCGCGGACGCGAGATAATGCGTCCCATACGTGGTTTTTGAATAAAATTTCATATCTTTGTTGTCTAAACTTAAAAACAACAGAGATATGAAATTTTATATCCGTATC
>ENA-OYWC01000490-OYWC01000490.1-human-gut-metagenome-genome-assembly--contig:-NODE-490-length-15643-cov-6.675006_pt1 | contig 15643 bp, 9 predicted proteins | sample MGYA00244165_ERZ653387 | MGnify/ENA primary metagenome ERZ653387 (study PRJEB26926, sample SAMN06164974) | human gut metagenome | biome: ENVO:00009003; feature: ENVO:2100002; material: ENVO:00002003...
TCTTACAACCGTTGACGCTGAACTTAATATCAACGAGGATAAAGTCTGCAAAAAGTGCGGTAACGCTCAAATTGCAAGAAAGTATGAATATAATCAGATGAAATTTGGCAATGCGCCATCCCCCGTTGTTGTCGGAGCAGGTCCGGCTGGATTGTTTGCGGCACTTATTCTGGCAAGGAGCGGTGCAAATCCTATTCTTATTGAAAGAGGTCGGGATGTTGACAGACGAACAGCCGATGTGAACAAGTTCTGGACAAGCGGTCTGCTTGACACAACTTCAAATGTTCAGTTCGGCGAAGGCGGTGCGGGAACATTTTCTGACGGCAAACTGAATTCAGGTACAAAAGATATAAGACAACGCAAGGTGCTTGAAGAATTTGTGAGCCACGGCGCACCTGATGAAATTCTCTATAACGCAAAGCCGCATATCGGTACGGATATGCTAAAAGGCACAATAAAAAATATCCGCAACGAGATTATTGAACTCGGCGGAAGGGTTATGTTTGAAACGAAGCTTGTTTCAATGGCTTTTAGTGATAACAAGCTGAAAGCTATAACTGTTGAAACCGAAAACGGCAATGAAATTATAGAAACAGACAATGTTATTCTTGCAATCGGTCACAGTGCAAGGGATACTTTTGAGATGCTTTATGATTTAAAGTTGCCGATTGAGGCAAAACCTTTCTCGATTGGAGCAAGAATTGAGCATCTTCGTCAAAAAGTTGACAAGGCACAATACGGCAGGTTTGCGGGCAATAAAAAACTCGGTTCGGCGAATTATAAGCTGAGTACACACCTTGATAACGGACGGGGTGTGTATACATTTTGTATGTGTCCCGGTGGCAGGGTTGTCAATGCGTCAAGCGAAGAAAACAGACTTTGCACCAATGGTATGAGTGAATTTGCACGAAATGCCGATAATTCAAATTCAGCGTTGCTTGTAGGGATAAACCCTGATGATTATGAATCCGACCATCCGCTTGCAGGAATGTATTTGCAGAGAAAGCTTGAATCAAAAGCATTTGTTGCCGGCGGTGAAAATTATAATGCTCCCATACAAAGAGTTGACGATTTTCTTAATAACAGAAAATCCACACATCTCGGTGATGTAAAACCAAGTATCGGTCCGAATTATGAATTTTCAAATCTAAATGAAATTTTTCCCGAATATATCAGCACTTCAATGGCTCAGGGCATTGTAAAAATGGGCAGAATGTTGCACGGCTTTGATGACGGTGACGCTGTTTTGACGGGCGTTGAGAGCAGAAGCTCTTCCCCAGTCAGAATAATGAGAAAAACAGACACACTCGAAAGTGTACTTATTGAGGGACTGTATCCGTGCGGTGAAGGTGCAGGCTATGCAGGCGGAATTATCTCCGCCGCAGTTGATGGCATTAAATGTGCCGAAAAAATCATTGAAAAATCGAATAGATAAATAAACCGGCAGAAACTAATCGGATTGTTTACTGCCGGTTTATTTTGTATTGTGATTTCACCAAGAAATAATGCCGCCCCAATATAATGAAAAATCAAAAAGGCAAAAAGCACTTAATCAATGGGGCGGCTCTTATATAATCTTATTAAATTTTACTCAGAGTATTTACTCCACTGTCCGTTTGAGTAAATCATATTCACATCGGGGATTTTTAAATCACCTGTCTGTGTTGAACCGTCATTGAATATAGCGTAATCTACGCCGTCAGGAAGTTCAAATCTGTATGTATTGTTACCAATACTTTCCATAGCCTCACCTGGCCAGCTCATATAATTAGAATCTGTTGAACTCCATACATAAATATTCACTGTTGACCAGTTATCTGTATTATTGAAATAAACATAATTCTTTGTCTGAATTGAAGTCGGTTCGGTCGTTGGCTCTGTCACGGTTGTTGCAGGCTGAGTAGGTTCAATATTGCCTGTGTAAGTACCGCAGTATGAGTCTTCAACAGTAAGTTTAACAACATAAGCCTGAATTGAAGTTGCATCTTTAATCGAAATAACAGAATCTTTGTTTACATCAGCCGCAATGAGAGCATCATCACTTAAAGTCGATATGTGAGAAATATATCTTTGTGCTTCTGTTGAATCGCTGATTGTAATTGTTCCGTTTAAATCAACATCACCGATAAGAATCCTGTTTGAAGGTTCAGTTACCGGCTGAGTCGTGGCAGGCTGTGTTGTAACAGGCTGAGTCGTAACAGGCTGAGTTGTAGCAGGCTGTGTTGCGGTTGTTGGCTGAACAGTTGTGGTTGGAGCTGTTGTCGGCTGAGTAGGTTTTACAGTCGAATAGTTCTGCCAAGAACCGTTGCTGTAAATTTTATTACCGTCCGCAATCCTGAGGTCATCTGTCTGACTGTTGCCATTGTTGAAAATTACATATTCTGCACCATCAGGCACTTCAATATCAAAAATATCATTACCCTTGTCGGTCATTTTCTTGCCCGGCCATGATGTCATTTCTTTATTGTCATCACTCCAGAAATATGCATTGACCTTTGACCACTTTGTTGATGAGTTATCATAAGCAACAACCTTTACGGCATTCGGGTCTATTTTTGTATATGTATATGTTTCCGGATCGGATGTTGTCTTGCCGTCACTTGCCTTTACTGTTACTGTGGTTACTGTATCGTATGGAAGGTTTGTGCCGATTGTAATCTGCTGACCGTTTGTATAGTTTACAAATTCACCGTTATCTATTGAATACTGAGCATTTTTTGCGTCCTTGAAATTGAGTGTAAGTGTGAGCTCATCAGTATTGTAGTTTGTTGAACCCGGAGTTACCGACGCTGAAGGTTCTTCGGGTTCTGCTTCATAGACAACAGCTATACCTGATGAACCTATTGTACCTGAAATGGTGCTTGATGTAATTGTAAATGTGTTGCCTGAAACAGCGTCTGTGTATGTGCCGGGTTTAGCGTAACCGCCGCCGTTTTCTACCGATACTTCGCCGCTTCCGCTGCCTTTTACAATAACAGCACCGCCGTCTTTACGGGTAATTACAGAACAACCGTCTGATACAGTGTAGTAATCGGCTTTGCCGTCCATTGCATTATGGAACTTATTGATTTGGGCAACCTCACTGCTGGTGAAATGAGTTGAGCCTTTTTCTCCCATTTTGATACTTTCTTTGTTTGTTGAAGAAGGACGGGAAAAATAAAGAGCAGTAACTTTATTACGGCTTGCAGCAACCGCATAGGCACGGTCAATAACATTCTGACTCATTTCATTTGAAAAGCCCCAGTCTTTGTTGTTTGACCATGTATCATGGCTTTCACCCCAATAAAGAAGCTTATCGTTTGAAATGCCTTTTTCACTCCAGTTTCCACTTGAATTAGGAGCTTTGCCCGAATTAAACGAATCACGGAGTTCTTTGCCGTAATTACTGTCTGTGACAGAAATATAATCGGTATACTCTTTCATAATGTCTTCATTGCCTGTCGAACGGTCATCGGGACCACCGAGAATTTCACCGTAGTTATAAAGACCGTACTGTGTTACCGACTTCCAGAAATCGTCGCCCTCGCTCGGAACGCCAATGTGTTTTGCAGCGTCCCAACGAAGTCCGTCAACGCCTACCGACTTGAGTTCCTGAACATAGTTGCAGACTTTTTGCTGAACATATGGATTTTCGGTTGCAATGTCCGGCATACCAATCGAGCCGTGTGTTACCTGCCAACGGTTTTTCCAGTCAATACCTCCGCCGAAGGTATGCCAATACTCGGATGGCTTTAAATCGTCATCTATGTTGTTGTGATCGCCTCTCAAATGGTTAGCGACAACATCGACAATAATCTTAATCCCGTACTTTTCTGCCTCATCACAAAGCGACTGAAGTTCAGCCTTTGTGCCGACACCATTTGTTCCGATACTGAATGAAATTGGCTGATATAACCAATACCAAGTACCTGTTCCGTTTGGCTGTGCCGGAGAAGTCTGTATACTTGTAAATCCGGCTTTTGCAATTTTAGGCAATTCAGCTTTAATATCGTTATAAGTCCAGTCAAAACAATGTAAAATTACACCGTCCTGAATATTATCTTTGAGTCTGTACTTATTAGCCGATACGGTTGGCGAGCTTTCTGCCGCCTGAACACCGAGTGAACCGGATACAAAGGCAGATAGGCTTGCCGACAGGATGCTCACGCTCAATATTGCGCTGAGTATTTTTGATTTTGTTTTCAAATTTTTACACACCTTTCAAATTAATTTCAAAACTCTACAATGTGTCGAATCAATCGACCGAAACCAATAAATTAAATCAATTTCAATAGGTTTCAGGCATAAAGTACGGTAAAGAGCAACACAAATGCAGCGCTTTAAAACAGCAGGTTGCAAAAGCACATAATTTTCATACAAATTACCAAGATTCGACAATAATATTAAAGCACCCATAAAAGGTGCCTTAATATGCGACTGTGTCTGTAAGCCGGGTTTTGTCGTGAACAGCCATCTATCTTGGCAGACCGTTACCGAATCTGCTCGATGCCACCTCCTAAGGACACGCCGAGCAAGCGCATAATGTCCTACCACGGTGTTGCTTCAAATAGGGTTTACACGGCAGAGCAGTTTCCTGCCCTCCGGTGAGCTCTTACCTCACCTTTCCATCCTTACCATATAATGGCGGTAATTTTCTGTTGCACTATCCCTGGAGTCGCCTCCGGCGGCCGTTAGCCGTTATTATTGCTCTGTGAAGCCCGGACTTTCCTCGCACAGTACCTTTCGGCAGCTGCTCGCAGCTGTTCAACACACTCGCACATTTATTTTATACCTTTTTTGTACAAAAGTCAAATGAATTTTGTGATTTTTACTTGATATAACGGCTTTTTAGGGGTATAATGAAAGGGAATTTATTATAAGGAGTTACCGATATGGATATCAGAAAAGAATCACTCAAAAAACACTATGAGTGGAACGGTAAGATTGAAGTAGTTTCAAGAGTTCCGATTAACTCGGCTGAAGACCTCTCTCTTGCCTATACTCCCGGTGTTGCAGAACCGTGTCTTGAAATTCAGAAGGACTATGACAAGTCTTTTGAACTCACAAGAAGAAACAACCTTGTTGCCGTTGTAACCGACGGTACAGCTGTTCTCGGTCTTGGTGACATAGGTCCTGAGGCAGGTATGCCTGTTATGGAGGGCAAATGTGCGCTTTTTAAGGAGTTTGGCGATGTTGACGCATTTCCTATTTGCGTAAGGAGCAAGGATGTTGACGAAATTGTAAACGCAATTTACCTTATCAGCGGTTCATTCGGCGGAATCAATCTTGAGGATATTGCCGCTCCGAGATGCTTTGAAATTGAAAAGAAGCTCAAAGAGAAGTGCGATATTCCGATTTTCCACGATGACCAGCACGGTACAGCCGTTATTGTTGCAGCAGGTCTTATCAACTCACTCAAGCTTGTTCACAAGAAACTTGACGAAATCAAGGTTGTTATGAACGGTGCAGGTGCGGCAGGTATTGCAATTGCAAAGCACCTTCTTAATATGGGTGTAAAGGACATTACGCTTTGCGACAGTAAGGGCATTATCTGCAAGGGTGATCCAAGACTTAACGCTGTTAAACAGGAAATGGCTGAAATTACTAACCTTTCTCACCTTGAGGGCTCGCTTGCAGATGCAATGAAAGGTGCTGATGTATTCCTCGGAATTTCTGCCGCAGGTTGCGTAAGCGAAGAAATGGTTAAGTCAATGGCTAAAGATCCTATTCTTTTTGCCATGGCTAATCCGACTCCTGAGATTATGCCTGACAGTGCCAAGAAGGCAGGTGCGGCTGTTGTAGGTACAGGCAGAAGCGACTTCCCTAACCAGATTAACAATGTACTTGCTTTTCCGGGTATTTTCAGAGGTGCTCTCGACTGCCGTGCAAGCGATATTAACGAAGAAATGAAGGTTGCCGCATCTTTTGCAATTGCTTCACTCGTGAGCAATGAAGAACTTAATGCAGATTATATTCTTCCCGAGGCATTTGACAAGAGAATCGGCAAAACTGTTGCTGAGGCTGTTAAGAAGGCCGCAATTGAATCAGGCGTTGCAAGAATCTGATAAAGATTTGCAAATAAATATTTTAAGAGAAAGAAAAAGAGGAAAACAATGAAAAAGACAGTTACTTTATTGGTACTGATTTCAATGCTGTTCTCTACTGTTTTTCTGTTCACCGGATGCGGTGATTCATCGGTTAAGGAAATTAAGACTGCCGATGATATCAAAGGAGCGTCCGTAGGTGTTCAGAATGGTACAACAGGCGATACTTTTGTATCTGACTATGAGGCTGACGGCACCAAGGTTATGCGTTACAGCAAGGGTGCCGACGCTATCGTAGCTCTTACACAGAATAAAATCGACTGTGTTGTAATTGACAGTGAACCGGCAAAGGAATTTGTAAAAGCAAATGCAGGACTAAAAATTCTTGATGAACCTTTTGCAGAAGAGCAGTATGCAATCTGCATTTCAAAGGAAAATCATGAACTCACCGAAAAAATCGACAAAGCTCTTGCAGAGCTTAAAGACGAGGGAGTTCTGGACAAAATCAAAAGCTACTACATAGAGGGCAACACCGACACCGTACCCTACGAATCACCTAAGGATATCAAGTATGACGGTGAACTTCATATGGCTACGAACGCTGCTTTTCCACCGTATGAATATGTTGAAGGCGGTAAAATTGTCGGTCTTGATCCGATGATGGCTACAGCAATCTGTGACAAGCTCGGTAAAAAACTTGTTATTGATGATATGGAATTTGATTCTGTTATCACTGCTGTTCAGACAGGCAAAGACGATTTCGGTATGGCAGGTATGACCGACACACCGGAAAGAAGAAAAAATATCGACTTTTCAACTTCATATGCAAACACAACTCAGGTTATTATCGTAAACGACAGCGCATCGGGCAGTTTGTTCGGCAATCTCGGCGAAAGCTTTAAAAACACATTCATCACAGATAACAGATGGCAGCAGCTTTTAAGCGGTTTGCTTGTAACCCTTGAAATCACATTGTTTGCAGCTATTATCGGTGTTATTATCGGTTTTGTAATTGCTCTTGTAAGAGCTACTCACGATATTCAGCTTGGAAAGAGAAAATGCAGGAGCTTCGGTGATTGCGTCCTGAAATTCTTTAATGTGATTTGCAATATCTACATTACTGTTATCAGAGGCACACCTGTTGTAGTTCAGTTGATGATTATGTATTACATTATTCTTGCATCTGTAAGAAACGGTATCTTTGCCGCAATCATTGCATTTGGTATGAACTCTGCCGCTTATGTTGCAGAAATTGTTCGTTCGGGTATTATGGCTGTTGACATCGGTCAGACTGAGGCAAGCCGTTCACTCGGTTTTAACAACAGACAGACAATGACAATGGTCGTTCTTCCGCAGGCAATTAAAAATGTTCTTCCTGCACTCGGCAATGAAATTATTACGCTTCTCAAAGAAACTTCGGTTGCAGGTTATGTTGCACTTGCAGATATCACATATATTGGTAATATGATTCGTTCAAGAACTTACGAGGCATTCTTCCCGCTTATTACGGTTGCATTGATTTACCTTGTAATTGTACTTGTGCTTTCGTACATCCTCAGAAGATTTGAAAGGAGATTGAAAAAGAGTGAAAGATAACGCATTAATCTCCGTAAGAGGACTTGAAAAATCATTCGGTAAGGATATTCAGGTTCTTAAAGGTATTGATATTGACATTTTTAAAGGCGATGTAGTTGTTGTTCTCGGTCCGTCAGGCTCGGGTAAATCAACTTTTCTCCGTTGCCTTAACAGACTTGAAGAACCGACAGGCGGTCACATTTTCTTTGAGGGTACCGATATTACGGATCCAAAGGTTAATATAAATGTTCACCGTCAAAAAATGGGAATGGTGTTCCAGCAGTTTAACCTTTTCCCCCACAAGACTGTTATTGACAACCTTACAATGGCTCCCGTCAAGCTTCTTGGCAAAAGCAAAGATGAGGCTAAAAAAGACGCTATGGATCTTTTGGAGCGTGTAGGACTTGCCGAAAAGGCAAACGCATATCCGAATCAGCTTTCAGGCGGTCAGAAACAGCGTATTGCAATTGTAAGAGCACTTGCTATGAATCCCGATGTTCTCCTCTTTGACGAGCCGACATCTGCGCTTGACCCCGAAATGGTCGGCGAAGTTCTTGATGTTATGAAAGAGCTTGCCAAGGCAGGTATGACAATGGTTGTTGTTACTCACGAAATCGGCTTTGCAAAAGAAGTTGCAACCGATGTTGTATTTATTGACGACGGTGTTATCAAAGAAAAGAACAATCCGCAGGAGTTCTTCAATAATCCGCAGGATGACCGTTTAAAGGAATTTTTATCAAAGGTTCTTTAATTTTAAACAAAAATCAGAGGATTTCAGTAAAACTGAAATCCTCTTTTTTAATTACTTATTTATTTGATTACCGTAAATATATTCTTTGGCTTTTGATATGAGAATTGATTTTTTGTTTGGAACATTTGCATCTACCACAAGCATTAGCAGATAATCGAGAATATTTCCGACATCTCTCCCCTCTTTTACACCAAGATTTAAAACATCTTTGCCGTTGATATCAAGCTGACTCAGCTTAAAACATTCGTTATCTTTGATTATTTCATTAAGATGTGTTTTAGCCGTTTCAAGATATCCGAGTTTTTCTTCTCGCTGATATTCAGACTGAGCAGATATATCGGCGTGTTCGACCTCTAACAACTGCTTTGTAAGGTCTGTACCGAGTACATTCATAACCTTTTTCATAAGCTTTTTACTGCCGTTAAAACGGACATCATGATATTCAATCAGCAGAAGAGTTTTGTTAATAAAATCAGACGGTAATCTTAGTCTGTGCAGAATTTTGTCTGCAATTTTTTTACTTTCAAGCTGATGTCCCTGAAAATGCGATTGACCGCTGTTGTCGGTGGTTTTAACAGGAGGCTTGCCGATGTCATGCAGAAGCATTGTCATACGAAGTATGGGATTCGGCTCAATTGTACCGAGTGCAGTCAGGGTATGTTGCCATAAATCATACGAATGATGTATGTTGTTCTGATTGAAATTGAACATAGCGGTAATTTCAGGAATAATAACAGCAATAGTTTCTCGGTAAGCGTCAAGAATTTTTACGGCATCCTTACCGCAGATGAGCTTTAGAAATTCCGAAGTCACACGCTCTGTTGCAATGTTTTTTAGCAAGTCTGCATTTTTAAATATAGACTTTGATGTGTTCTCTTCAATTGAAAATCCGTAAACAGAGGCAAAGCGTAATGCCCGCAAGATTCGCAGAGCATCCTCGTTAAAGCGTGTATCGGGATTTCCGACACAACGGATAATTTTATCTTTAATGTCATTTTTACCGCCGTATGGATCGACAAGACCGTATTCAGCGTTATATGCCATTGCATTTACCGTAAAGTCACGGCGTCGTAAATCTTCGTTTATGTTTCGTGTAAAGCTTACGCTGTCCGGATGACGGTTATCGGAATAATCACCGTCAATACGGTAGGTTGTGATTTCATAGACTTCACCGCCGCATACAACGGAAATTGTGCCGTGTTTGATACCTGTATCAAAAGTATGATAAGCCTCAAAGCATTTTTTTGTCTGCTCGGGCAAAGCGTTTGTACAAATATCTGTATCATGCGGAGTCAAACCGAGAAGATAATCACGAACACAACCGCCTACTATAAAAGCCTCATAGCCTTGATTATTCAGTTGTCTGATTAATTTTTCAGCGTTTTTGTTTATTTGCATTTCTTTTTGCAGTCAGTTTAAGATGACTTTCCTTTTTGAATTTTTCTATATAGTGCTGTGCTATATTGTAGAGTATATTAAATACAACAAATGTGCCTACAGCAAAGATTACAAGCAATATGATGTTTTCAAATGTAAGCGGTGCAAGTGAGAACAATCCGCCGAAGAAGATTGAACCGATTATTATTCCTGCGGAACATCCGATGACCATAACGGCTCTGAGGGGATTGAACGGGATTGATAATCTGATTACAAGCAGCATACATGAAAATGCAGTAAGATATACGCAGAGAGTTGAAAACTGTGCCTGTGGCATATCTGTCATATACTTTAAAATTGCGAGTAATATTGTATCTGCCGAAATACAAAAAGCTGTTGGGAGTGATCTTGCTATTATATTTACGGTGAAATTACCTTTTACTATATCTTTATTCGGTTGAAGTGCGAGAACAAATGATGGCAATCCAACCGTTAATGCACCTACAAGCGTAAGCTGTATCGGTTCAAAGGGATATCCTGTGCGGAAGAATATGAAGAAAATTGAGAGTATAACCGAATAAATCGTCTTTACAAGATAGAGTGCAGAGCTTCGTTCAAGGTTATTGATTGTTCGTCTGCCCTCTGCCACAACGCTCGGCATCGCGCCAAAATCATTATTGACAAGTACAAGCTGTGACACATTTCGTGCGGCATCACTGCCTGACGCCATAGCTACGGAGCAATCCGCCTCTTTGAGTGCGAGAACATCATTTACTCCGTCACCTGTCATAGCAACCGAATGTCCGTGCTTTTTAAGGGCAACCACAAGCTTTTTCTTTTGAGCCGGAGTTACTCTGCCAAACACATTACAACGCTCTGCCGCATCTTCAAGCTCTTTATCTGTTGTCACGGTTGACATATCAATTGCATTTTCTGCACCCTCGATCCCTGTATCAATTGCAATATTTTTAACAGTTTTAACGCTGTCGCCTGAAATTACCTTTAAGGTGACACCCTGTTCCTTAAAATATTTTACCGTTTCATTTACATTATCACGAAGTTTATCCTTGATAAGAATGAGTGCAAGCGGTTTTAAATCATCAGGCAATGAGTCTTTGTCCGGTTCACTATCGCTTTCGGCAAGGACAAGGATTCTGACGGTTTGATTTATCTTTTCAATCTCAGAATACACCTCGGAATACTTTTCTCTGCTTTTTAAAATACATTCAGTCGCACCGACTATGTAGGATTTGCCGTTTTCAAATGTACCGCCCGACCATTTTGTTTCGGACGAAAAATCGCAGAATTTACTGCACTCATACGGTGAAACGGAATCCGAATAGTCACGCAGTGCATACAAAGTTGCATTTAGTTCATCGGACGCTTTTACAATTGAAGAAAGTGCTTTCTTGATTTTATTGTCATCAGCCCCAAACGGAATAACGCCTGTTACTGTCATTTCGTCTGTTGTAAGCGTTCCCGTTTTATCAAGACAAAGCACATCAACTCTTGCAAGTGTTTCAATGCAATACATTTCTTGTACAAGCACCTTTTTAGATGAAAGCCTGATAATTGATACTGCAAGAACAGAACTTGTAAGAAGAATCATTCCCTTTGGAATCATACCCACAAGCGACGCAACAGTGCTGATTACAGCAGACTGCAATGTTGCATCGGGCAGGGTGAATTGTCGAATAAAAAATGCAATGCCAATCGGGAAAAGTACAAATGTACAGATTTTGATAATGAAATTGAATGACTCCATAATCTGAGAATTTACTTTTTTAATATATTTTGCTTCGTTATTTATCTTTGCGGCATAGCAATCAGCTCCGACCTTTACAGCCTGAGCATAGCATTTTCCTGCCGCAATAAAACTGCCTGAAAGAAGTTCATCTCCGACATTTTTTTCAATGAGATTTGATTCGCCTGTAAGCAAACTTTCGTTGACTCTGCAGCTACCGTCGCATACAATGCAGTCGGCAGGAATCTGGCTTCCTCTTGAAAGCACAAGAATATCGTCAAGAACAATCTCATCTTTACTTATTTCTGCAATTTTACCGTTTCTGAGAACATTGATTTTTTTCTCAGACAAAATAGTCAGCTTGTCAACACTTATTTTGGAACGAATTTCCTGAACTATACCTATAATTATATTTGCGATAACGACACCGATAAAAAGCATATTCTTGTGTGAACCCACAAAAATCAATGCTGCAAGCAAAATCACATTTATCAGATTGAAAAGCGTAAAAATGTTATCACAAAATATTCTTTTGATTGATTTGGTTTTAATATTAGTTGAAATATTTACCTTTCCTTCATCTATACGCTTTTGAACTTCGGAATCGGTAAGACCGACAAGGTTAGAATTTATGTTTTCCATATATACCTCATAATAAGAAAATGATATAATTTCAGAAAATAATTTACAATGCACGGCTGTTTATCGCCTTTTCAGAAAATCCTCTGCCAGTAACATTTTTAATATTTTCATCAACGCACTAATCTATATTATAAATGCAAATCATAATAAAGGCAACGGAAAGAAGGTGAATTTTTTGCGAAAATTTAAAGAAATTATATCAGTTGCCCTGATTTTCACATTATTATTTACTGTTTCGACTTTTTCGCCTTATGCCGCTGATGATAAAAATGAGGTTTACATCGGCGGTGAGGCTTTCGGAGTAAAATTTTATGCTAACGGAGCAATGATAATCAAGCTCGAAAGCTACTATGACGGTGAAAAATATGTTTGCCCCGCAAAAGACGGCGGACTTAAAGTAAACGACATTATAAAGAAAGTAAATAATACAAAAATCAGCACAAATGAAGAATTAAAGTCTGAAATTGAAAAATCAAACGGCAATGAAATTACTGTTGAAATTGATAGAAACGGCAAAATCGAAAATAAAACCGTTTTACCGATTAAAAATACCGTGGGAGTATATCTCCTCGGTGCGTGGGTTCGTGACAGCTGTGCAGGTATCGGAACTATGACCTATTATGATGACAGCCATAATTATTTTGCCGCACTCGGTCACGGAATATGCGACTGTGACACGGCTGCTTTGTTACCGTTAAAATCAGGTGAAACAGTTCAGGCTCAAATCAGCGGAATTGATAAAAGCGTCTGCGGTAAAGCCGGCAGCTTCTGCGGATATTTTACAGATGTTCGGCTTGGTAATTTGAGCGTAAACTCTCCTTTAGGAATTTTCGGAGATTTAACGAGTGAAAATTATAAAAGAAACAAGAAATATCTGATTGCGAATGACGATGAAGTTAAAACAGGAAAGGCTGTTATGGTAACAACGCTTGTCGGAGATACGCCGCAGGAATATGAAATTGAAATCAAAAGAATTTGCAACCGTGATATGACATCAAATGAAAATTTTGTCATAAAAATAACCGACAGCAGATTACTCGAAAATTGCGGCGGTATTATTCAGGGTATGAGCGGCAGTCCGATAGTCCAAAACGGCAAAATTGTGGGTGCCGTTACTCATGTTTTTCTCAACAATCCGAGAGAAGGCTACGGCGTTTTCGCACAATATATGGCAGAATGTTACAATAATCAACACTAAATGTATGATTACTTGTTTGTTTCATATTGTATAGAGCAAGATTAAAAAAGAATTTCCCATTTTTTTAAAAAAGTTTTGTGGAAGGTATTGCCAACTTTACCATTTTGTGGTAATATTAGTACAACAAAAATTACTGGGGGAAATCACAATGAACAACAAAATAAAACTAATCGTAACCGATGACGCTTCCGAATTTACGCAGGAGAATCTTAATATCTTACAAAGTAAGAATATTTCCGTTATTTTCTGTGCAAAAGACGGAGAAGAATTGTGCGATAAAATTAAAAGAGAAAACCCTGATGTTGTGCTAATGGATTCATTTATGACAAGGCTTGACGCAATCGGAGTAATGAGGAGTGTCACAAGGCAGAACACAAAAGTACCTGTTTTTATGGTATATTCCTCTTTTCACAGCCCTGTTCTGGAGCGTGAAATTATGAATTCGGGTGCATCATATTTTGTGTTGAAGCCGTATAACATTTCCGAATTAAGCAGCATTATCAGCGATTTGTCGGATTTGAGCAAGAAAAATAATTTTGGCAGAGGAAGAATTATTGACGCTTTTGGAATTGAAATGAAAGTGACCGATATTCTCCATGAAATAGGAGTTCCGGCTCACATCAAAGGCTATCACTATCTGCGTGATTCAATCATTATGTCTGTTGAGCATCCTGAAATTATCAATGCCGTGACAAAACAGCTCTATCCGTCGGTTGCCAAAAAGTACGAAACAACTTCTTCACGGGTTGAAAGAGCTATAAGACACGCTATTGAGGTTGCATGGGATCGAGGCGACATTGATGTTCTGAACTCATATTTCGGATATACAATTCACAACGACAGAGGTAAGCCCACAAACAGCGAATTTATTGCCATGATTTCAGACAAATTAAGACTGCAGATTAAAAATGCAGGCTGAAAAAAGAGCCGCTCGTTAAGAGTGGCTCTTAATATATTATTTAGTTTTGCCGATATCGTGTCTGTAATGAGCGCCTTCAAAGGAAATTTTTTCTACTGCTGCATATGCCTTTTTGAGTGCCTCATCAAGTGTATCCGCTGTTGCAGTAACACCGAGAACTCGACCGCCGTTTGTATAGAACTTTCCGTTTTCGTACTTTGTGCCGGCATGATAAACAATTGCGCCATCGACACCGCCGTTATCATTAAGACCGAACATCTCTATACCCTTTTTGTATGAAACAGGATATCCGCCGCTTGCCATAACAACACAAGCCGCAGCACCGTTGTCCCATTCAATGTCAAGGTCAGAAAGCTTTTCGTCAATAACAGCCTCGCAGATATCTACAAGGTCAGTTTTAAGTCTTGGAAGAACAACCTGAGCCTCAGGATCGCCGAAACGGGCATTGTATTCAATAACCTTTGGACCGTTCGGTGTAATCATAAGTCCAAAGTACAGACAGCCCTTAAAAGGTCTGCCCTCTTTATTCATCGCCTCAATTGTAGGGATAAAGATTGTATCCATACATTCTTTGGCAATCTCGTCTGTATAATACGGGTTCGGGCTGATTGTGCCCATACCGCCTGTGTTAAGACCTTCGTCATTATCAAAAGCACGCTTGTGGTCTTTTGAGCTGACCATAGGTTTTACGCACTTACCGTCTGTAAATGCAAGAACAGAAACCTCGGGACCTGTAAGAAACTCTTCGATAACGATGTTGTTACCTGAGTCGCCAAACTTCTTGTCCTCCATAATTTCTTTGACTGCTTCAATTGCCTCATCAACAGATTGAGCAATAATTACACCCTTGCCGAGTGCAAGACCATCAGCCTTTACAACAACGGGAGCGGTATTTCCGTTTTTTATATAGTCAATTGCTTTCTGAGCGTCATTGAATACTTCATACTTTGCAGTAGGTATGCCGTATTTCTTCATGAGATTTTTTGAGAAAACCTTTGACGCCTCAATAATAGCGGCATTTGCATTAGGACCGAATGCTCTGATTCCAGCCTCCTGCATAGCGTCAACCATACCGTCAGCAAGCGGATCATCAGGAGCTACAAAAACGAGGTCAATTGCATTGTCCTTTGCAAACTTAACCATATTTTCTTTATCCATAACTCCGATATTAACAAGCTCGGCATCTCTTGAAATACCGCCGTTGCCGGGAGCGCAATAAAGCTTTGTGCATTTAGGACTTTCAAGAAGCTTTTTAATTAAAGCGTGCTCTCTGCCGCCCGAACCAATCATTAAAATTTTCATAACCGCACCTCTATCAGTGATGGAAAAGACGAATACCTGTAAATGACATTGTCATATTGCTGTCTCTTATACACATCTCCGAGCCCACGAGACCCTGAGCGATCTCGTATGC
>ENA-OYWC01000508-OYWC01000508.1-human-gut-metagenome-genome-assembly--contig:-NODE-508-length-15292-cov-7.322570_pt1 | contig 15292 bp, 17 predicted proteins | sample MGYA00244165_ERZ653387 | MGnify/ENA primary metagenome ERZ653387 (study PRJEB26926, sample SAMN06164974) | human gut metagenome | biome: ENVO:00009003; feature: ENVO:2100002; material: ENVO:00002003...
AGATCGCTCAGTGTCTCGTGGGCTCGGAGATGTGTATAAGAGACAGCTCCAGAATGGAGACAGACACGTCATCGCGGTCCATGCCCAGCTGCTCAAGGCCTTTACGCAGCGCCTCGTCCTCAGTCTTGCCCGTTACGTCAATATAACTCATAGACAAAACTCCTTATTCGTCGTAGTGTTCCTCGCGGTAGGCGCGGCCCCGTGCGTAGGGACGGTTGCCCACCTTGCCGGCTTCCGTGGTGCTCTCGCCGGTCTTTTTCTTTTTGGGTTGGGGCTGGGGCTTCTTGCCTCCCTTGGACTGGGCCTGCTGCTCCAGCTGACGGTTGTAATTCTCGCGGGCAGCCTGCATTTTAGCGTAGCGGGCCTCGCGCTTCTGGCGCTCCTTGTCGGTCTCCTCGCGGTCCAGCACCTTAGAGAAGTGCTTGTTCAGCACCTGCTCCTGAATGCAGGAGAAGGCGGCGTTGGCGATCCAGTAGACGCACAGGGCGGCGGGGAGGATGTAGCCCATCCACACCGTCATCAGGGGCATCATGTAGAGCATCGCCTTGGAGGAGCCGTTCATGTTGCTGTTGCCGTTGGTCTTCATGGAGATGCGGGTCATCAGGAACTGCAGCGCGGCGGAGATCAGCGGCATGAGCATGATACCGATGACGGGCCAGCCGCCGGAGGGGAACTGGCTGAACAGATCCTTGGGCACGGCGGACAGATCCATGCTGAGGAAATTGTAGTTCAGGTCGATGAGGCCGTCGAATTTGCCCTCGAAGCTGGACCAGTTATCGTGGATGAACTTGGCCAGATAGATCTGGTCATAAGCAGAGGCCTGACCACTGGCGCCGGACACATATCCCAGGGACACCGCCAGCTCGGTGATCTTGGCGATGACCTCATTAGACAGGGACATGAAGTAGCGCAGGGGTGTACGGATGATGTAGTACAGGGCGATCAGGATGGGGAAGGGCAGGAAAGACCACAGGCACCCGGACATGGGGTTGACGCCCTCGCGGGCATAGAGGTCCGCGATCTCCTGCTGCTGCTTTTCTTTGTTATTGGCGTATTTCTTCTGGATCTCCTGCACCTTGCTGTTCATGCGGCCCATGCGGAGCATACTCTTCTTGCTCTTGAGCTGGAAGGGAAGCAGCACCAGCTTGACGATCAGGGTGAAGAGGATCAGAGCGACGCCGTAAGAGCCCGTCCAGGTATAGAACAGGCGGGTGAGCCACGCGAACGGCACACAGATGTAGTAGCCGAGTTGTGCGAACATAGGCTTTTATTCCTCCGTAGTTTTTTGAGGGGGTTGGTTCAGGGTACCGGATCATACCAGCCGCCCTTGTGATGGTGGAAGGGATGGCACCGCATAAGACGCTTGAAGGCCAGCCAGCCGCCCTTGGCCGCACCGTATTTCTCGACCGCCTCAAGGGCGTACTGCGAGCAGGTGGGGATATAGCGGCAGCGGGGCGGGAACAGGGGCGAGACGGCCCGGCGATAAAAGCGGATGGCGGAGAGAAGAAGTCTTTTCATACATCCTCCCGCAGCAATCCCAGCTCTGCAAGGCAGCGGAGGTATTGCTTTTCCAGCTTATGATAGGGCAGCTCGGCGGCACGGACACGGCCCACCATGATAATATCCCAGCCGGGGAGCATATCGGCCCTGTGCAGGCGATAGAGCTCACGAAACCGGCGGCGGACACGGTTGCGGACCACGGCGTGGCCCAGCTTGGTGGAGACGGTGACGCCCAGGCGGCTCATTCCCTGTCTGTTCTTCAGGCAGTAGACCACCACGCCGCCGGAGACGGCGGACCGGCCCCTGCGGTAAATGCGGCGGAAGTCGCTGTTTTGCTTCACCGTTACTCTTGCGTCCATGTGTTCCCTCGCTATACTGGTTTTGCCTCGCCAGATACACCGATAGGGACGGGGATCTTGATCCTCCGTCCCTCAGGGCTTATCTGTATGTGCGATGCACCTTCCGTGACCTCAATGGGTCAGACGGGCACGACCCTTGGCACGACGACGGGCCAGAACCTTGCGGCCGTTGCGGGTGGCCATTCTCTTGCGGAAGCCGTGCTCCTTGGAGCGCTGACGCTTCTTGGGCTGATAGGTACGGAACATTGCATGACACCTCCATTTTTAAGATTATCCGGCGGGACAACAAGGCCCCGCGCTTACTCGACAGCGGTGAGATATTCACCGCCGCAGTAAACATTTCCACGCCTGTTGCACATCTGCGTGCAACCACGCGGAGTATATTATACAGATACAGGGGGGCACTGTCAACAAAAATTTACCCACAAGCGCCCGTTTTTGCGGGAAAAACAGGAAAAAAGCCGGCAGTTTATATTTAGAGTAGGTGTAGACTTCCGGTGTGTTTTCTGCTATAATGTGGTGGGATATTTTGCGGCGGTATACCCCCCGCCATTTTACTGCGGAGGAAAACAGACAGCCTCCGCCGAAAGGGGAGCTTTTGCTTGAATTCCATGAAAGACCTGTGGGACAGCGTGCTCAAGCGGCTGAGCCATGAGCTGTCCGAGACCACCATCAACACCTGGTTCGACGAGGTAACGGTGGTGACAATGGAGGACTCGGCCTTCGTGCTCCATTGCAGCAATACCTTTAAAAAAAGCACCATCGAGGCCCGGTTCCTGCCCCATATCAAGGCGGCGCTGCGGGACCTGTTCTCCACGGACCTGGAGGTAAAAATTCTGGACGATCAGCAGCTGGCGGCTTACCACGGTGTGGCGCCGGACAGGCCGGGCGATCTGTCAGAGTCGGAGGCCTTCACCTTTGAGACGTATGTGGTGGGACCCCAGAACAAGCTGGCCTTTGCCGCCGCCAAGGCGGTGACCGAGAAGCCCGGAGAGAACTACAATCCGCTGTTTATCTACGGTGACAGCGGACTGGGCAAGACGCACCTGCTGTACGCTATCGCCAACGCCCTGCGTAAAAAGCGGCCAGAGGCACGGATCGTCTATGTGAAGGGCGATGACTTCACCAATGAGCTGATTGCCTCTATCCGGGAAAACCGCAATGCGGAGTTCCGGGAAAAGTACCGGCAGACGGATATCCTGCTGATGGACGATATCCAATTCATCGCCGGCAAGATACAGACCCAGGAGGAGTTCTTCCATACCTTCAACACCCTGTATGAGTCCGGCCGGCAGATCGTGCTGACGTCAGACCGGCCGCCCAAGGAGATCACTCAGCTGGAGGACCGCCTGCGGACCCGGTTCGAGTGGGGCCTGATGGTAGATGTGGCGCCGCCGGACTTTGAAACACGGTTCGCCATCGTGCAGAATAAGACAGCCATGCTGGGCGTGAAGCTGCCCAACGAGGTGACGGACTACATCGCGGAGAACATCACCTCCAACGTGCGGCAGATCGAGGGCACGCTGAATAAGATACTGGCCTATCGGGATCTGCTGGACGACCAGGTCAACGAGGAGACCGTCAGCCGGGCCATCCGTGATATGCTGAAGAAGAGCAACGACTTTGCCCCCACCCCCAGCATCATCGTGGGATACATATGCAGCTACTTCCACGTGGACGAGGAAACGCTGCGGGGACAGAGCCGCAGCCGAGATGTGGTGGCCGCGCGGCAGATCGCCATGTATCTCATCCGCCGTATGACCTCCATGAGCCTGAACGACATCGGCAAGGAGTTCGGCGACAGGGACCACTCCACTATTCTGCACTCTCTGGACAAGGTGGAGAGCACAATGCGCTCCGACCCCGCCTTTGCTGAAAAGGTGAAGGAGATCACCACCAACATCAACAGCAAAAAGTGAAAAAACACGGGTGCTGGGGGAGAGGGAACGAAAGGGCAAGGTTTTCCCCATTTCCTGTGTAATCCACGTGGAAAATCTGTGCAACATCCGCATCACACATACAACTGTGGGAAACCCGGAGTGTTTTCCATAACGGTATGTCTATAAAAAAGCCGATAACAGCGCGGGATAAACATGGATGTCCACATAAAATTTTCCTACTAATAAGACTACTGAAATAAAAGATTAGTTTATGATTTGATTTAGAAAAACAGAACCGCTTTTTTGCGTAGGGCTGATCTTTCAGACAGCGCAGGCGGCAATGACTTTCGGAAAGCGAGGAACGACGGATATGGTGAGATTTTCCTGTGAAAAGGCACTGGTACAACAGGCGGTGGCCGCGGTGTCTCGGGCGGTGGCGGCTAAAAGCTCCATCCCGGCGCTGGAGGGTATCCTGCTGGAGTGCGGCGAGGGACTGCGGCTGTCCGGCTATAATATGCAGACCGGCATACGCACCACGGTAGAGGCCGCAGTGTCCGAGGCAGGGCACATCGTGCTGAACGCCAGACTGTTCGGCGAGATGATCCGCCGCCTGCCGGATGATATGGTGACCTTTGAGGCAGACGACAAGTTCAACGTGAAGCTGAACTGCGGCGATGCCAGCTTCGAGCTTCCCGGCCTCAGCGCCGACGACTATCCGGAGCTGCCGGAGGTGGACGACCAGTTCTCCGTCACACTGGAGCAGCGGACGCTGAAGGCCATGATCAACCAGACCAGCTTTGCTGTTTCCGTCAATGAGGCCCGTCCCATCCACACCGGCGCCCTGTTTGAGATCAGCGACAAGGGACTGACCATGGTGGCGGTGGACGGCTTCCGTCTGGCGCTGCGCCGCGAGCCGTTGGAGCACATCGACGGCGGGGCCTTTAAGTTCGTGGCCCCCGGCGCCGCCCTGAATGAGGTGGAGAAAATATGCGCCGACACCGACGACATGGTGACGGTGACCCAGGGTAAGCGCCATCTGATGTTCGAGGCCGGGGCTACCCAGCTGATATGCCGCCGGTTGGAGGGTGAATTCCTGGACTACAAGAATGCCATACCTACCACCAACCCCATCTGCATCGAGGTGGACAACAAGACGATGATCGAAAGCCTGGACCGCGTCAGCGTGGTCATCAGCGAGAAGCTGAAAAGTCCGGTACGCTGCCTGTTCAGCCAGGACCGGGTGTATATGTCCGCCCGGACCGGAAACGGCGAAGCCCGGGATATCTGCCCCGTCCGCGGCGACGGACAGGAGCTGGAGATCGGCTTCAACAACCGCTATCTCATGGACGCCCTGCGCTATGCCCCGGCGGACACGGTGAAAATGCAGCTGAACACCGGTATTTCGCCCTGTATTATCACGCCTGTGGACGACAGTGACAACTTTCTTTATATGGTGCTGCCGGTGCGCCTGAAGGCGCAATAAAGGCACATCTCTTGTGCCCTGCCATCGTTACACCTCCTGGACATACACCCGGTACGCCGTCGTTGGTTTGCCATCGGCAAAACGCAGGAGCTGCACCTTTATCGAACTGTGTGCGCGCTTTTTATTGAAGAAAAAAACGGCATATTATATCTATGAACGAGGTTCATTATTATGGAGACTATCACCATCACAACGGAATATATCAAATTGCAGGATCTGCTGAAGTTTGCCGCGGCGGTAGAGACCGGCGGCGAGGCCAAACTCGTCATCCAGGAGGGTGACGTGACGGTCAACGGCGAGGTGTGCACCATGCGGGGAAAGAAGATCCGGCCCGGCGATGTGGTGGCCTTCAACGGGCAGACGCTGACGGTGACGTATGAGAGTTGACGCCCTGCACCTGCAGGGCTGGCGGAACTACGGCACGCAGGCGCTGACGTTCGACCCCAGCAGCAACGTTATTTACGGAGAGAACGCCCAAGGAAAAACAAATCTGCTGGAGGCCATCGTATATCTTAGCTGTGGAAAAAGTCCCCGCGCCCACGGAGATAAGGAGCTGATCGGCTTTGATATGCAGGAGGCCGCGCTGTTGGGAAATATCTTTTCCCGGCAGCGGGAGTTTGTGACGGACATACGCCTCTCCCGCGGAAAGCGGCGGAAAATGACCGTTAACGGTGTGCCCGCCAAAAACAGCGCCGCCCTGTCCGACGTGCTGCATACCGTATTTTTTGCGCCGGAGGATCTGTTTTTGATCCGGGCCGGTGCGGCGGAACGGCGGCGGTTTATGGACCTGTCGCTGTGCCAGCTGCGGCCGCGGTACGCCGAGGCGCTGAGCCAGTACAGCCGGCTGTATGAGCATAAGACCCGCATCCTGCGGGACAGCGAGGACAAGCCAGAGCTTTTGGACCTGCTGCCGGAATTCAACGAAGGCCTGTGCCGCAGCGGCGCAGTGCTGGTAGGCTATCGGGCGCGGTTCTGTGCGGCGCTGGCGGAATATGCCCGGCAGGCACACTATGAGTGCAGCGGCGAGAGGGAGGAGCTGACCCTGACGTACCAGACCGTCAGGACCGTCGCCGACCCGCTGGGCAGTCAGGCAGATATCTACGCGGCGCTGGCGGCACATATGGAGAGTCATCAGGCGGCGGAGCGTGCGTCGAAGCTGTGTCTCTCCGGCGCCCACAAGGACGATATCGAGGTGCTGGTCAACGGGCGCAGCGCGCGGCAGTTCTGCTCGCAGGGGCAGGTACGCACGGCGGCACTGAGCCTGAAGCTGGCGGAGCGCGAGATACACAAAAACGCCATGGGGGAGTATCCGGTAATGCTGCTGGACGATGTGCTCAGCGAGCTGGACCCCCGGCGGCAGGAATACGTACTGAATCGCATCAGCGGCGGACAGGTGTTTATCACCTGTTGCGAAAACGACCGGCTGGACACGCTGCTCAGCGGCAGGGTGTTCCATGTGCGGGGCGGGGAGGTACTGTGATGGCGTATCTGCACATCGGTATGAACGTGATGGTAGAGGACCGGCGGGTCATCGGTATCTTTGACCTGGATAACACCTCTACCTCAAAAAAAACGAGAGAGTTTTTACAGGGAGCCGAGCAGGAGGGCGTGGTACAGAGTGCCTGCGAGGACATACCGCGGTCCTTCGTGGTGTGTGACCATCCCTATCACCGGCAGATCGTGTATCTGTCGCAGATCAATTCCCGGACGCTGGGCAAGCGGGTCCAAGGAAAAGGAGAGTAGTACATGGCAGAACTGGAAAAGACCGTGGTGGATACGGAATATAACGCATCAGAAATACAGGTACTGGAGGGGCTGGAGGCTGTGCGGAAGCGGCCGGGTATGTATATCGGTTCTACCAGCGCCAGCGGTCTGCACCACCTGGTATATGAGATCGTGGACAACGCCATCGACGAGGCGCTGGCCGGCTACTGCAAGGACATTACCGTGACCATCAACGAGGGTGACACCATCACCGTTACCGACAACGGCCGTGGTATCCCCGTGGATATTCAGGCCCAGACGGGCCGGCCCGCCCTGGAGGTGGTGTTCACCGTGCTGCACGCCGGCGGCAAGTTTGGCGGTGGTGGCTATAAGGTCTCCGGCGGCCTGCACGGCGTGGGCGCGTCCGTGGTGAACGCTCTGAGCGAGTGGCTGACGGTGCAGGTACACAAGGACGGCAAAATCTATGAGATGAAATTCTCCCGGGGCAATATCACCCAGGAGATGAAGGTCATCGGCGAGACGGACCATACCGGCACCACCGTGACCTTTAAGCCGGACCCGGAGATGTTCGACACGTTGGAGTACGACTATGAGACGCTGCACACCCGTATGCGGGAGCAGGCGTTCCTGAACGCCGGTCTGCGGATCACTATCAGCGACGCCCGGCCGGGCAGAGAGAAGTCCGAGGCCATGTGCTATGAGGGCGGAATCCGGGAGTTCGTTACCTACATCAACCGGAACAAGACCCCGCTCCACGAGGAGGTCATCTATCTCTCCGGCGCCAAGGGCGACAGCACGGCGGAGATCGCCATCCAGTATAACGACGGCTACAACGAGACGCTGGTGTCCTTCGCCAACGATATCCATACGCCGGAAGGCGGCATGCACGAGACGGGCTTCAAGGCGGCCCTGACCCGCGTACTGAATGCCTACGGCCTGAAATACGGCATGATCAAGGAGGGCGACAAGGTCTCCGGCGAGGACGTGCGCGAGGGCATCACCGCCGTCATCTCTGTGAAGCTGACGGAGGCCCAGTTTGAGGGCCAGACCAAGGCCAAGCTGGGCAACGCCCATATCCGCACGCTGGTGGACAGCATCGTCAGCGACCAGCTGGCGGTGTATCTGGAGGAACACCCCGTGGTGGCCCGCACCATTCTGGACAAGGCTATGACCGCCAACCGCGCCCGCGAGGCGGCGCGGAAGGCACGTGAGTCCATCCGGCGCAAGACGGTGCTGGGCGGCGCGGCCATGCCGGACAAGCTGCGGGACTGCAACGAGAACAACCCCGAGCTGACCGAGCTGTACATCGTGGAGGGCGACTCCGCAGGCGGCTCCGCCACGGCGGGACGGGACAGCCGGTTCCAGGCCATCCTGCCGCTGTGGGGCAAGATGCTCAACGTGGAGAAGGCCCGGGTGGACAAGGTCTACGGCAACGACAAGCTCCAGCCCGTCATCATCGCGCTGGGCGCCGGTATCGGCGAGGAGTTCGACGAGAACAAGCTGCGCTATCACAAGATCATCATCATGGCCGATGCCGATGTGGACGGCGCCCATATCCGCACCCTGCTGCTGACCTTCTTCTTCCGGTATATGCGGCCCCTCATTGAGGAGGGCTATGTCTACTCCGCCGTGCCGCCGCTCTATAAGCTGACCCGTGGCAAGACCTCCCGGGTGGCCTACTCCGACGAGGAGCGGGACCGCATCTCCGCGGAGATGCGCGGCGGCAACCCCAATGTGACCATCAACATCAGCCGGTTTAAGGGTCTGGGCGAGATGGACGCCCACGAGCTGTGGGAGACCACCATGGATCCCACCACCCGTACCCTACGGCGCATCACGCTGGATGACGCGGTGAAGGCCGATGCCACGTTCACCGTCCTCATGGGCGAGAAGGTGGAGCCCCGCAAGGAGTTTATCGAGCAGCGCGCCAAGTACGCGGTAAATCTGGATTATTAAGGAGGTCGTGTCAGTATGAGCAAAAAGCCCCAATACGACCCGGAAGAAATACGTTTTCCCAACCAGCATATCGTAGAGTCCCCGCTGGTGCCGGAGATGGAGAACTCCTATATCGAGTACGCCATGTCCGTCATCGTGGGCCGTGCGCTGCCTGACGTGCGGGATGGCCTGAAGCCCGTGCACCGGCGTATCCTGTACGCCATGTACGAGGATAACCTGACCAGCGACAAGCCCTTCAAGAAATCCGCCACCTGCGTGGGCGATGTGCTGGGCCGGTATCACCCTCACGGCGACGCCTCCGTGTACGACGCGCTGGTGCGTCTGGCGCAGGATTTCTCCATGCGCTATATGCTGGTGGACGGCCACGGCAACTTCGGCTCCGTGGATGGCGACCCCCCGGCCGCCTACCGTTACACCGAAGCCCGTCTCAGCAAGATCTCCAACGAGATGCTCCGCGACATCGAAAAGGACACGGTGGACTGGGACCCCAACTTCGATGAGAGCCGCAAGGAGCCCCGTGTGCTGCCCTGCCGGTTCCCCAATTTGCTGGTCAACGGCTCCAGCGGTATCGCCGTGGGCATGGCCACCAATATCCCACCCCACAACCTGCGGGAGGTCATCGGCGCCTGCATCTGCGTGCTGGACGACCCGGACGCCACCCTCGGCGACCTGATGGAGCACGTCAAGGGCCCCGACTTCCCCACGAAGGGTATCATCATGGGACGCAGCGGCATCCGCGCCGCCTACGCCACGGGCCGGGGCAGGCTCATAGTCCGTGCCCGGCATGAGTTTGAGGAGTTCAACAACGGCCGCACCCGTATCATCATCACAGAGCTGCCCTATCAGGTGAACAAGCGGATGCTCATCAAGGTCATTGCCGACCAGGTAGAGGACAAGCGGCTGGAGGGTATCTCCGACATCCGGGACGAGTCCGACCGCAACGGTATGCGAATGGTCATCGAGCTGAAGCGCGATGCCAATCCCCAAGTGGTGCTGAACCGTCTGTTTGCCCAGACCCAGCTGCAAACCACGTTTGCCATCAATATGCTGGCGCTTGTGGAAAACCAGCGGCAGCCGAAAATACTGTCCCTGCGGCACATCATCGACGAGTACCTGAAATTCCAGGAGGAGATCATCATCCGCCGGACCCGCTTCGACCTGAAAAAGGCCCAGGAGCGCGCCCACCTGCTGGAGGGCCTGCTCATCGCCCAGGACAACATCGACGAGGTCATCAAGATCATCCGCAGCAGCTACGACAACGCCAAGGAGAATCTGATGCAGCGCTTCGGGCTGGACGACGTGCAGGCCCAGGCCATTCTGGATATGCGCCTGAAGGCGCTGCAGGGTCTTGACCGGGAGAAGCTCCAGACCGAGTACAAGGAGCTGGAGGAGAAGATCGCCTACTTCCTGCGTATCCTCAGCGACGAGGGACTGGTGAAGTCCATCCTCAAGGAGGAGCTGACCGCCATTGCCGACAAGTTCGGCGACGACCGCAAGACCGAGATCCAGGACGTGGAGGACGAGCTGGACATCGAGGACCTGATCGAGGAGGAGCAGTGCGTCTTCACCCTGACGGAGAACGGCTACATCAAGCGCACGCCGGTGTCCGAATACGCCGCCCAGAGCAAGGGCGGCATGGGCAAGAAGGGCATCACCACCCGTGAGGAGGACACGGTGGTGGACGTGTTCACCGCGTCTACCCACGACTATATTCTGTTCTTTACCGACACCGGCAAGGTCTACCGCAAGAAGGGCTATCAGATCCCGGAAAGCGGCAAGGCCGCCAAGGGTGTGAATATCGTCAACATCCTGCAGGTGGAGACGGGCGAGCGTGTGCAGGCTATGCTCCACTTCCGGGAGACGGGCGACGAGGAGCTGTACCTGTTCATGACCACCCGGAACGGCACGGTGAAGCGTCTGGAGGTCAGTGCCCTGAAGAACCTGCGGAACAACGGCATCCGCGCCCTGACGCTGGACGAGGGCGATGAGCTGATCTCCGTGACGGAGACGCGGGGGCATGACCGTATGCTTATCGCCACCCACGACGGACAGGCGGTGTGCTTCGACGAGACGGATGTGCGCGCCATGGGACGTACCGCCGTGGGCGTCCGGGGCATTCGCCTGCGGGAGGGCGATTATGTTATCGGGGCTGCCCGCGCCGACGCGGACAAGACCGTGCTGTCCATCACCGAGAACGGCTACGGCAAGCGGACGCCTATTGAGGAGTACCGCATTACCAACCGCGGCGGCATGGGTATCCGCAACTATATGGTCACGGACAAGACCGGCCCGGTGGTGGGCATGAAGGTGGTGGACGGTACCGAGGACCTGCTGCTGGTAACGGCGGCGGGCATCCTGATCCGCACACCTGTGGAAAATATCCGCGTGGCGGGACGTGCCACCCAGGGCGTCATCGTCATGCGCTTCAAGGAGGAGGGCGACCGGGTCATCTCGCTGGCACTGGCCGATCCCGAGGAGAAGGAGCAGCCAGCGCCGGAGGAGGCCCCGCTGTGAACGGCTCCGGGCTGGACATCATCGCGCGGATAGAGACGCCCTTTGCGGAGAAGTTCGGCGTGCCGCGGCAGAGCGGCATTGCCGACTGCCCCGGACGCATCGTGTTCGAAAAGCCCTTCCGGGACGTGGACGCGGTGCGGGGCCTGGAGGGCTTTTCACACATCTGGCTCATCTGGCAGTTTGACCGGGCGCTGCGGCAGGGCTGGTCGCCCACCGTGCGGCCGCCCCGGCTGGGCGGCAACGAGCGCGTGGGCGTGTTCGCCACCCGTTCGCCCTTCCGGCCTAACAGCCTGGGGCTCTCCGCTGTGGAGCTGGAGCGTGTGGCCTTGGACGAGCCGGATTCTCCGGTGCTGTATGTCCGCGGCGCGGATATGGTCAGCGGAACGCCCATCGTAGACATCAAACCCTATCTGGCCTACGCGGACAGCTATCCCGACGCCGCCGGCGGCTTTACCGGCGGCGATGCCGGCGCGGTGCTGACGGTGGACTTTCCCCCGGAGCTGCTGGCGCAATTTGACAGCGGACAGCGCCATGGGCTGCTGAGCGCCCTGGCCGCCGACCCGCGGCCCCGGTATCAGGACGACCCCGACCGCGTGTACGGCATGGCTTACGCAGGAAAGAACGTGCGCTTTACCGTGCAGGACGGAACGGTGCGCGTCGTTGGGGTGGAGTGAAGGAAGGATATATGAGAACCGTTACGATCTACACCGATGGGGCCTGCAGCGGCAACCCGGGTCCGGGCGGCTGGGGGGCGATACTCAGCTATAAGGGTGCGGAGAAGGCGCTCTCCGGCGGCGCGGCGCGAACCACAAACAACCGCATGGAGCTGACCGCCGTCATCGAGGCGCTGCGGCTTTTGAAGGAGCCGTGCGTGGTGGAGCTGTACAGCGACAGCAAGTACGTCATCGATGCGCTGGAAAAGGGCTGGGCCAGAAGCTGGCAGCAGCGGGGCTGGGTGAAGAGCGACAAAAAGCCGGCGCTGAACCCGGACCTGTGGGAGCAGCTGCTGGCGCTGACCGATATCCACGAGGTGCGCTGCCACTGGGTGAAGGGCCACGCGGAGAACGAAAAAAACAACCGCTGCGACCAGATGGCTGTGGCCGAGAGCAGAAAGTTTCAGTGAAATGCGCTGCCTGCTGTGGAAAAAACGCGGCGTAAAAGGCAGAATTCACAAATTGTTCATGGCCGCTTCAAGATTCGGCCAAAATTAGAGGGTATTATAGCATCATCCAAAGGAACAACACTTCCTGATGTGATTTTCTCTCTCTCCTAACACAAACACACGGAAACACCCCGGCCATTCGGCCGGGGTGTTTCTGCTTTTTTTTCGCTTTCGGCAACGTATGTTTGCTTGCTTTTCGGTTTCCGCAGCGTTTACCTGGTTGTCCTCTGCATGTGCTGCTTATGCGCTCTTTTGTATACGTTTGCGTCAGTCACGGTTTGCCTTTGTGTTCCGGAAGGCTCCGGAGCCTTATGTTCTCAAAAGGCGGAGAGAAAAAAGACGCACAAAAGGAAACGGGGCTCAGTTATAATAATCGGTCTCGTCGGTCAGCGCCATGGGCAGGCCGTTGTGGTAGACCGGAAGGGTCTGGAATTTGAAGCGGCTGGCACGATGCAGGGCGTCGATGCGCTCCTTGATGGCCGGGTCCACCACGCCGCGGCGGACGTACTCGTTCACCGCGCGGTAGGGGAAGCCCAGATTGTCCTCGTCGGTCAGGCCGGTGAGGCCGTCGGACGGCGGCTTGATGAGGAACTTCTCTGGCAGGCCAAGCTGACGGCCCAGAGCGACGACCTCCTCGGTGGTGTACATCCCCAGGGGGGAGAAGGCGCCGGCGCTGTCGCCGTAGATGGTGCAGTAGCCCACCCAGTCCTCGCTGAGGTTGCTGGTGTTGATGACGATACCGCCCTCTACGGACTGGGCCACGGCGTACAGGGTGGCCATGCGGACGCGGCTGGGCAGATTGACCTTCGTCTGGCGGCTGGGGGTCAGGCCCGCCTTCTCCATCTCGTTCAGCACGCCCTGAACAGCGTCGTGGATGTTGATGGTGGTGTGGGGCAGGTCCAGGTGCTCCACCAGTGCCTGGGAGTAGTCGATGTCCGGCTGGACGCCGTCGGGCATGAGGACGCCGAGGACGTTTTCGCGGCCATAGGCGGCCACAGCCAGGGCGGCCACGGTGGAGCTGTCCTTGCCGCCGGAGATGCCGATGACGGCGGTCTTGCCGTGGCAGGCATTCATCTGCTCGGCCATCCACTCCAGCAGGCCGGCCAGCTGTATCTGGGGGTTGAATTCCATGTGCGATACCTCCCGTTCCGAAGTTTTGATGTCCTATTGTACCGCGTCGGGGAGGATTTTGCAAGGGCTATCCCAGCAGGGCCGCTGCATCCTCCTGCGTCAGGCCGGGCTGGAGCGCCAGGGTGACGCCATAGCCGATGAGCCGGCCCAGCTCACGGACGCGGCGGTCGATGTCCTGGGGCGTGACAAACAACCCGGAGGGCGGGGCGTCCTCGTCGCCGCAGAGGGCCGCGCCGTCGATGACCGTGGGAACGCCCAGGGCGATGACCGGCACGCCAAGCGTCCGGGCGTTGACTGCCTTGCGGTGATTGCCTACGCCGCTGCCGGGGATCAGGCCCGTGTCCCCCAGCTGCACGGTGGCACACAGCCGGTGACGGCTGCGGGCGGCCAGCGCGTCGATGGCGATGACCACCGAGGGGTGCAGGCGGTCCGCCGCGCCGCGGATCAGCTCCAGCGTCTCCACCCCCGTGCGGGCCAGCACGCCGGTGGCCAGGGCCGCCACCGGCGTCAGCGCGCCGAACTGCCGGGGCATGGAACGGACCATGTGCCGCGTGACCAGCAGGTGCTCCAGCGCCGCCGCCCCCACGGCGTCGGGGGTCATGGCGTCGTTGCCCAGGCCCACCACCAGGGCGGGGCCGTCCGATGGCGGCGGCAGCAGGGCGCGGAGCTCGCGGCACAGGCAGAGGGCGGCCCGGCCGGTCAGCGCCTCCTGACGGGACAGGGCGGGGCGCAGGTCGATGGTGATATAGCGGCCCTCGGGCTTGCCGATGGCCCGGGCGCCCGCCGGGGTATGGACATGGATGCGGGTGACGGGACAGCCGCACAGCAGGCATTCGGACTTGGTGACGCCGGTGCCGGGGGCAAACATATCCCGGCCGGTGGGCAGCGCCTCCGCTGTTTCCACGGCCAGATCGGTACGCGAGAGGTTCATAGTAGTGGTCAACGCTCCCTTCTGAACACAAAATATTGTGGCTTTTGGGTAGCATGGCCGGTGAAATCGCTTTTATACAAAAACTGCCGCGGAAATTGCAAAAAAGTCTTGCATTTTTCAGGCAAAGATGCTAAAATATCATCCTGCGTGGAAGTGTTTATTTTCGCTGCACAAAAAATTCAAGTCGGGGAGGTGTTTGGTTTGCCGAATATCAAGTCTGCTAAGAAGCGTGTTCTGGTGGCAGAGACGAGAAATGCTCGCAACAAAGCCAATAAGTCCGCACTGAAGACTGCTATCAAGAAGTTCGAGGCTGCTGCCGTTGAAGGCAATCGCACCGAGGCCGAGGGCGCTTACAAGGTCGCAGTGAAGTCTGTCGATAAGGCTGCTGCTAAGGGTATTCTGCACAAGAATAACGCCGCGCACAAGAAGAGCGCGCTGACCCTGAAGCTCAACAGCGTTGGCTAATCGAGCGAAAATGAGAGCCATCCGAAAGGATGGCTCTTTTTTTGTGCTCAAAGGGACACTGGCTTATCCGCGCGATGCGCGGAGGGGTAATGCAGCGCTTGGCGCTGCTGCCAGGTAAGGGGGCCATTCTCTCACGTGAGAGAATGGCCCCCTTTGTTCGCACCCCTGCGGCACGCAGGGACTAAG
>ENA-OYWC01000515-OYWC01000515.1-human-gut-metagenome-genome-assembly--contig:-NODE-515-length-15200-cov-26.078112_pt1 | contig 15200 bp, 20 predicted proteins | sample MGYA00244165_ERZ653387 | MGnify/ENA primary metagenome ERZ653387 (study PRJEB26926, sample SAMN06164974) | human gut metagenome | biome: ENVO:00009003; feature: ENVO:2100002; material: ENVO:00002003...
AGTATACTGCACCCCAAGAATTTGGGTCTTCCCCTCTTGCCAATCTGCTTCTGTATCCAAATTGCCTGAAAGCTCTGAGTACCCTCTGTGAAGCTTTTGACAAACAGACTTGATGTTTTTGAGGTCTCTTTTGAATCTGGCAAATACTACCACAGGCTCTTCTTTAGACAGACCCTGCAGCAATTCTTCCAAGGCTTCGGTGCGACTTTTATCAATGTCAACAAAATTCACCTCATTGTAATCGGACATTACAGGAATAAACCCTGAAACGATTTGTTGTTGACGTTGACTTAGATTCAAAACATTTTCAACTTCGATTGTGCCTTCGTCATACTCCAAGACACCTTCTTTTGTCAATTCCTTATAGGCTTTCTCGGCTTGGGCAGAAATTTTGAATGTGATACAGATATTCCGCTGAGCTGGTAGCTTGAGTGAGCTTTCCGCTTTAAATGCACAGCTAAACATCTTTTCTTGTAACTCGTTTAAATTCTTGTAAGGGTGTTTTAAGTCCAGTACCCGATAACCAACTTGCATTGTTCTTGCAACATCCAGATTCTCGTACTTGTCTTGAAAATCTGACAAACGAGTACCAAAGATTTTTGGGTCTAAAAACCGATATTGAGCATATATGTCAATAGGGTTCTCTGCCAGAGGTGTACCTGTTACCAAATATCGGTATGGTACACGCTTACCAATCTTAGTCAGGAATTTTGAACACTTGCTGCTGGGAGATTTAATACGATGACTTTCATCGCAGATGACACAGTCTATTCCAAGTCGTTTAGTTAACAATAGACTGGCAAAAGGCTCTCTCCAAACGCTCTCATAATTACATATGATAATGAGGGTGTTCATTTTGTTGTTCAAAATTTGCTTATAAAAAGGGCTTTTTAAGGTTGATACTTTCTTTGGGGTAGGTACTCCCGACAAATTTAGGACAATTTCTGGTTGTAAATCTGAGTGTTTTTTAAACTCTCGTTCCCACACGTCACACCCTTTGCTAGTGCAGGTAATTAGAACCCGTCTGAATTTGCGATTAATTATCAGGTCAATCATCACCTTGGTTTTACCCGTGCCCATATCTGTGTACAGTGCAGCCACATCTCTTTGATACAGATAATTCAATGCCTTGATTTGATGCTCCCAAGGTGTTGTTTTGAATATGTACTTAGGTTTTTTCATAGCTCTCCAATTCTGGTATGTCCGCTATGGATAAGCAGCCATTAGATTCACTGTAGGTCAGTATTCCTGTTTCTCCTTGGCAATAGCAGATGAGAAAGTAGATGACTGCTTGTTTACTGTATACAGTCATTGAAATTGCTCCTGCTCGTCTCCAACGTGCCAAATTCATAGATTGTTTCTTGCTTGCAGTATTCTTGTGGTCAGGTGTTTTGACCTCAATCCTCAAGCATCTGCCATTATAGCAAGCATTTATGTCAGGTCTACCTGATTGGACTGCTGTTCCCATAACTTTTTCAGCTTGACCGCCTTGTTGCTTAATGAATGCGATAATGGAATTGGTGATAGATTTTTCGAGTGCCAATTACAACCCTCCCATGTAAAGGGCTTTATCATCCCAATATTCGTCAGCAAATACCTTTCTGGTATCTCCCCCATATAAAGTCTTGATTTCATCAAGATTTTCATTAATAGCATCAAAATGTAGTCCTCGGTTGATGCAGAATTCAACTGCTGCTTTAAGGGCTTCTCCGTTTCTGCAAGTCCACAGGATGATTTTTGAACCATTAAGTTGTTCTTTTTTGACTTTATCCCATATTTCGGCTCTTGGTGCACCAATATCAGGGAATTTGTCATAGACAAGAGTTCCATCAAAATCAACTGCTATAATCCGTAATTTGTTGGTTACATCATTCATATTTTGCAATCTCCTCTCTCATATGTTGTGATAGCCACATTCGAACCCAGCCCCTGATTTCAGGCATTCCTGCTGCTCCATATAGTTCAGCATATTCAGCTTGAAATCTTTCGTTTATGGCTAGCTTGAGGTGATAAATGTCATCGTATTTACCCATGTTCAAGGATGTATCAAAATCTTCTTTACACCATTTAGACAAGTATGCGTTCAAATCCAACGGCTCAGTCTCAGTGAGCCTAAAGAAGCTGTCATACAGTTCTTTAGGCACAGCTGAAAAATGAACCCAACGGATGTCTCCATTTCTCAGTACCTTTACAAGTACTTTTTTCATAATCGGTTTCATAGGTATTTGGTGTCTCAGCTGTACAATGGATTATCTCTGCTCCTAGAAGCTACATTTGAGCCATCCAAAGCCTTCAAAAAATCTCTTTCGTACAGATGTAAAGACCCTGCTATATGGGTATATGTGCCTAGGTCAGCATGCAGTTCCATAGCCATCAAAACCTGCATGTTCATGAACTGAAATACGTCATATGGAAAGCCCATCCAGAGGTCATTAGACCTCATATAAGTTGTCAGATATAGCTTTCCATCCCGAAGGAAGAACTGTAAGCAAACTGTACAATTAACATCCTTGCTAGGTGTATTATCAGCTGTTTTAATGTGGATGACTGCTTGCCTAGTCTCAGGGGCATTTGTAAGTAACCGCTTTACAAATTCCCATTGGTCAAAACCATATTTGTGCTTGATACACCAGCCATAGTTGGAATTTACAGTCTTTCCATCGTCTGACATCCTATCCCAGTTCTTGGTGTACTTCTGTATCTCCGAGAGTTCTGATTTGCCAGACAGGTACCAGAGCATTTCTCCGATGGCATATCTCATTGGCATTTTGCGTATTGAGCTGGTTACAATGCTTCTGGTAGGGTCTTCAATGATTGTAACTGCATTTAAGACCTCGTTATGCACAGCTCCATCTCTTGAATTTTGTGGCTGCTCAGGTATATCTGTTTGAAGAATGGTCCACCATTGTTCCCAAGCCTCATTAGCAGTTTTAGCTGTTATTACAATGTTAGAACTAACCATGGTTTAATCCTCCTCTCTGTGCAAATTTAGATATGCACATACTCGGTTCATCAGTCTTGATTACATAAACATCCATTGTAGATTCAGTAAACACTTGCCTATAGCGTCGTTGTATCTCTTCTACAGGTATCTCTGTTAATTCTCCACGTTTGTTGAGCCTATGTTTTATGATTCTTGAATCAGCATCAACATAAACAACCTTGGTATTTGCTGCTTTTAGCATGCTTTCAAGACTTCTCAATGCAACTTCATTCAAACTTCGGTCACAAGGGTCTTGGTATACGAATTGCCCATAGCAGAATCTGTCTGCGATTATGTTTACTTCCTTGGATTTATCCAAGATTCCAATAAACCACTCATAGGTATTTGGTGTCTCAGCTGTACAATGGATTATCTCTGCTCCGATAAGCGGAGCAATCAAATTTGCAAGAGTTGTTTTTCCGCTTCCGTCGCAGCCTTCAAGAACTATCAGCATAATAGAACTCCTCCTTAATTTAGTCTATGTTATGTTTTTACTTGTTGCTTCCAAGATTTCCAAACAAATTGGTCTTTAATAGCTCGGAATGCAACAGGATAGATTTACTCATCATTTTTGACTCTTATATCAATCCTTATTGTGTAGCCTTTGGATTGTGGAACTTTGTAGGCTTTAATGCTCTCTGACACCTGAGCAGATTTGATTATTCCCTTTGCGATGAGTTCAATAGACTCTTTTAGGGCTTTGTATTCAGAACTCCGTATTCTCATAACTGTATCCTCCTGATTAAAATGGGATTATGTTGTCTTCAATAATTTCTTCAACTTGATAAATCAACTTCTGGTGCCGATATTTCTTCATGGAACCTGTGTTATTCCATTTAATAACCTTGACTTCTGGTTCAAACTTGTCCACAGCTCGGTTAATCGCCTTAATCTTATCTGCGACAAGATTTTCTTTGATAGGCTTGCCGCCGTTTCTATGTTGTATTCGTTTTAGACATGTGTGTAATCCAGGGGTCAAATGCAATACAACAACCTTTGTGTCAGGGTATTTTGTCTGAGTTTCTGCAAAAAGCTTTGCGTATGTTGAGTATATTGTTGAGGCAATAATTCCTTCCATCAACAAATTGTATTCAGGGTATTTTCTGAGGGCATACCAAAAAGCCTTTTGTGTTAATTCATTGTTAGGTAATGTATCCATTCCACCACAAGTCTTGCCCTTTTCATAAGCCCCTAAAGCAACCCAGTTATATGTTGGAAATACAGTCAAAATCTTGATTTGCTTGCCTTTATAGGGCTTCTTGACTATAAACTGCTCTGGGTCATCTAACATACTCAATGGGATTGAGCTTTTTCCAGAGCCGTTTGTTCCCCTGATATTTACAACAAGCCTGTTTGTAATCAATTTCATAGCAGCTCTCCTGTAAGTAGGAACTCCTTCAGTTTCTCTTTTCGAATACCAGACCACCCGTGAATTTCTCCACGTAAATCGTCTTGTGTAGTCTTTTGTCTCAAGTCCCAAACATTTATATGGTATTTGTTTTCAAGAATATCTGCTGTAGCAAGGCATTCTTCAAGGTCTCTGTCTGCATAATAACCCAAATATCTTGACCCTTTGAATAGCTTACGGAAAAAACACAAGTTAGACTCAACAATCATTTTTGGGCATTTGAAGTGAGAAGCAATCTTGTTCACCTGCTTGTTAAATCTTGGAATATCATAAGATTTTGTTTCAATCATCTCGTCTTCACACAATAGATGTGCCATACCTTCTGCTACTGTGTGACCGCAGTTTTTCCAGTCCAGATTTTCAGGGTCTGTGTAAAACTCAGGAGACATGCCATAAATTGCGTCAAAAAACAGGTAAGTTCCATGTGGACCAAAATACTGCCAGTGCTTAGTAATTTCCTTGTAAGTCACATCAAATCCTGTTTTTAACAATGGAACAAGATAGGATTCCAAATTTCCGTGAGAACACTGAATAATTGACCTGATTGCAGGGATGACTTGGTCATTGTTTTTTATGTATCTTTTATCTGGATTGAACCACAGGCTGCTTTTCTCGGACTTCCAGAAACTTTTGACTGTTTTTGGTTTTACTTCTGAGATAGTTGGAAATTCCTCCAAGAACCTCATTGTTGTTGTACAAGAATAGGATAACCCATAGATTACAGCTAACCACAAACGCTGCTCAAGGGTCAAATGTCTGTTCTTAGCATATGGTCTCATCAACTGATAGACTTCTCCATCCATGTAACCCGTTTCAGGGTCAGGTGTCATAAGTTGGGTAAATATCTTCTTTCTATGAGCTTTGCTGTCGTTTGGTATATTGTAATCAATCAATGTTTAAACCTCCTTGAAGCATTAAATCAAGTGGGGAGTCCTATGACTCCCCTGATTTAAAACGGATTAATATCTGGCGGAAAACCAGGAAGATTTATTCAATCTTCCTCCCAATCCTCGTCATCATCCCAATCCTCGTCATCATCTTCAGGCTCAGGCTTCTTGGTTGTAGTTTTCTTCTTGTTTGGCTTTGTAGCTTTCTTAGCTGGCTTTTTCACAGGCTTCTTTGGAGTGTCCTCTTCCTCGTCGTCATCCTCATCCCAATCATCATCGTCCTCTTCCTCTTCAGGCTCAGGCTTCTTCTTGGTCTTTGGTTTTGTAGGTTTAGCTGGTTTTTTAACAGGCTTCTCCTCTTCAACTTCTTCGTCCTCATCTTCATCGAAGTCTTCATCTTCTTCATCATCGGCAGACTCAATAACTGTATACTCATCAATTCTTGCCTTGGGCTTGCCGTTGTACTCTTCATGGTACACTGTGATGTTACAAATCTTTCCAACCAGTTTATCAAGGTCAAGAACAATCTTACCATCTGCTTTGATGCCGAAAGCCTGAAGCAGCTGTTTCAGTTTCCACAAAGCCTTGTCTGTCAAAACAAAATTATCGTACACTCTTGCACCCTTGCTGCTGCCTTTGATAACTTCAAATACACAAGTAAGCATGTCATCTCCTGCCTGAGTTGTGTTTTCCTGAACCTCAACGAGCTTAGCAATATGCTCACCCTCTGTACATCTTACAAATGACTCAACATTTGTCATATCAATCTTTCTTCTTCTGCTCATGATTAATGTCCTCCTTCAATGATTTTAATAAGTTTCTCGTAGCTTGGATTAATTACAAGCTTCGGCACTTTTATGCCCTTTGATATCTGCAGTTTAGTCCAATAAAATGGGTTTGGACCAATGTGTGCTGCATATCGCACAACTGTTTGTTCGACTCCGTCCTTGATAACAGATTTTTCAAGCCGAGTTGTATGTAAGCCATAGTTTGCCATACCCTCCAAATAGGTTCTTGCACCTTTGGTTGTAGACGGACGTACATCTGGCAAAATCTCATCTTCCATACCCTCGATTACATCTGTTGCTTCATGACAGCTCAAAACCACCCAGCAATAATTGGCTAGCTTGTGAGCCAACCTGATGAGTTCTTCGGTCTCAGTCTTTAAGTCACCCCACATCTGTTGGGTCATCTTTTTGTTCTTTTGAACAGCATTCTCATCAATCCAAATATTGGTAACCATCGAAAATGTATCAATGAACACTGATGAAAATCCTGCAGCTTTCTTCTTGACAAGTTCGTTCAAAAAACCTTTACATTCATCAAGGTTATTCAGCTTCTTTGCTTTGATGCCTGATTTGCCTTGAATCGTGTTAGAACCATCATCCCCTATACAAGCATACAACATTGGCTTCGGAAATGTTGAACCGACTTCTGTTTTGCCTGTATTGGATTTACCATACAGTACGACGAGTTTATGCTGACCCAACTCTGATATGTCTACGATGCCATCCAAATAGCTGCTCATTCAGATTCCTCCTTCCTTTCGTATCTTGTGTAGTCCTTGTCAATGAGGTATTGTGCATTAGCTCCTGTGCACTCAGCATAGCAGATTGGCTGATAGCTACACCAAGCACAACTTGGGGTTATGTTTTTAGTCCTGTTTTGATTGCCCTGTCTTGCTATCTGCTTAGCCTGATAAACAAATCCTGACCAAATGTCTTCTACCATAACAGGGAGCACTTCCAATTCGCAACGGAAGAAGAAATTGGAGATATTTGCTGAGTATTTGTCTCCTTCTGACAGTATTTTCTCGTCTGTGATACCTTTTTTGTCACAGGCTCTTCGCCAGCTATAAGGTGTGATTTTGTCACTTTTAGCAGCACTGAATCGTTGTGATTTTTCCAACCAAATTGGCTCACTTGCAGGTTTACTGTGTACATAGTCCCAAATTACCGTATCAGGTAAAATACCATACAAAATTTCACAGGCTTTTGAGTAAAGACATTTCTGTGTATTCATTACAAGAAGGCTTTGGTCAGGCTTTCTTGTAAATGTCTTGTGCTCACCAATCTTAATTGATTTTTTGCCTGTTGATTTACTCTTGTACTTATACAGTTCATCGATAAAACCTTTGAAGTATATTGTTTCACCCTTGTAAACTCCAAGCTTTATTTGGAATTTTTGCTCTGTTACAGTTGGCTGCGGGCTTTCCTTGTAGATATCTTGATAGTCTGCAAATATTGTTGCCAAGTCCCATATGTAATCATCTCCAAGCTCTGCTTGAAATTGTGGCTTGAGTTCATAGAATTTGCTTCCGATATCCTGCTTGGCTTTTTTCAATTCTTCTGGTTTATGTCTCAATTCCAAAAGTCTATGAAAATCTGTACCAAAATATAACGGACGCTCAGGTTTCTTGAGCTTCAATCCCTGGACATACCCAAGATAGTGCTTGTAAGGGCAACTCAAATAGGAGCTAACACGACTGTAGCTGATGTTCATTTTTCACCCTCTTTCATGCGGTTATTGCTTGACTCTGTTCTTTGATACGGGGTTTGTCACCGCTACACCTATGTAGGTGTAACCCATTAAGCAAGAGGAGCAGTCAAGCTCCTCTTTTTGCCGCAGTATGGTATTTGTAATTAGTCGATTTCTTCAAAATCATCATCGTCATCATCATCGTCCTCTTCCCACTCTTCTTCCTCTTCAGGTTCAGGCTTCTTTGATGACTTCTTTTCAGCTGGCTTTGCAGCCTTCTTTGTTGCCTTCTTCTTTGGTGCAGGCTTCTTTTCTTCCTCGTCCTCTTCATCATCTGCATCTTCCTCTTCAACTTCAGCTTTTGGCTCTGCCTTCTTTGCTTTTGGCTTATGTGTAGGCGGTACAAATGAACCATCGTCTTCTGTGAGATAGTTTGCAAATCTCTCAGCTTTTGGCTCAGGGTCAATCTGCTTGCCTGTCTTGCGGTCAAATACCGCTTCGCCGTTGTTTGTTTCGATGGTTACTGTAGCTTTGTCAGCTGCAATAATCTCCTTGACTCCAAGCTTCATGCCTGTGAATGCACAGAGAATAACTGTTGTGCCCTTCTTGAGAGTCTTGAGAAATGTGGTGTTTACCTTTGTCTTTGTTGCCATAATAATGACCTCCTGTAATATAATATAGTTATTTGGGTGATATTCCCAACCGCTTCTCAGCGGTTTCGTCTTAATTTTCAAAGACTCATCAGGGGAATTTATCATGCAATGTATTCAGCACACATTCTTTCAGCTACTGCCTTGACGTTCTGCATGGTTGCAGGCTCACCTCATATTGTTTCACGTTCGATTATTTTCTTGGCTGATGTTTCGTTTATCAGCTTTTTGTTTTGATGTATCATCAGTTGTTTAACCAGGTCACTCATGGTTTCTATGTTCATGCCGTGCTTATTCAGTTCAGCTGCTACGATTTCAAAACCTACTGCAACGTCATAATCTTTCTTGTCAGCACCCTTGCACTTATCGACAGCGTACTTGGTTACGGAACCAACTCTCCAGAAGAGGGTCTTGCGTCTGATATCGTTTGCGTAGTCAATCTGTTTTGGCGTACCCTCAAGCTCTGCGCACTCGATTTCAAAAATCACGTTGAAATACTTTGCGAGCCAAGCAGCGTGTGCTGCTTTTCTCTCTTCGTCTCTGATTCCGTTCAGAACACTTGGGTTTTCTGTCATTGAATACTCGAATTTTGAATACTGATTTTCCATGATTTTGTACCTCCAGAGGTTAATTTTGATTTCAGGTCTTATCTCTTGCCTGTGATTATAATATACCATGTTATCTCGTGAATGTCATATTTAAACTGTTCTTTCGTTTACATCCTTATTATACTACTTATTGGATACCAAATAAAGTATATTTGATAAACAATTTATTAACAATTCGTAAACTATTAAGCAAGTGAGTTTATTTGTATAAGCTTGTTTAAACTGAATAACTCAGCTTAATCTTTGATAACCAACTCTATCAAGCTTTAACGTATCCAGAGAATTTCTACTATACTGAAGTCTTCTTTTTCCAGCTTTTTGATTTGGCGAATAACATTCTGCTTATTCTTTGCCTTGAATTCATACGAGTATGTGCCTGTTAAACATCTGATTGAACTCCTCCTTGTTTTCCTTTCTGATTATCATTATACTACTTTTATGGGGTACAATAAAGTATTTTTGGTAAATTAATTATTAACAATTTATTAATATCCAGATTGATTCTTTGGCTTAATAGATTTCATCACGAAGTATTTGTACAACAAAGTGTATTTAACAATTCATAGCCTTAATGTGTACCCCATGGACCAATTCCGATATCAACTTCCAATGGCACTTTCAATTCCACTTCAAAATCATCAAGAACTCTTGGGTGTAACATGATTCTGCGTATCTCTGGGACAATCCAATCTCTATCCTTCTCATTGAATTCACCAAGGATAGAGTCATGAACTGTGCCAACAACCTTCAAGCCATAGGGTTTAAACTCCTTATTGATTTGAGTAACTGCTGAGATAAGCAAATCTGAGCCTGTTCCCTGTACAGGGGTATTGATAGCTCGTCTGACTGCTCCTGAGCGTTCAAATTTGTTGCTAGAATAGATGTCTGGAAGTGCTCTAAATCTGCCGAACTTGTTTGCAACACCACCTAAAGCTTCACATAATAATTCTTGCTCATGATGCCAAGGCAAGAGCCTATTATATTTGGCAAAAAACAACTCTCTGAAGGTCTCAGCTTCTGACCTCGTAAACACTACTCCGTATGAATCATAGGCATATTCTACAAACTTGCGAGCTGACATTCCATACAAAAATCCAAAGTTAACTGCTTTAGCCTTACCACGTTCTTCCTTGGTTGGCTCTCTTCCGCCTGTCATCAATTTGGCTGTTGTAGTATGTATATCGCCATTGTTGTGATATATCTCAAGCATAGTCTTATCGTTAGCATAATCAGCAGCTATCCTCAATTCCAGCTGTGAATAGTCAGCTTCAAAAAATAGCCGTCCTTCGGGGGCATTAAACAAACTTCGCACATCAAGATTTCTCGGCACTTGTTGTAGATTTGGATTTTGACAACTTGTTCGCCCTGTGCGAACATTGGTGAGATTGAACGAAGGATGAATACGCAAATCTGAACCTAAATCACCCTCCCAACGGCTCAAGAACATCTTGTTCAAGGTGTTAACAGCCTTGTAATCAAGGATAAGCTGAGGTATTTCATACCCCTTATTGGCCAATTTTTTCAGCACAGATGCACTTGCAGAGGGTTTACCAGTTTTCTCCGATTTTGCAAGTATTGGCATTTTCTCCTTATTAAATAACACCTCTTGAATTTGCCCTGCACTATTCCAGTTTATCTTGTACTTAGCATTTAGCTTATTCAGGCATTGAGCTTCTCTGGTTGCATAAGTCTTGCGGACTGATTTTAGCTTCTTCAAATCAATGTATACTCCGTTACGTTCGATATCCCTGTATGTCAGATATGCTGGTTTTAGCAACTTGTAATAGATTTTCAGCTGTTGTTCAGTCATGTTCTCCAAGAAGTATCTAAACAACTGCCAAGAATAGGTAACATCATCTTTCAGATATGGGACTACAGTATCAGAATTGCCTGCGAGCTTCTCTTTCTTTGAGATATCCCAATCGCATACACCAAGATACCGTTGAGCCATCTTCTTCAGTCCGTGTTCTGCAACTAGGTCATAAGCCGTACCCATTAGCAATATGTCTTCATGAATCGGTATCTTAACATTTAAGGCTTCTTCGATGAACAGGGTATCAAATTTGCCGTTCTGAAAAACAGTCTTGACTCTATGCTTGTGCAGATTGTTTATAAGGTTCTTGAATTTGTGAATGTCTTTTGGGTTATCTGCATCATAGATAAACATTTTAGAAATATCACTGTTGGTATCTTGAGCCAAGCCCACCCCTATCCAGGTTATCTTGTCTTTGTACCGATTCAGTCCTGTGGTCTCAATATCAATTGTAGCGTACTTCATTTTGAGATACCCCTGCTGATTCCGAATCAAACACCTTGTCTTCAACATAAGGTGTGATTGTTGCAACTACACGTCCTGAACCTTGACATTCTGGACACTCATAATCTTGGTCTTGAACCCAGTCAGAGTCATACAAAGAAGTTTGTACGAGATGCTGTCTTGGTCTGATTTTACCAGTGCCAAGACACTTAGGGCAAATTTCAATTCTTATTTTGGTATTCATAATCCAAATCCTCCTCCTGATTTACTGTGTTTTTCACATGTATCATACATATGCTTCATAGTATTTCCGCAGTAGCCAAACCGCTTGTCTTGAAATTTTGTTGTATCAAATTTCGTACATGTCTTACAGATTCCGAAACTGACGCATCCTTTATAGCCAAAATAGGCTTCTAATTCTTTCAACACCTCATAAGCTTTCTTATAGGTCATTTTAACTTGATTTGGTTTACCTTTGGCAAATACGATTCCTTTTGCTCCTTCATCCAGTTTAGCTCGAAGCAGTCTTCTACAAACTGCCAAAGTGGCTTCGAGTTCTGATATAGTTGTACCTTGCTGTTCATTCAGACTTTTCATAATTACACCTGCAAGATGTTAGATAGGGTGCGTAATGCCCTGACTATTGATTTAGCATCCAGCCCAAATTATAGAGCTTGCATTTGTAGGTTTCATAATCCCTGTAAGACCCACGCTTTCCGTAGGCTTTTGCTTCTCTGAGAACTTCAAGTGCCCTATCATCAAGAATGGCAGGTTGTTTATTTGTTGTCATAGTAACACCTCATTTCATTAAACAATATCTCTCTTGTCTTCTCCATGTGCGCAATAGAATTCAGGTTTAGTTGGTGTTCGAGTACACTTACACATGTATATGAAACCTTTTCTGTTGTATGGATTTTTAGACTTGAATTTCTTGTAATGTTTACAATTTTTACAACGCACAATTTGTTGCACATCCAATTCTCCAGGATAGCACCAGCCTGTTAATAAGTCAAGCTCTTGGATAACATCTTTAAGGTATATGTGTTCATTTTCAACCTTAAAGCCTTGTGTCGGGTTTGCTTTGAGCTGCTTGTTGGCCAAATTCTTGCAAATTTTGAAAACTGTCTTGAGTTTCATTTATATCATCACCTCACTTCTTCCTCAATCGTAAACCACGCCAACAGGCTTCACGGCTTTTAACATCCCTAACTTCTTCATAGCCAAGAGACCTGATATTCCTGATAAATCCATGCTTTTTGTGTGATTCACGTCCAGAGGAGATACAGTATTGAGCATAAGCTTCATACAGGGCTGCTTTTGGGACAAGAGCAGATTTGTCTTGAATGCAGCATTTAGCAATAAACGCATGAATGCTATCACTATCTTGTCTAAGACTTTCTACCATTCTATTGGACTTTGCTGTTCTCGGTATCTCTGTAACTGGTAACAAGCTCAATAAGTAGGGAATAACTTCTTCAACGCTCTCGTTACTGCAGAGTGTATTGACATAAGCATCATTGAGGTGCAATTCGTTGTTCATATACAGAATACGCATACGCTTGTAAAATGCATTGGACTTCTCCTCAAGCTGCAAAGGCAGCTGGTTGAATGAAAATATCAGCTTACAAAATGGTACGAAGAAAAACGGCTCTTTGCCCTTTTTCTCGTGCATTATTGGGTCTCCACCAGTTATCTTCTTGAGGTTTTCAATGCTGTTTAGTGGTAATGCACCACCCTCTCCGCAAGAATTCAATAGACATCCGTAAAGCTTCGCTGGATAGAACCTAGCAGAGAGCTCATGCATGCTCAATGCTGCTGTATTCTGTTTACCAATTAAGGTCTCAAAAAATCTCAACAATACAGATTTGCCTGTATTAGACTGTCCACACAGTATCATGAAGGTCTTCAAACCATAGTTCAAAGTTAGGCAATATGCCATGTACTTCAATATCATCTTTACATCCTCTTTTGGAATTCTTGTCAGCTTAAAGAATTGATACAGCTTAGTTTCTGTAAAGGGCTTGTACAATCCAACTTCGTGAGGAATTTGAATTGTTTGCAGATACTTACTGTCATGAGGTAACAACTTATTTTGTGATATATCCCAGACGCCATTCGTGAAGTTGATAAGATTGTGATTGCTGTTCAGCTGTGAATCATTCCGCTGAATTCGGGTATCATCAATGATTAGCCTGTAACAGTCCATTATTCGGGATTGTGTTATAAATTGGTCAAGCATTATCATGTCTTTGATTGTATTTCTCACAAAAGAACTTGACTCTGTATACACTCCATCTTTGTACTGATAGCATTCTCCACCTAGTACAAATAAATCTCCCCTGTTGACAAAGTAATCACATATAGCTCGCTGGTTAACACCTGTTGGTATGCCTTTGCTGTTATATATCAGGTAAGGGTTTTCACCTTGCTGTTGAGCTTTGTACTTTTTTGTGTTACTTATGATTTTATCAAGCTCTTCTTCACTCATCGGTTCTGTAAATATTACATCATTGATAGCACAAGCCATAGCTTGTATTTGCTTGTCAGAAGCTCCCCTGTTCTTGTAAGCCATCAAGTGAGCAAACAGAGTAGCATTTCTGCCGTCTCCTTCGTGCAGACCCAGCAGACTTTCCTTCCGATTTATCATTGGTGTGAACTCTAAAGGCAATTCTGCTACCTCTCTGCACTTGTTAAATACTCTGTTTTCAGACCCCCAAGGCAGTATTACATACCCCTTGTTTGCACATCTAAAATCGCATTTTAGCCCACAAGGCAACACCATGCCGACTCTCTGCGGGAATTCTTTGTCAGTGCGAAAGTATAGGTGTAAACCTTTTGGTGTTTTACACATAAGGGTTTTGAGCTTGAGCCGTTTGATAATCTCAATAGCCTGTTGTTTGCCTTCGTCTATATCTACAATTATGTATCCTGGACGTACCCACCAACCGATTTGTCCGCCCGAGAAAACATGGGACTCCGCCAACTGTTTTGACACTATTGCTGTATCCAAACGTTTCTTGTTACTGCATCTTACATAGCTATCTTGTCCCACCAAGTTGTTGAACTCAGTTAGGTTCATGCTATTCCACCACGTTTCTGTCTACAAGTGTTTGACTGAACTTATCATTTGTGCTGACCCAGCGATTGACTCGGTCTATCTTGCTTGCAATTCTGCTTGCAATTTCTGACGTCTCAAGTCCAAGAATAGTCTCAATGTGGTTAAGAACAATGTAGACGTCAGCAACTTCGTCCAATGCCTTCTGGTGAAGCTTCGCTCGTGCTTCCTCTTCTGTATCATATCTTGGAAATTTAGCAACCACACAAGCCAACTCATTGAGTTCTTCGATTGATACCAGTAACTGAGCTGTATTACCATAAGCTCTACGAGCTTCTTCCAAGGTGTTAATCTGTTGTTCTGTTAAATTCATATATGTACCTCCTCAGTTTATTGCGTCTTGTGCTATCCAATCAGAACAGTGTATTACTGTTACTTTCGCAGCTTTAAAGATATCATAGCTGGATTGTGACATCGTTTGTTCTCTACCATACACAACCTTTTGTATTCCAGCTTCTACAATGGCTCTTGCACAAGCTTCACAGGGGTATCTTGTAACAACAATCGTTGCTCCCTCCAAAGAGATTCCTTGTCTGGCTGCAGCAGATATAGCAGCAATCTCGCTGTGTATTGCTCTACAGTCGTCAGGGTTGCGATGAGTTTTGTCATCATTACCATATTTCTGAATTCTTAAACAACCCTTGCTCTTGCAATTGACTGGCAGAGTTTTATTTGCACCAAAAGCAAGTATTCTTAGGCTTTGCTTGTCCTCAATTATAACGCTACCAACTGCCACTTTACAGCAGCCTGATTCTGTCTTAGCATAGCTGTGTGCTAAATCCAGCAAATCCAGATAGTTAGATATTCCATGTGC
>ENA-OYWC01000522-OYWC01000522.1-human-gut-metagenome-genome-assembly--contig:-NODE-522-length-15104-cov-6.455446_pt1 | contig 15104 bp, 7 predicted proteins | sample MGYA00244165_ERZ653387 | MGnify/ENA primary metagenome ERZ653387 (study PRJEB26926, sample SAMN06164974) | human gut metagenome | biome: ENVO:00009003; feature: ENVO:2100002; material: ENVO:00002003...
GAGATCGCTCAGTGTCTCGTGGGCTCGGAGATGTGTATAAGAGACAGGTAATAGGTATCGTTGACGCTTTCCTCAGCGTCCAGGGGGTCGGATAAAATACGTTTGGCAATACTGTAACAATAAAATCCGTATTTCTGGTCAGTCTGAACGATCGCCTGTTCCGACCGGGCGAAATACAAATCGAGAATTTCATTGTCATCCATGTCGCCGCCTCCTTTTTTAGTAGCTTCACCCCTATACACGCAGAAAAACGTGGAATGGAAGATTTTTCTTTCTGACAGCATACTACATCCGGCTGCACATGGCAATCTTTTCTGTGTGGCACTTCCTGGATAAAGCGAAAAACCCGAACTTACTCCCCACTCGGGAATAAGTCCGGATTTTTCTGCCTGGAACAACCAGCCGATTTTGAGGACAGCGTTCGGGAAACTGAGCAGTAGGCGAAGATTCCAATACCCAGTCATAACCGCTGGCCGGTGGTTATGACTGCAATATGGCTTGGTTTACTTCCTGTTCTTCCGTTTATACCATACCACCAGCGCTATGATACCGGCCAGGGATACGCAGAGGATGCCCGCCCACATGCCGATGTTGCTGTCGTCGCCGGTCTTCGCCGGGGCGCCGGTGGCTTGGATTGTCGCCTTCTCCACGTACTCGCAGACTTCACAGGTGCGGGTCTTTTCCCCGTCTTTTCTGGATGTTGCCTTTTCGGTGACGACCCATTTGCCGAAGGTATGGGCTTCTTTGGCGACGGTGATCTCGCCGCAGCAGGACCATTTCTGTTCGTGGGTGGTCTTTGTGGTCGTCCATTTCTTCGCACCGGTGTGGTTCGCGGCATCCTTTTCGCCGTACTTCCCGCCGCAGTCCTTGCAGGTCGCCTGCTCCACGCAGGTCGCGGTGCCGCCGGAGCAGCTGACCGTCTCCTTGTGGGTATCGTCTCTGGTGCAGACATGGGTGTGGGTGCCGTCGCCATTGGACTGCCACTTGCCCCAGTCATGGCCGAGCGCCCTGGTTTCAAAGACCGCTTCCTCGGCGGTGTCCTTGGCGCTCAGGCCGCAGGTGGCGCAGGACCTGTAATAGACTGCCTTTTCTGTGCAGGTCGCGGCGGATTTCAGGTACTGTTCCTCCACGGTTTCCGCCGTGAAGCTGTGTGTGCCAAGCTGGCCGTATTCGTGCCTGCACACAGCGCAGACTGCCTTTGCCTGACAGGTCGCCGTACCACCGGAACAGTTGACGGTCTCCTTATGGCCGCTGTTTCTGGTGCAGATGCGGCTATGGGTATCGTTTCCGTTGGACTGCCATTCGCCCCAGTCGTGGCCGAGAATATTGCCGACCTCAAAGGTTTCCGTTCCCTTTTCGCCGCAGACTGTGCAGGACTTGTAGTAAGTCGCCTTTTCCGTGCAGGTCGCGGCGGATTTCAGGTACTGTTCCTCCGCCACTTCCGCCGTAAAGTCGTGCGCGGCAAGCTGACCATACTCCTGACCGCAAACAGAGCAGACCGCCTTTGCCTGACAGGTCGCCGTGCCGCCGGAACAGCTGACGGTTTCCTTATGGGTTGCGTTGCGCTTGCAGATGCGGCTGTGGATACCATTGCCGTTGGGCTGCCATTCACCCCAGTCGTGGCCGAGAATATTGCCAACCTCGAAGGTTTCCGTTCCTTTTTCGCCGCAGACGGTGCAGGACTTGTAGTAAACTGCCTTCTCCGTGCAGGTTGCGGCGGATTTCAGGTATTTTTCTTCAACCACTTCTGCCGTAAAGTCATGCGCGGCAAACTGGCCGTATGCCTGACCGCAGACAGAGCAGACTGCCTTTGCCTGACAGGTCGCCGTACCGCCGGAGCAGCTGACGGTTTCTTTATGACTGCTGTTTCTGGCGCAGACGCGGCTGTGGGTACCGTTGCCGTTGGGCTGCCATTCACCCCAGTTGTGGCCGAGAATATTGCCAACCTCGAAGGTTTCCGTTCCTTTTTCGCCGCAGACGGTGCAGGACTTGTAGTAAACTGCCTTCTCCGTGCAGGTTGCGGCGGATTTCAGGTATTTTTCTTCAACCACTTCTGCCGTAAAGTCATGCGCGGCAAACTGGCCGTATGCCTGACCGCAGACAGAGCAGACTGCCTTTGCCTGACAGGTCGCCGTACCGCCGGAGCAGCTGACGGTTTCTTTATGACTGCTGTTTCTGGCGCAGACGCGGCTGTGGGTACCGTTGCTGTCGGGCGTCCAGTCGCTCCAGTCGTGGGGAATAAGCCTGACCTTGACCGTGGCCTTTAACTCCGGGACGGGCTGCTGAATAGTCGGAATATCGCCGAGATTGAGCGTGCCGGTAATGGCCTGCTCAGCAGTAGAATTCAGGTCATACGACGTCTTATCCCACATTACGCCAATGCCTGAGTAGAACGACCCGTCCTCTGTCCGGCAGTTCACGAATGAAGGCAGCCAGAGCGCATCAAACTCCGTGCCGACCTCTTTGTTCGTGATATCCGTCGAGGGTTCGATGCTCAGGAGGGTGCGTTTGACCACTTCAATCGGGATAGTACATTCGGCAGGCGCATAAAGAACGGTATTACTCGGCGTGAAGACCGCAGTCACGTTGTTTGTTCCCGCTGCGCTAAACCACTTAGGCGTACCGGCCTTGAAAGAGAATGTGCCGTCGATCTTCTTGCCGCCAACCCGCGCCTCACCGCCAATAAGCGCACCGATCTCGTCAGCTTCCTCCGGGGGCGTTTCCGTTCCGATCTGGAAGGTTTCGCTGACAAAAATCTGATTGTCGCCAAGCCGGAAGTCTCCCTTTGTCCAGCGGAACGTCGGCGCGGTCACAATCACAGGTACAACCGGGTCGTACTTCAGCTTCACCTTGACACTGACGGTGGACGCCCCTTCGGGGGGCGCAATATAATCCTTCCATGTGGACAGCACCAATCTGCCCGTAATGCGCTGCTCATATGGCGTATTCGGGTCATACTGGTTTTTATCCCAGACCACCGTGTCGCTCATGATCGTCGTTTTTTGGGGGTCACCGCGCATCACGTCCATCGAACCCGCTTCCGCCAATCCAAGTTGTTCAAACGCCGTACCAATGGGCTTGTCGGTGATGTCCTCGAAATTGGGATTGATTCTGACGATCGTGAGCGGGAGAACATTCACGGTTACCGTGCAGGCTGCAGTTGTGTAGTTCCTGGAGTTTGTCGGCTTGAAAACGACCGTGCGCGTAAGCTGGCCGTATTTCAGCCCGATGCCGGGGTAGGCGGTGTCTCCGTACAGCAATTCGTCCTCATCAAACTCGAACGTGCCTTCGATCTCCTGACCGTTTGCCATCGCCTTTCCGCCCTTGAGACCGCTTGTCAGCGTCTCGTAACGATCCAGCGCATAGAAGGTTCCTTCAACCGTAGGCGGTGTGACAATGGTAGTCTGGAAGACCCGAGTATCCATAAGAGATACCTCAATGGTCGCTTTTACATCGGTTTCCGTAACGATTTTATCATGAAAATAGCTGCTGGCAACATCCAGCGTTCCGTAGATAGTCTGGGGTTCCAGAGAATTGGGATCATAGGCAGATGTGTCCCAAATGACCGGAATAGGGGCGAACATTGCGCCGGAGTCGGTTTTTACCGTGACGCCCTCCGTAGGGATTCCCAGCTCCGCAAGGGGCGTGCCCAGCGGTTTGTCCGTGATGGCAAATTTCGTAAGAACCTCCGTGATCGTATACCGAATGCCGGTCACAATCACTTCACATTCCGCTGTTGTATATGCTTCCGTGTCATCGGGAGTGAAGATAACATGCAGGCGGTTTTCCCCCACAAAACTTACGCTCCCGCCATACTCTCCCTCGAATGCAAACTTACCGGGGACGACGGTATCCGTTCCCTTAACCTGCGCCACTCCGCCCTCGAGCGCTTCATCCAGAAACTGGGTGCCGACATACGTTTCGGCGGGCAGGGTTGGCAGGGTCGTGATGACGGTTTCCGAAGGCCCGCGCTTCGGGCAGCAGTCGTGTCCGTCCGCGTTGTGGGTGCAGCCGCTTACGGTGCAGTAGCCATCGGCGTCCTTTCCGTGGAGGCATTCCTCGCCGCCGTCGCAGAAGCCGTCGCCGTTACCGTCGCCGTGCGTCCTCCAGTAGGCGTAGAGGGTCATTTTCATCCCACCGTCGATGGTGACAGTATCGCCGGGCTGGTATTGCGGGCTGTCGGCTCCGGCAGTGAGCGCCCAGCCGCCGAAGTGGGCATTGTCCCGTGTCGGGATGGTATCGGGAATCACGAAGGTGTTTGTCTCGCCGGTCATGGCAGCCGGAGCGCCGGTGCCGCCGTTGGCGTCGAAGGTGAGGGTATACTCTGTCTCGCCCGCCTCCACGGTGAGTGTGACGGTTGCGCGAACGGAATAGATTTCGCCGTTGTTGTCAGAATTCACCGTGCAGACCAGAGGATATACGCCAGGTGTAATGTTCGTCAGAGTAAGCGTCGATCTCCAGCCCCCATTGGATGTCTGCACATCGACATTTTCCGCGGGTATGGTTCCGCAGTCCCAGGATGTGATGACAGCACCAGCGGCGGTAGCACCGCTGATCTGGTACACATCCGATCGGAACGTCACCGTTTCTCCCGCTTTTACCGTATGGGCATACCTGACGTCATACTCTTCACCGGTGCCTTTGCCCGCGCCGGTGATCTCGATGTACGAAATCGGAGCGCCAATGACACGGACATTCTGAATGCTGTCGGCCTTGCAAGCTTCATCTTTGGAACGCAGGAACACGCCGTCCTCTGTTTTATACACAATGCAACTGCCGAGAAGCGCCCCGACGTCGCCCATGTTATTCCGGATCGCGTCATATCTGCCGCCGCCTTTGCCGAGGATCGTGACGGCATTGTTCGTAAGAGAGCCAACCGTTCCGTAATTCGATATGGTAACGCTTCCGCCGTTTATGTTGATGCCACTCACGCGGACATTTGTTCTGGCGTCGCCGATCAGGACGGTACGTTTCCCGTCTACATTGATATCGATCGTACCGTCATAGTCTCTCAGCACCATTAGAAACGTCGCGCCTTCCCGCGCTAGCGCGGCCATTGCATCGTTGTACGAGCCAAAGTACGCAGTCTCCCTGCCGCTCTGTACCAGGAAAGTGGCTACGTAGCCGCATACGTCACACACGCCATAGTCAAAGCTGTGTGCTTCCATGGGGAGCGTCGTGTTGCAGCAATTGTATTTTGCCGTATGATGTACGTCGTCAGCGATATATTGCGGCGCCTGGGCATGGTTATCCTTATCCTTGGGGAGCATTATGTTCGAGATCCCCGTTGTGCCGGTGTTATCGGTAAAATACTTGTAGCACTGGCCGCAATGCCAGTATTCCACATGACCGATATCGGTACAGGTGCCAGGCAGTTCCGCGTGATAGGCACTTGCAGGGAAATAGTGTCCCTTCGCGGGAATCGCGATGGGCGCGGCAAGCTCCTTTGTGCAGTCCTCATCCGAGAATATCTTCCGGCACTTGTTGCTGTCCGCATCGCTGCCGCACATCCAGTAGGATTCATAGCCCGCCTCGGTGCAGGTGGCTTCCTTTTTCGGAAAGTATTCCTTGTAGGCGATGCTCTTGTTGGAGGTCAGGGTCAGCACGATTAGATCATTGTTATTGCTGCTGCATGCCTTCCTGTAATTGGCAGTGGCGGAGACCGGCGTGTGGCAGGAATCCGAGTCGGTAAAGGTTCTTGTCTTGTTATACCGGTTCATCTCCTTCCCGCGCGGGCAGCCCGGCGTATCACATTGGAAGGAAATATCAAAATTCACCTTGATTTTCCGGTTTGCATCCCAGTCCGACAGGTCAACGCTGTTCAGGCATATATCCGTTATGGAGCCGGTATGCCCCGCCTCGCCGCACTGGTACTCGCTTGCGGACAGCGTGAATGTGGCATAGGACAGCGAATCATACAATTCGTCCGACATGGTTTCGCCGCTTTGCACGCTGATGAGATTTTCCGCGTCCAACGCGAGCGTATCCGGCGCATCTTCGGGAAGAGTCTCTTCGCCGCCCTCAATGCTTTCGGCATCATTTTCGCTCTCCGGCTGAGTCTCGTCCTTTTCAGTCTCGGGAACGACGGGCGCAGTGGTGGCTTCGCTTTCCCCGACATTCACCGGTTCGGCGGTGGGAGTGGTGGTCTCCGCCGGATTCTCCGCGCCCTCGACGTACTTGGCGCAGTCATGCAGGTGCGCACCTTCCGCGCCGCACACTGGGCAGTCTTCGTTCATGTCTTCCGACCTGCAGGCCGTTTCGCAGATGCATGTGGGGGCTGCTTCCCCGCCGTCCTCGGCAAAGGCCGGGATGGGCAGCGTGGAGAGCACCATGACAAACACGAGCAGGATGCTGAGCAGTCGTTTCTTCATAGCTGTTCCGTTCCTTTCAGTTCTGTGCGTTTCCCGTACTCCGCGGGAACGAGTGGTCAGCGCCATTCCGGGATGGTATATGCACCACCAGTATAACATACAGCTGGGATAAGCGCAACTGTTTTTCTCGTCGAATCGGAAAAATTTTTCCAGAAACGAGGTCCAAAAAACGCCGACATCGACTTTTTCCGGCGCATATGCTGTGAAAAAAAGCAGTCTCACGTAGACAAACAGCCCCATCCATTCCGCTTCCCGCGGAATGGATGGGGGATGCTGAGACTATGTCTTAAGCCCCGGTGAATGCGGTTTGGGGAATCGCTATTGCAGCTGCACACTTTCCGCAATCGGCAGAAGCGCCTCTGCGGTGAAACTGCTGCTGGACAACCGGAACGAGATTCCTTTCTCAGGGGTACCGATCAGCCATACTACTGCGGCGCTTTCGCCATTCTGTAATGCCGCTCCCGTGCAGCCTTGGACGGTTACCGGGTTTCCTCCGGTGCCGATAAGCATTTGAAGCACATCTTCCATATCGGTGCAGTCCGTAACATAGCTTTCATATTCCAGATAAATGTCCCGATTGGTCTTCGGGTCGAAGTACCAGCGGCGGACGTAGGAATACCAGTCGTCGGCGTTTTCCAGCGGCGCACCTGTCAGCCCATCCTCCACCATGCCGTCAGGCAGTGCGGTGATCTGATAATTCCCCAGCTGTTCCAGCGCTTTCCGGATATCGTCCCAGCGGGTCGGCTTCAGTTCCGGGCCGATGCCCACGCTTTCGGCGACCGCGATCAGATCGACGTCCCCGCTGGCGCGCAGGGAGAATCCAAAGCCCCTGGCCGCGTCCGTCCAGACCAGCTCGCCGGGACTTTTGTAGCCCACATTTCCATTGATTTTGACCTGCTCCGGCTGACCCATGCCGTCAAACTGCCTGCCCCACTGGCTCAGGCGAAAGTAGAGGGTATATGTCAAGGTATCCCCCGCATCGTTTTCGTAGTCGATGGACTGCTCGCCGTAGGCCGGTTCAGCGACAAAGGTAATCTCATATCCCTCCGGCACGCTCTGGGGATACACAGGCTCCCAGCCTACATAAGAAGAAGCGTCCTGCTCCAGCTCGATGGTGTAATCCGGCCCCAGATAGTTGGAAGTCACTTCCAGCGGCTCGCCGGGAGCCGCGCTTTCCGCCATGGCGAGGATATCCACGGCATCGTCCTCCACGGAGAGCATGGCGTTGAAGCCCTCCTGCTCATTTTTCCAGAACAGCAGACGCAGACCGGAGCTGGTGGTCATCATTCTGGCAGGCTGCCCCGCCACGGTCAGCTCTTCCCAGACGCAGGAGTCCCGGGGCGGGTCGGAAATCGCGCTGAGATCCGTGGTCAGGGACACATGATAGGAAATCACGCTGCCGCTTGCATCACAGGTGTAGCGGATCTCCTGTCCGCCATTGCCGCAGGGCGCTACATCCGTACAGGCGTAGCCCTCTGGAATCTGCCGGGGATACCATATATTCCAGATTTCCCCCTGTCTGCACAGGAAGGACATGGGCAGTTCTTCGCCAAAATCCACGCTTTCCGCCACAGCCTTCAAATCGACTGCCATATCCTGCGTAAACAGGCCGGCATAGTAGCCATCGGCCTCGTTGTGCCACGACAGTGTCTGCGCGCCCTTTTCTGAAGTCTGCAAAACGGCATCCCAGCCGGACACCGTGAAGCTGGTTTCCTCCCTCGGCGGTGCCAGCACACCTTCAATGGCCTGGCTGGTGGAAATGGTGAAGGAGATCATCTCCCCCGCGTCATTGCGGTAGCAAAGATTCCGGGTGGTGTGATTCAGGGGCGAACCCTCTGCCAGACGGTAGCCCTCCGGCAGCTGCTGGGGATAGCAGCTTGCGATCACACTTCTGGCAGGCGTTGTGTCCGGCACATCTTCATCCGTTTGAACAGTCGTTGGCACATTGTGCTGCACGAGCTTCATGTGAATCCGGGCATAGGCCGCCACCGCGCACCCCACCAGCAGCAGCGTCAGGGCAATCACGGCGGCGATCAGCAGGGGTTTGCGAAAACGAATGCGCTTCTGACTGGCACTGTAATTTTTCGCTTCCTCGATGTACTTTGGGCTGATATAAGACAATCCAAGCAGCAATTCTTTGCCGTTCATACGCGGATTCCCTCCTTTTCCAGATAGATGCGCAGCTTTTCTTTGGTTCTACTGAGCTGCATTTTTACCTTGCTTTCCGTCATGCCGTATTGCCGGGCAATTTCCGCGATGGTATCCACATACCAATACCGCCGCAGAAAAATCACCCGGCTGTCCTTAGGAAGGCTTTCCAGAAACGCATCCAGAATACGCCCCAGCTCTTTTCCCCGCATGGTACGCTCGTGACTGGCGTCCGGAATGCACTGCTCCATATCTTCCGTCAGCGAGACGACCTCCGCCTTTCGCTTTGCCGCCATGTTCCAGTCCAGTCTCGTCAGGGACAGATGGCGGCAGATGGCAGCAAGAAAAGCGAAGAAATATCTGGGCCGCTGGGGAGGAATCGCCTTCCATGTCTCCATGTACGTATCATTCACGCTTTCCTCCGCGTCTTCACGGCTCTGTAAGATGTTTTTCGCCAAAGCGTTCAGTCTCCTGCCATAAACGGCATCCGTTTCTTTTATGGCATCCTCGTTTCGTGCCCAGAACAATTCCACGATTTCCGCATCTTCCACTTTAGGTCGCTTCCTTTCTTTTGTTCCTCACCTTAGTAGTAGGGTTTTCTGTCAGGAAAGTCACATCTATGATACCATTTTTTCGAGAAAAGGAAAGGCCATGTGTTTTTATCGGCACCTGCTCTCCATATACCGCATTTTCCATTTTCCGGAATGCGCGAGGAAACCTCTTGCATCCTTTCCAAAATCGTAGTATCATGGATTATAATTTCGGAACTTTTCAGAGAAGGGGGATTATGGAACAAAATCTGCTGCCGCGCTGAAGGAAGAGGTTGAAAAAGCGCACCGCCCGAAAGGCGGGAACTAAGATGCAAAACCGGCATGGGGCTTTCCATTACTTAAGGAAGTAATGATTGCATAGGTTATCCGAAGATTTCTGCGTATGAGGGTGCGCAGGACATCTTCAAGGGCTTCGGCCCGAAAAAAGAAAGAAAAGAGGACACACTATGAGCAACACGGCAAAGAAACGCTGGGGCGACCGGAAAGACGCCCGCTGGATCCGCGATATGGATTCGCTCCATGTCATTCTGCCGCATCTGATGAACCACCGCACGGATGCCGAGGTCTACGTCAATATGGAATTCGACGTAACAGAGGCGCTTCGCTACATCGCACGGAAGAACGAGGGCGAGGAAGAATACCGTGCCACGCTTTTTCACTGCATTCTTATGGCTGTCGCAAAAACGATATATCTTCGCCCGCAGCTCAACAGCTTCATCTCCGGCCGGCGTTTTTACCAGCGCGACGAAATTACCCTTGGCTTCGTAGCCAAGAAACGCTTCGAGGATCACAGCGAGGAGTCCCTCGTGGTCATCTCCGCGCCGGAAGACTGGACGCTCACCGAGGTGACGCACCGGGTCGTCGGCAAGGTTCACAAGGCCCGCACGGAAAAGAACGACGGTGTGAATGGCGCGATGGACGTGCTCAAAAAGCTGCCGCGTCCGGTTCTGGCATTTGTCATCTGGATCATCAAGACACTGGACTTCTTTGGCAAGGTGCCCGACTTCCTGCGGCAGGATGACCCGAACTTTGCCACCGTCTTCCTCACCAATCTTGGCAGCATCAAATGCCCGAGCGTCTACCATCATCTCAACAATTACGGCTCAAGCTCCATTATGGCGGCCATCGGCACCATCCGCAAGAGTGAGAAGATCGCCGGGGACGGCAGCCGCGAGGTGCGGGATGTGGTGGATATCGGTTTCACACTGGACGAACGCATTGCGGACGGCTTCTACTTTGCCCGTTCGCTCAAGATCATACAGCATCTGCTCACACACCCTGAACTGCTGGAGCTTCCATTGAATCAGGAAGTAGCCTGCGGCTGATATCGCTGTCAAGCGCCTGTGGGCAGGTCACACCGTAGATGTGCTGCTTCCGGACTGTTACCCGCAGAGCGAATGGCAAGGATAACAGAAAGCGCTGTTTCCGGAAACCTGATACTATTTCCTGATTAAAATCTTTATTTTAATCAGGAAGGCATCGCCTGACGGCTGAATTGACGGACACAGACCGCGAACATTGACGTATTGAGGCAGTTCCAAAATGCAAGCCCGGACACAGAGCGGTCGTATCGCTCGTGCCCGGGCTTATGTCTTTTTACCCGATTTGCCCGTCAGCTCTCCTGAAGCTGCTGCTTGCGGAACTGGAGGGTATAGAGCTGGTAGTAGCGTCCCTTCAGGTGGAGAAGCTCCTGATGGGTGCCCTGCTCCATGATCTCGCCGTGGGACAGCAGAATAATGTTGTCCGCATGCTGGATGGTGCTCAGGCGATGGGCTACGATCAGCATGGTGCCGATGTTCTTCATCTTCTCCAGAGAGTCCTGAATGAGTACCTCCGTCTCCGTGTCGATGTTGGCGGTGGCTTCGTCCAGGATCATGACGGAGGGCTTGTGCAGAATGGTCCGGGCGAAGCTCAGCAGCTGCCGCTGACCCGCGGAGAAGTTGTTGCCCTGCTCCCGGACGGCCTCGTCCAGACCGCCATCCAGCTTCCTGATGAAGCCGTCGGCGTTGACATACCGGCAGGCCTGCCAGACGTCTTCATCCGTCACGTTGTCGGAGCGCAGGACGATGTTGCTGCGGATGTCCCCCGCGAACAGGAACACATCCTGAAGCATCTGGCCGAAGTGGCTGCGCAGAGAGGCGATCTTAATGTGCCGGATATCAATGCCATCGATCAGAATTTGCCCCTTCTGGATATCATAGTTCCGGCAGATCAGGCTCAGGATGGTGGACTTTCCGGAACCGGTAGCCCCAACAAAGGCCACGGTCTGCTTGGGATACACATGGAAGGAAACGCCCTTCAGCACCCACTCGCCGGGATTATAGGCAAACCACACGTCCCTGAACTCGATCTCGCCCTTCATTTCCTTCAGCTCGATGGCGTCCGGCTCGTCCACCACCTCGGGAACCATATCCAGAATGGTGAAGATCTTCTCCGCCGCGGCGAAGGACTGCTCCAGCATATCAAACTGCTCGGCCAGCGCCTGAATGGGGTTGAAGAACCGGGAGATATACATATAGAAAGCGACCACCGTCTCGCTGGTAATGGTTTGCCCCAGAAAGGTCGTGTCCTTGATATAACCCTTGCAGCCGATATAGAAGAGGAACAGGTTGGATGTGACGAACAGCATGTATACCATGGGCCGGAAGATGCCGAAGACGAACATCCGGTTCATCTTGGTCTTCTCAAGGCGCTTACTGCGAGCCAGAAATTCGTCCATTTTCCGCTGCTCCTGGTTGAATATCTGGGTGACCTTCATACCGGATAGGTTTTCGGACAGGTAGGTGTTCACATCCGTCCGGGCGTTGTTGACCGTGCGGTGGACATGGCGGGAGAACTTCTGGAAGATGATGGTAAAGATCACCAGGAACGGCACAAAGCACAGCACCATCAGCGTCAGGGCGTAATTCAGGATCAGCATGGCCGCCAGCACACCGATGATCACCAGAGAGTTCTTCGCCAGCGTCACCAGAATGTTGGTGAACAGGTAGCTGATGGAGTTGGGGTCGTTGGTGACTCTCGTCACCAGCTTGCCCACGGGAATCTGGTTCAGCTGGGCGTGGGACAGCTGCTCAATGTGGGTAAAGGTGTCCAGACGGATCTGGGACAGAATTTTCTGGCCGGTCTTCTGCAGGATCATGGCCTGAAAATAGGTGCAGACCATGGACACCGCCAGAATGCCCGCGTACACGGCAACCAGCGAATAGAGCCGGGAAAGCTCAAAGCTCTGCTTGATGGTGCCCTGAATGTCTGCCACCAGCAGGGGGGACACCACATCATAGGCGATGGACACCAGCATAATGAGGAACACCAGAACGAAATCCTTTTTATAGGGTCTGGCATAGCCCAGCAGTCTTTTGATGATCTCGCTGTCGGACATATGCCGTTCGCTGGTCTCCTCTTTGGTTTTTCGCTTCAGCACAGCATAGGCCGCAAGGAACAGGATCGTAAACACACCGATGACGGCGCAGACGATCAGAAGGGGAAGATACTCACGCATTGACCGCACCTCCTTCTTCCTCCAGCCGCTGCAAGTCTACCATTTTGCGGTAGGCGGGGTTTTCCGCGTACAGCTTATCATGGGTGTCAAAGCCCGCAAGACGGCCGTCCTCGATGAACAGGATCTTGTCCATCTGCTCGATGGTGGAAATACGGTGGGCAATGAGAATGGTGGTCTTGCCCGCCCGGGTGGCGCGCAGATTGTCCAGAATGGCCTTTTCCGTTTTGGTATCCACGGCGGACACGGAATCGTCCAGAATCAGGATGGGCGCATCCTTCATCAGCGCCCGGGCGATGGAGATACGCTGCTTCTGGCCGCCGGAGACGGTAACGCCCCGTTCGCCCAGTACCGTCTGATAGCCCATCTGGAATTCGGAGATATTGCCGTCAATATCCGCCAGCTTGGCTGCCCGGCGGATCTCCTCGGAGACGGTTTCGGACTTGCCGAAGGCGATGTTGTTCTCAATGGTGTCCGAGAACAGGAAGTTGTCCTGAGGCACATAGGCGCAGGCGTCACGGACGGAGCGGATGGAGAGGTCGTTCACATCCTTGCCGTCAAGGAACAGCTGCCCGTCGTTTACATTGTAAGTGCGCAGGATCAGGTCTACCAGAGTGGTCTTGCCGGAGCCGGTCTTGCCCACCAGACCGATGCTCTCGCCGGGGCGGATGGTAAAGGACACATGCTCCAACGCGGGGATATCCCCGTCGGGGTAGGTAAAGCTCAGGTCGCGGAATTCAATCTCGCCCCTGGGGTCCGTCAGCTCCTGAACGCCGGGGCGGTCAAAAACGTTTTTGGGCGCGTCCAGCAGCTCACTGATCCGCTTCAGGGATGCCTTGCCCCGGGAGGTCATGTCGATCAGATCGGCCACAGCCATAATGGGCCAGACCACGGCGTTGAAATAGCCGATGAACTCCATAAGCTGACCGGCGTTGAACTGACCCTTGTAGACCAGATAGCCGCCGTAGCCCAGAATCACGCAGATGACGCTCTCCACGAAGGTGGTCACCAGAATCCGCATCAGTACGGAGGTTTTTGTAAAAGCGATATTGGAATCCTCGCTGTCCCGGTTCAGCTTTTCAAAGGCCATCAGCTCCTTGGCCTCCTTCACAAAGGCCTTGATGACGGCAATTCCGGAAAAGCTCTCCTGAGCGAAGTCGGACAGATCGGAGAAGCACTTCTGCCGGTAGTCCCACTTCCGGGTCATGTTCTTGCCCACCACCGCGGCGCTGGCGAACAGCAGCCCCATGGGGATCAGGGACAGGACGGTGAGCAGGTGATCCATGCGCCACATTCTGGTAATGGCCAGAGAACACAGAATGATGGGGTCAAAGAACTGCATGAAGCCCCAGCCGTAGCACTCCTGAACAGTGTCCAGATCGTTGGTGAACAGGCTCATCAGATTGCCCACCTTGTTCACCTGATAATACTCCCGGCTCAGGTCTTCTGCGTGGCGGAACATCTTATCCCGCAGGTCCGTCTCCACCTTAGTAGCCGCGCCGAAGATCGTTACCCGCCACAGGAAACGGCCGAAGACGATGGCAAGGATGATGCCGACCATGGGCATGCAGATCCTGTCCAGCAGGAACGCCATATCAAAGGGCACCTGTACGCCGTTTTCCACAATGTATCCTTGATTCAGTCCATTGATGACCAACTGATAAATTTCAGGCACCTTCAGCTGCAAGTAGTCCACGGTAAACAACGCCAGCAGCCCCGTTAGCAGAGCCAGCGCGTACTTGCGGTAATAGACGTTGATATGCTTGCCGAAAATCAAGAAAATTCCTTCTCCTCTCTCTTAGGGTCTATCTGAAAACCGGAAATATGACCAACGGCGAGGGATTTTCCGCCTGATGAAGCCATTTTTTCGCAGGAATACTTTGTGTATTGCAAGGAAAAATGGTGCACAGCAGGCGGAAAAGACCCGCTGTTTGGGCGTGTTAACGGTTTTCAGATAGGCCCTAATAAAAACTCCAATGAAACCGGTCGATTTTCCCCGGTTTCTCTTGCCGCTTCCCTTACGCACGTTCCGGGAGCGGCGGACAGACTCTTGTTATTGTAGCACAAGCATTCGTTTTATGCAAGGAAAAGTTAGAAGGCTTTACGCAGCAATCTTATACTATTTCCTGATTAAAATCAAAGATTTTAATCAGGAAATAGTATTACACACATTTGGATTTTTCCAGTAAGGTCTCGTCTGCAAATGCCATTCCGCCTTGCTACCCTCAAACTCTTCGGGCAGAGCCTATCGGGCAATAAAAAAATTGCTCCGAAGCATAACGCATCGAAGCAATTTTGGTGCCGGTGGCGGGAATCGAACCCGCACGGGGGATTAGCCCAAAGGATTTTGAGTCCTCCTCGTCTACCAGTTCCAACACACCGGCAGGTGCTTTTATAGTATAGTACAGATTCAGGGAAAATGCAAGAAAAAGTTTTCATCTCCGCCCGGTGTTGTATGCTCTAAAAGACTTCTTAATCAAGCGGTTGGGAAGTCTCTTAGAACACACAACCTAAAACCGAAGAAAGGAGCGCAAGTTA
>ENA-OYWC01000535-OYWC01000535.1-human-gut-metagenome-genome-assembly--contig:-NODE-535-length-14951-cov-6.187567_pt1 | contig 14951 bp, 10 predicted proteins | sample MGYA00244165_ERZ653387 | MGnify/ENA primary metagenome ERZ653387 (study PRJEB26926, sample SAMN06164974) | human gut metagenome | biome: ENVO:00009003; feature: ENVO:2100002; material: ENVO:00002003...
GTGGCTCGTGGGCTCGGAGATGTGTATAAGAGACAGCAAGAACAACGCGGCCCACAAGAAGAGCGCGCTGACGCTGAAGCTGAACAACATTGGCTAATGACCAAACGCAACGGACATCCGCAAGGGTGTCCGTTTTGGTTTATACGGGAAAAGGGACGGCGGCGCCGTCCCTTTTTTCATATCCCCTTATACTTGCGCCGGGTGGCCATTCCGCCGCGGATGTGCCGCTGGGAACGGTTTTCGTCCAGTATGGCCTTTACCTGCGTGTACAGCGCCCGGTCGCACAGGGCCAGACGCTCGGACAGGTCCTTGTGTACGGTGGATTTGCTGACGCCGAACTTCTTGGCGGCGGCGCGGACGGTGGTCCGGTTCTCTATCATGTACAGGGCCAGCTCTTTGGCCCGCTGCTCCAGATCGTCTCGCATAACGCAACACTCCCATGCCGTTGTGCTCTATCTATATGGCGGAACGCGGGCGGATATGACAAAGGGGACGGACCGCACATCCTTAACGGACACTTAGCGGGCGGCGGGAGTATAATTTGGCATCATCCGGAGATGAAATGAGGCGAGTCTATGGATATCTGGAAGGAATTGCGGGACGAGGGCGTGGACAGCGGCCTGCTGGATGAGGTACGCCGCTTCCGGGAGGCCCACCCCCTGACGCCGGAGGCGCAGGAGCGCGTGCCCGTGCCGAAGTATCTCTACTACGGCAGGGAGGTATGGGAGAGCGCGGCGGCGGCACTGCTGTGCGGCGAGCACCTGCTGCTGGCGGGGCCGAAGGCCACCGGAAAGAACGTGCTGGCGGAGGACCTGGCGGCGCTGTTCGGACGGCCGGTGTGGGACGTGTCCATGTATGTGAACGTGGACGCGGCGGCCCTGATCGGCGCGGACACGCTGAAGGACGGGCAGGTGGTGTTCCGGGAGGGACCGGTGTGCGCCTGTGCGCGGCTGGGCGGCTTCGGCGTGCTGGACGAGGTGAACATGGCAAAGAACGAGGCGCTGGCCGTGCTGCACGCCACGCTGGACCACCGGCGCGTCATCGATGTGCCGGGGTATGAGCGCATACAGCTGGACGACGCGGCGCGGTTCATCGGCACCATGAACTACGGCTACGCCGGGACGCGGGAGCTGAACGAGGCGCTGGTGAGCCGGTTCGTGGTGGTGGATATGCCGGTGATCTCCGACGAGAATTTGCAGAAGCTGCTGCGGCGCAGCTTCCCCACCCTGAAGCGGGAGTGGGCCGAGCAGCTGACGGCGCTGTTCCGGGACCTGCGGACCAAGTGCGACAGCGGTGAGATATCCACCAAGGCGCTGGACCTGCGGGGACTGCTGGCGGCCCTGCACCTGATCGAGAAGGGGATACCCTCCGGGCAGGCGCTGGACCTGGGCATCATCAACAAGGCCTTTGAGCCCTTTGAGCGCCAGCTGGTGGCGGACGCGGTGTGGGCGCGCCTACCCAAGGACGCCACCCGGGACAAGCTGTTCGACTGATATGGACAGACAGGACAGAGAGACGCGCCGGGCGGAAAATCAGGTGTGGAACGGCTGGGGGGACTATGCCCGCAAGCCGGAGCTGCTGACCTTCGACCGGGCGGGGGATGCCGAGCTGTACGGCAATACGGTGCTGGGCCTGGCCTGCCGGTATTACGACTTTGACCGGTTCCGGCCGCTGCTGAACGAGTTTCACCGTTCGGCGCAGGAGGCACTGTACACGGACATATTCTTCCTGGTGCTGGAGGGGGCGGTGTTCGCCCGCGGCGCGGCGGAACGGCCGCTGCTGCCGGCGCTGCGGCGGGACTATGCCCGCCGGCTGCTGGCGCAGACGCCGGTGGCCGAGGGCATGAACGGGGACGCCGTGCGCCGGGCCTGGGCCTGCCGCGTGCTGGAACAGCCGGAGGACCCGGCCCTGTCGCCGCTGCTGGACGAGCTGGCCGCGCCGGGGGACAGCACGGAGGCGCAGCTGATCCAGCGGACGGAGCGCGTGCTGTACACCTGGTTCCGCCGCGCCCGCCGGGCCGCCGACGACCGCCAGTGGGCGGCGTGGGTAGGCCGAAAGCGGGACAAAAGCGGCGGTGTGCACTTTGTGCGGCCCAACGCCCTGCGGGCGCTGTCACATGACGCGCCCGGCGGCAGCGGCGGCTTGCAGAAGCAGACGCTGTTCAGCTTTTTGCAGGGCCGGACGCCGGAGCCGATCCTGCGGCGGTATGTGGAGGACTGCTTCGGCGCGTCCATGCTGACGCCGGGGCAGCTCAGTGAGGCGGAGCGCACCCTGTGCACCGGCGTGCACAAGAACTGCCGGCTGCACTTTACCCGCGGCGAACCGGTGGGCCGCGCGCCCGCGCCGGAGGCGGCCTGGGACGCGGCCCACTTCCGGCAGCAGCGGGAGAAGAACCGGGCGTATTATCAGGAGCATCTGGTGGAAAACAAGCTGGCCATCGCACAGCTGACGCAGAAGCTGCAGAACACGCTGCTGCTGCGGGCGGAGGACGAGGGCGGTACGGGCCGCGCCGGGAGGCTGCGACCGGATCTGGCCTGGCGCGCCGGGGCGCTGGGGGACGAGCGGGTGTTCTCCCGCCGGTCGCCGCAGGAGCCGGGAGAGCTGTCCGTGGACCTGCTGCTGGACGGCTCGGCCTCGCAGAACCGGCAGCAGGAGAAGCTGGCCACACAGGCGTATCTTATCGCGGAGAGCCTGAGCCGGTGCCGCATCCCCGTGCGGGTGACGGCGTTCTGCTCCGTCAGCGGCTGCACGGTGCTGCGGGTGCTGCGGGACTATGACCATCCGGAGCAGAACGAGGGGGTATTCGACTATGTGGCCGCGGGGTGGAACCGGGACGGGCTGGCCCTGCGGGCCATGGGCTGGCTGCTGCGGCAGAGGCGCAGCGAGCAGTCGCTGCTGCTGGTGCTCTCGGACGCCAGCCCCAACGACGACCAGCGGATACCCAACGGCCTGGGCGGATGGGCCTACACCGGGAAGCGCGGCGTGGACGACACAGCGGCGGAGGCCGCGGCCCTGCGGCTGCGGGGCGTGCTGCCGGTGTGTCTGTTCACCGGAAGCGACCGGGAGGTGCCGGACGCCCGGCGTATCTACGGACAGGCCATGGAGCGCCTGCCGGCCATCGGGTGGCTGGCAGACGCGGTGACGCGGCTGATCCGGGGCCAGCTGCGGCGGGGATAGGACAGAATGCGACACAAAACGACAGAAAGGGACACACCGAAGGGTGTGTCTCTTTCGCTGCTCAATACCAGGTGATGCCCTCCAGATCCTGTATCTGCACCCGCAGGTCCTCCAGCAGTGTCTCCGCGGCGGCGGAGAGGGCGCGGCCCTTGGGTGTGACCAGGTAGAAGGTGCGCTCTGCCGGCGGGTGGGCCAGGCGCAGCACCTGCACGTTGCTGAACATCCGCAGATAGGGCTCGGTGGCGCCGGCGGGGATGATGCTCCAGCGCTTGCCGCAGGCGGGCAGGGTCTCGGCCAGCTGGGGCGTGTCGGCGTACAGCAGGGGGCGGGCGTCCACGCCGAACCAGTAGTCGTGCCACTGCTGTATCTCCGGCTGGCCGTAGATGAGTATCTCGTCCTGCACGTGCAGGGTGGTGGCCTCTACCGGTTCCGTCAGTGCCACCGTTCTGGGCACCACAAGGAAGAAGCCCTCGCGGAACAGGGGTTTGGCTTCGATCTGCAGACCGTAGTGCAATGCGCCGTCCACGATGGCCATGTCCGCGTCGCCCCGGGCCACGGCGGACACCGCCTGGTCCGTCCGCATGGACTCCACCCACAGGTTCACCGGCAGCTCGCGCTCCAGAAAGCGCTGGTACACCGGGGGCAGGATGTACTGGTTGGCGGTGTAGGCGGCGATGACGTGGAGAAACTCACGCTTTTCCGCGGCGGCGAAGGTCTGCGTCTCCGAGAGCAGGTTCTGCCACCGGCGGGCCAGAGGCAGGAAGTGCTGGCCCGCATCCGTCAGGGTGATGCGGCGCTGGCCCTTGCCACGGTGGAACAGGGGCGCGCCCACCTGGTCCTCCAGTGCCTTCAGCCGGGCGGACAGGGACGGCTGGGTGATGTACAGCGCCTCGGCAGCGGCGGTCATGGTGCCGTGGTCCAGCACGGCGAAAAAGGTCTCGATGTCCTGGTTGGTCATAGGCGGCTCTCCGAATTATAGTTTGTGTCTATATTATACCGTAGAATAATCAATTTTACAAGCACCAACCTTTGTGGTATGATTTGGCCACAATACAGAAAGGAGTTGTTCCCTATGACAAACACGAAAACCAAGACTTCCCCGGCAAAGGCGATCGCCGCTGTTGTGATCGCGGTTATTCTGGCGTTCACGCTGGTGTGCCTGCTGACGGGGAACATCAACCCCGTGTGCCGTGTCACCGCCATGCTGATGCCGGTGTGGCTGGCCGCCGAGCTGCGCCTGCTGTGCACGCTGCTGTAACGGGGCACCGGCTGATTTTGCTGTTTTCTTCCCTTTTCTCTTTCTTATTTGCGAAAAACGCGGACGCAGGTGCGTCCGCGTTTTTCATCGTCCGGACGCGTAAAGACGGCGCAAAAAATACTACGAACTCCGAACTATTTTCCTGAAAAAATCCTGTATTTGTAACGCTTTTGTGAATTCTGCGCCGTTCCGCTTGCAAGTCGGCGGCGGGGATGGTACACTTACACATTATTACAGTTTTACCCTGGGTGCGTGGGCGCTGCAGGCGGAAAAAGGAGGGACGGATATGGCCGGCTTCAGCGTGAAAAAACCGCTGACGATCTTTGTGACGGTGCTGGGCATTATCGTGCTGGGCGTGGTGGCGTATCTGAAAATGACACCGGATCTGCTGCCCAACATGGACTTTCCCTATGTCATCATCGTCACTTCTGATCCCGGCGCCAGCCCGGAGTCCATTGAGCAGTCCATCACCAGGCCGGTGGAGCAGTCCATGGCTACGCTGGATAAGATCAAGACAGTCACCTCCACCAGCCAGGACAGCGTATCCATGGTCATACTGGAGTTCGAGGACGGCGCCAATATGGACACCATCAGTGTGGACATCCAGCAGAAGATCTCCGTATTGCAGGGCAGTTGGGACGACACCGTTTCCGCCCCCTATGTGCTGAAGATCAATCCCTCCATGCTGCCGGTGATGGTGGCCGCCGTGACCCGGGAGGACATGGACGTGTACGCGCTCAGCGATTTCGTCACCGGAGAGCTGTCCCCCAAGCTGGAGGGCGTGTCCGGCGTGGCCAGCATTTCGGTCAGCGGCGCCGTGACCCGGGAGGCCCATGTGATCCTGGACGAGGCCAAGCTGGACGCCCTGTCGGAGAAGCTGGCGGATGCGGTGCGTACCGAACTGAACAAGACGAAGCTGGATCTGCAGAAGGCCAAGGACCAGGTGGAAAAGGGGCAGGCACAGCTGGATGAGGCCAAGGAGGCCATTGCCGCCGGCGCGGCGGCCAAGGCGGGCGCGGCGGTGGATAAGCTGTACGAATATCTGAAGGAGGCCCTGGGCCAGATCCCGGGGCCAGACCCGGATCCGGATCCCGGTAAGCCGCCCATCACCGTGCCCGGGCAGGAGCTGGAGCAGCTGAAAAAGACGCTGGAACGGCTGAACGCGACGCTGGATAAGCTGATGCAGGATCTGGAAAGCGGCGAGCTGAAGCGGGAGGTCACCAGTGAGGTCTATGACCTGACGCTCTCCCTGATCGACGGCATTACCCAGCTGACGGAGGCGCAGATACAGCTGGATGAGGCCATGACCCAGATCGAGGCCGGCATGGACCAGATCAACGAGGCGTACAAGTCCATCGCCGACCAGACGGACGTGGGCGGGATGCTGTCCATCTCCGCCGTCAGCCAGCTGCTGACGGCACAGAATTTCGCCATGCCTGCCGGGTACATTGAGGACGACAGCGGCGTGAAATACATGGTATCCGTGGGCGAGAACGTGTCCTCCCGCCAGGAGCTGGAGGATATGGTGCTGCTGGACCTGGGCATGGACGGCATCGAGCCGGTGACACTGGGCGACATCGCCACCGTGGTGGTCACGGACAACGCCGGGGAGCTGTACACCAAGGTCAACGGCGACAACGGCATTCTCATCACCTTTACCAAGCAGTCAAACTACGCCACGGCGGAGGTGTCCAATAACATCAGCGCACGGTTCGAGGAGCTGGAGGGCCAGTACGAGGGATTGTCCTTCGCGCCGCTGATGGACCAGGGCGACTATATCTACCTGATCGTGGAGACCATCACCTCGTCGCTGCTGTGGGGCGCGCTGTTCTCCGTGGTCATTCTGTACCTGTTCCTGCGGGATTGGCGGCCCACGGTCATCACGCTGGTGTCTATCCCCGTCAGCGTGATCTTTGCCATCGTACTTATGTACTTCACCGGCGTGACCATCAACATGATCTCCCTGAGCGGTCTGGCCGTGGCGGTGGGTATGCTGGTGGATAACTCCGTGGTGGTCATTGAGAATATCTACCGCCTGCGGGCCAAGGGCGCCACCATCATTCAGGCGGCGGTGTCCGGCGCGGGCCAGGTGCTGGGCGCAGTGACGGCCTCTACCCTGACCACCGTGTGCGTGTTCGCGCCCATCGTGTTCGTAGAGGGCCTGACCCGCCAGCTGTTCACCGATCTGGCGCTGACCATCACCTACTCGCTGCTGGCCAGCCTGCTGGTGGCGCTGACACTGGTGCCGGCGATGGCCAGCGGTATGCTGCGCCGGCCCATGGTGCAGAAGCCGGGCCTGCTGGACAAGGTCTATCCCGCCTATCGGAAGGCCATCGCTTTTTCGCTGGACCACAAGGCCGGCGTGCTGCTGCTGTCGCTGGTGCTGCTGGTGACCAGTGCCGGCGCGTGCCTGCGCCGCGGCTTTACCTTTATGCCGGAGATGGATATGAACAACCTGTCCCTGACCATCACCATGCCGGAGGACACCTCTCGCGAGGAGGCGGTACGGCTGGCCGACGAGGTGCTGGAGCGGGTGATGACTGTGGACGACGTGCAGGATGCCGGCTTTATGATGGGCGGCGGCACCATGGGCGGCCTGAACATGGGCGGCGCCATGGGCGGCGCGTCCGGCGGCAGCTATGACGTGGAGGGCTACATCACCATGCCGGAGGGGACCTTCGGCTCTGTGGCGGGGAAGGAGATCGAGACGCTGTGTGCCGACCTGCCCTGTGAGGTGACGGCCAGCGGCGTGATGAGCGGTATGATGAGCTATATGACCGGCAGCGGCGTGTCGCTGCAGGTGTTCGGCAGCGATATGGCGGACCTGCAGAGCAGCGCCCGGACCATCGCCCAGCGGCTGGAGCAGGTGGAGGGCGTCGGTGAGGTCAGCGACGGGCTGGACGCCTCGGCCCCGGCGCTGCAGGTGACCATCGACCGGAAGGCGGCGGCGGAGAAGGGTCTGACCGTGGCCCAGGTGTATATGCAGATCGCCGCGGCGCTGCAGAGCAGCGCCAGCGTCTCTGATGTGACGCTGGACAGCGAGGACATGGACCTGACCGTGGACGCGGCGGAGGGCAGCGTCCTCAAGCGGGAGAACCTGCTGGAGCTGGAGTTGTCGGCGGAGAGCAGCGCGTCCTCCGCCATGACTGGGAGTACCTCAGGCATGACCGGCAGCACCTCAGGCATGACCGGCAGCGCCTCAGGCATGACCGGCAGCGGCACCATGGGCCAGCTGACCGGCGGCAGTGAGGAGGACAAGACCTTCAAGCTGGGCGATGTGGCCACCGTGACGGAGACGGTGTCCATGAACACCATCTCCCGTGACCAGCAGCGCCGGTGCGTTACCGTGACCGCCGCCATCGCCGATGGCTACAACGTCACCCACGTGACCTCCGCGGCGCAGCAGGCCGTCAGCGGTCTGACGCTGCCGGAGGGTGTCACCGCGGAATTCAACGGAGAGAACGAGCAGATCATGGAGGCCATGAGCCAGCTGCTGCTGATGCTGCTGCTGGGCGTGGTGCTGGTGTACTTCATCATGGTGGCACAGTTCCAGTCGCTGAAATCCCCGTTCATCGTCATGTTTACCATCCCGCTGGCCTTTACCGGCGGCTTCCTGGCCCTGCTGATCGCGGGGATCGAGGTATCTGTCATCAGCCTGATCGGCTTTGTGATGCTGGTGGGCATCATCGTCAACAACGGTATCGTGCTGGTGGATTACATCAACCAGCAGCGGCTGTCCGGCATGGAGCGCCGGGAGGCGATCATCGACGCGGGCGTGACCCGCCTGCGGCCGATCCTGATGACCAGTCTGACCACGATTTTGGGCCTGATCGTCACCGCCACGGCGAAAAACGCCGGTACGGCGCTGATGCAGCCCATCGCCGTGGTCTGTATCGGCGGACTGCTGTACGCCACGCTGATGACGCTGTTCGTGGTGCCCTGTATGTACGACATGATGAACAAGAAGGACATGCAGAAGGTGGACGAGAGCGAATTGCAGATCGTGGATATGTGAGCAAAAAAAGAAAGCCCCGCGGGGCTTTCTTTTTTTACGCTTAATAGGCCAGCTTCTCGGCCAGATAGGCCTTCAGCTCACTGATGGGGATACGCACCTGCTCCATGGTGTCGCGCTCGCGGACGGTGACGCAGTTGTCGCCGGCGTGCTCGGCATCGCCCACGGTGTCGAAGTCCACGGTGATGCAGAAGGGAGTGCCCACCTCGTCCTCGCGGCGGTAGCGCTTGCCGATGGAGCCGGTCTCGTCGAAGTCCAGCATCCACTCCTTGGACAGGTCCTCGTAGATCTTGCGGGCGGGCTCGGAGAGCTTCTTGCTCAGGGGCAGGATGGCGGCCTTGTAGGGCGCCAGGGCCGGGTGCAGGTGCAGCACCACGCGGACGTCGTTCTTCTCCGCGTCCACGACCTCCTCGTCGTAGGCATCCACCAGCACGGCCAGGACGCTGCGCTCCACGCCCAGGGACGGCTCGACCACATAGGGGATGTAGCGCTCGTTGGTCTCGGGGTCGAAGTAGGTCAGGTCCTTGCCGGACACGGTCTGGTGCTGGGTCAGGTCGTAGTCGGTGCGGTCCGCCACGCCCCACAGCTCGCCCCAGCCGAAGGGGAACAGGAACTCGAAGTCCGTGGTGGCCTTGGAGTAGAAGCACAGCTCCTCGGGGTCGTGGTCACGCAGGCGCAGGTTTTCATCCTTCAATCCGATGCCCAGCAGCCAGTTGTGGCAGAAGGTACGCCAGTAGTTGAACCACTCCAGGTCGGTGCCGGGCTTGCAGAAGAACTCCAGCTCCATCTGCTCGAACTCACGGACGCGGAAGATGAAGTTGCCCGGGGTGATCTCGTTGCGGAAGGACTTGCCGATCTGGCAGACGCCGAAGGGCAGCTTGCGGCGGGTGGTGCGCTGGGTGTTCACAAAGTTGGTGAAGATGCCCTGGGCCGTCTCGGGACGGAGATAGACGGTGTTCTTGGCGTCCTCGGTGACGCCCTGGAACGTCTTGAACATCAGGTTGAACTGGCGGATATCGGTGAAGTTGTGCTTGCCGCAGCTGGGGCAGGGGAGGTTGTGCTCCTCCACAAAGTCCTTCATCTCCTGCTGGGAGAAGGCGTCGATGGGCTTGCTGAGCTCAAAGCCGTTCTCGTGGCACCAGTCCTCGATGAGTTTGTCGGCGCGGAAGCGCTCCTTGCACTCCTTGCAGTCCATCAGAGGATCGGAGAAGCCGGCCAGATGGCCGCTGGCCACCCAGGTCTGGGGGTTCATGAGGATGGCGGCGTCCTGCCCCACATTGTAGGGGTTCTCCTGGACAAATTTCTTCCACCAGGCCTTCTTGATGTTGTTCTTCAGCTCCACGCCCAGGGGGCCGTAGTCCCAGGTGTTGGCCAGGCCGCCGTAGATCTCGCTGCCGGCAAAGATGATGCCGCGGTTTTTGCAGAGGGCGACGATCTTGTCCATCGTCTTTTCGGTGTTTTTCATGGTGAGGTTCCTCCTATATGAAGTGTTTTGGCAACAAAAAACGCCCTGAGCCGGTAAGGCTCAGGGCGAACTAAACATAGTCCGTGGTTCCACCTGAATTTGGATACTTCCACACTCTTCTGCCGGTAACGGGGCTTCCGGCGGGCATTTCCTCCCGCGGCTCAGGGCCGCCACGCCCGTCATCGCCTGTATCAGGAAAAGAATAGCACGTTTCGGGGTGGTTGTCAAGCACACAAAGCAAAAACCGCCGCAGCTGCGGCGGTTTTCGGCTGTTTTCGGTTACTTTCCGGCGGCCATGACCTTTCCGGCGGCGTCCACCACCAGACGGTCGGTCTTTGCGCCGGCGGCGCTCTTGCTGAAGCTCACTGTCCACGCGCCGGAGGTGACGTCATAGGTGGCGTACACCTGATCGTACGCGCCGGTGTACTGCGCCTTGGCCGCGTCAATGGCGGCCTGCTGGCTGACGCTCTTGCGGCCGATCTGGGCGGTGCCCAGAATGGACAGCAGCGCATCGCGGTTGGCGTTCCACACCTCGGTGGTCATGGTCTCGGAGGGGGAAGCCACATAGCTGCCCGGTACGTCCTCAAAAAAGATGTCCGCCATGACCATGGTGCCCTTTTCCGTGTCCTCCTCCGTGTGCTGCCAGACCTTCATGCCGTTGGCAAGGGTGATCTCCTCACTGGTGACGCCGGTGCCGCAGATACCATAGCCGCCCGTCCAGCACAGCAGGGTGTAGCTGACAGTGGGGTCATCGGTCTTGTAGAAGCGGATGCCCTCGGTCTTGTCGGTGCCGTTATCAGACACCTGCTCCCAGCTCCAGCCCTCAGGCAGGTCCAGCGCCATGTCCACATAGCCGTGGGTGAACTCGGCGGTGGTGACGGTGGGCTTGGGCTCCGGCGCGGGGTCGGGGTCGGGCTTGTCGTCGTTGTTCTTTTTGCCGCAGGCCATCAGCGACAGGGCGCAGGCCAGGGCCAGGATAAATGCCAAAAACTTCTTCATGGGGGTCGTGCCTCCTTTTCTGTCTCTATTTGTTTGTGTATATACACCGCCCGGGGGCGGGGAGGGCGATGGGCCCGCCCTCTATCCACTAAGACGGAGCGCGGCGGGGTTTAGTTCCGCTTTTCTTATTCGCGGCCCTCGGGCAGCTGGGCGATGACGGTCTTGTACAGATGGCGGAAGAAGAACAGCGTCAGCGTCAGGGAGAATACCTCCGCGATGGGGTAGCTCCACCACACCAGGTCGCTGTTGCCCACGGAGGCGCCATACCGGGCCAGCACGTAGGCGATGGGGATCAGGAACACCAGCTGGCGGACGATGGAGGTGATCATGGAGTACAGGGATCTGCCCAGCGCCTGGAAGGAGGCGCCCAGGGCGATGCACGCGCCGGCCATGCAGAAGCTGATGGAGATGATCCGCAGGGCGGGTATGCCCACGGAGAGCATGGTGTCGGTGGCGTCAAATATCTTCAGCAGAGGGCCGGGGATGACCCAGAAGAGGACGGTGCCGAAGACCATGATGATAGAGGCGTACAGCGCGCCGCGCTTGATGGTCTCCACCATGCGCTTGCGGTTCCGGGCGCCGTAGTTATAGGCCACGATGGGCACCACGCCGTTGTTCATGCCGAAGACGGGCATGAAGATAAAGGAATTCAGCTTGAAGTACGCGCCGAAGGCGGTGGCCGCCGTTTCATGGGCGGCGTGGTAGGTGATGAGTATCTTGTTCATCAGGAACGTCATCACCGAACCGATGGCGATCATAATGACGCTGGGCAGGCCGATGGCATAGATCTCGCCGATGAGCCGGAAGTCCGGGCGGAAGCCCTTGATGGACAGGGTGATGTCGGTATTCTTCTTGTGGTTGAAGTATATGGCCAGGGCGCAGCCGCAGAACTGGCCGATGATGGTGGCCACGGCAGCGCCGGTAACGCCCATGTTCAGGGTAAAGATGAAGATAGGGTCCAGAATGATGTTGATGATGGCGCCCAGACCCTGGGTGTACATGCTGAGGATAGACCGCCCGGTGCCCTGGAGCAGCCGTTCGTACATGATCTGGCAGAACATACCGAGGGAGCCGATGGTCACCACCCGCAGGTAGTCGTTGCCCATGCGGATGATGTTCTCTATCTGGGTCTGGGAACGGAAGAACAGGTCGGAGCAGGTGGCGCCCAGAGCGGCGGAGATGACGAAGCCCACCAGCGCCAGCAGTATGCCGTGGTTGGCGACCTTGTCGGCGCGTTCACGCTGTCCGGCACCCAGTGCCCGGCCCATCAGGGCGTTGACGCCTACGGCGGTGCCGGTGGCCAGACCGATCATCAGGTTCTGGGCCGGGAACGCCAGCGACACGGCGGTGAGCGCCTGCTCGCTGACACGGCTGACGAACACGCTGTCCACAATGTTGTACAGGGCCTGCACCAGCATGGACGCGATGATGGGCAGGGACATATTCCAGATCAGCTTGGAAATGGGCATGACGCCCAGCTTGTTTTCTTCGGGCAAGGTATCACTCTTTTCTGTGCGAAATATTCAGTGTCTCTTATTGTATCATGTATATCCATAAAAGGAAATCCCCGAAATGCGCTTTTTCTGCACATTTCGGGGGTGTTTTTTGTTGAAATAACGCAAAATTATTTCGCGCAGCGAAGCAGTTTACCGGCGGGAGAAAAAGGCCCGGATCTCCTCCGCCGTGCAGGCGGCGCTGCCCTGGGCGAAGCCGTCGCGGCCGCCGCCGCGGCCATGCAGCGTCTCGTTCATGTCCTTCACCAGCGGCCGGATATCCTGTCCGGCGTGGATGAGCGCGTACCGGTATGTGCCGTCTGTTCCGGAGAACACGGCGCAGCGGCCGCCGCACGTCTGGGCCACGGCGTCGCACAGGCGGCGGACACCGTCGCCCTCCAGCGGTTCGGTGATGAGCACGGTGTCGCCCTTGCCGGCGTATTCCGCGGCCGTGTGGGCAAAGACCTGCGCTTCCAATCCGGCGGCGCGTTCCCTGGCGGCCAGCAGCTCGGACTGCATCCGCTCCACGGCGGCAAAGGATGCCTCCGGCTTTACCGACAGCGCCTGACCGATCTGCCGCGATTGTTCCCAGCAGGCGGAGAGATGGTCCAGCGCTCGCTGGCCGCACAGCAGCTCCAGCCGCACGCCGTCCCGGAATTTCTGCCAGCCTATGAACTTCACCAGGCCCACCTGGCCGCTGGCGGCCACATGGGTGCCGCAGCAGGCGCACAGGTCCGCGCCGGGGAACTCCGTGAGGCGCACAGGCCCCTCCAGGGCTTTTTTGCTGCGGTAGGGCAGGGCGGCCAGCTCCTCCGGGGAGGGATACCAGATGTGGATGGGGTGGTTTTCCCAGATGTACCGGTTGGCGCGGCGTTCGATGTCCAGCACTTGCTCCCAGCTGATGTCGGCGTTGTAGTCGATGGTCACGGTATCCGCGCCCAGGTGGAATCCCACGTTGTCGCAGTGGAAGGCGCTGCACAGCATACCGGAGACGATGTGCTCACCGGAGTGCTGCTGCATATGATCGAAGCGGCGCGCCCAGTCGATATGGCCGCTGACCTCCGCGCCCACAGGCAGCTCATGGTCGCACAGGTGGGTGACGACGCCGTCCTTCTCATGGACGTCCAGCACGCGGGCATCCCCCAGCGTGCCGTGGTCGGCGGGCTGCCCGCCGCCCTCGGGGTAAAAGGCCGTGCGGTCCAGCACCACCGCAAAGCCGCCCGTCACAGCCCCGCAGGACTCCACCACGGCGGTGAAGTCCTGCAGAAAGGCGTTTTCGTAGTAGAGCTTGACGGTGGCCATCAGTCGTCCTTCTCCACCTCGCCCACGATGGCGATGTGCAGCTCATCCAGCTGCTTCTGCTCCACGGTGGACGGCGCGCCCATCATGATATCCTGGGCGTTCTTGTTCATGGGGAAGGGGATGATCTCGCGGATGGAGCTTTCGCCTGCCAGCAGCATGACCATGCGGTCCACGCCCGGGGCGATACCCGCGTGGGGAGGCGCACCGTAGCAGAAGGCGTTGTACATGGCGGGGAACTTCTTTTTCACGTCCTCCTCGCCCAGGCGCACCAGCTCGAAGGCCTTGATCATGATCTCGGGGTCGTGGTTACGGACGGCGCCGGAGCTGAGCTCCACGCCGTTGCACACCAGGTCGTACTGGTTGGCGTAGATGTCCAGCGGGTCGATCTCGCCGCGCTCGGCCTTCAGCAGCACCTCCATGCCGCCGTTGGGCATGGAGAACGGGTTGTGGCAGAACTCCAGCTCGCCGGACTCGTCGCCGATCTCGTACATGGGGAAGTCCACGATCCAGCAGAACTCGTAGCGCTCCTTGTCAAAGTGGTTTTCGCAGGCGGCGCCGAAGGTCTTGATAAGCACGCCCACGGACTTGGTGGCGTATTGGCCTGCGGCTGCCAGCACCAGGGTGCCCGGCTTCAGGTCGATGATCTTGCCCAGCTCGGCCTCCACCGGGGCGACGAACTTGGCGATGCCGCCGGCCAGCTGGCCGTTTTCGTCCACCTTGAACCAGTAGGCCTTGCTGCCGGACTGGACCTCGCAGTCGGTCAGCAGCTTCTCCACCTGCTTACGGGTCAGGGCGCAGTCGCTGATGGGCACCATCTTTACGGTCTGGCCCTTGAAGGCCTCGAACTCGCTGGCGACGAACAACTCGCTGACGTTTTTGCAGGTCAGGTCGATACGCAGATCGGGCTTATCGGAGCCGTAGGTCTCCATGGCGGTGTTGTAGGGGATGCGGCGGAAGGGGGCAGAGGAGGCCACGTTGTAGGTGCCGAACTTGGCGAAGATGGGGGGCAGCACGTCCTCCAGCACGGCGAAGATATCGTCCTGGGTGGCGAAGGCCATCTCCATATCCAGCTGATAGAACTCGCCGGGGGAGCGGTCGCCGCGGGCGTCCTCGTCGCGGAAACAGGGGGCGATCTGGAAATAGCGGTCGAAGCCGGAGGTCATCAGCAGCTGCTTGAACTGCTGGGGCGCCTGGGGCAGGGCGTAGAACTTGCCGGGGTGCTTGCGGGCGGGCACCAGATAGTCG
>ENA-OYWC01000539-OYWC01000539.1-human-gut-metagenome-genome-assembly--contig:-NODE-539-length-14884-cov-5.999191_pt1 | contig 14884 bp, 15 predicted proteins | sample MGYA00244165_ERZ653387 | MGnify/ENA primary metagenome ERZ653387 (study PRJEB26926, sample SAMN06164974) | human gut metagenome | biome: ENVO:00009003; feature: ENVO:2100002; material: ENVO:00002003...
GAGATCGCTCAGTGTCTCGTGGGCTCGGAGATGTGTATAAGAGACAGATCCATATCCACACCGGCCATCTTGCCGATCAGGGACATGGGCTGAATTTCCTTATCGGGGCGAATTTCATAGGTGGCTCCAGCCTTGGCGCAGACGCCTGCGTCGCCGGTGGAGTCGATAACCACCTTGGCTCTGACCTCGATGATGTTCATCTCGGACACGACCACGAGACCGGTCACGGTGTCGCCGTCCTGCAATACGTCAATGATCTGGGTGTTCAGCCAGGTGGTCAGGTTCGGCTCCTTGGCGGCCAGATCGTCCAGCACGATCTTGGCGACCTCGGTGTCGTAGAGGTAGCAGACGTCCTTGTCGGGATCCTTGTCCACGATGGCGCCCATGTCCTTCAGGATGTTTCTCAGCTCCCAGGTCATGCCGCCCACGCAGCGGTTCCGTTTATCGCTGAAGCCGACCCACGCGCCCTGCATACCGGACGTAAACTGACCGCCCAGGCAGCGGTTTTTCTCAACGATCAAGGTCTTTGCGCCGTTCCGGGCAGCTGCCAGACCGGCAATGCAGCCGGCCGTGCCGCCGCCGGCGACAATGACATCAAATTCCATCTGTTGCATTGGTAATATCCTCCGTTAATTGTTTCGTCAGCCCTTGACCGCGCCTGCGGTCATGCCTTCGACAAAGTATTTCTGAATTGCGGTGAAAAGAATCACAATGGGGATGGTGGTCGCCGTACCCAGCGCCATCAGCACGCCCCAGTTGATCTCGGTGGAGCTGATGTAGGTGGACATGCCCACAGTCAGGGTCTTCATGTAGTCGTGGGAGATCAGCACGCTGGACAGAAGGAATTCATTCCACGAAAGAATGAACGCCATAATTCCGGTGCTTAAGATGCCGGAAATGCACAGCGGCAAATCCACCAGCACAAAGGTCTGCATACTGCCCGCGCCGTCCACCAATGCAGCCTCGTCCAGAACCTTCGGAATTTTCCGGAAGAAGGACATGAGCAGCCACACGGAAAACGGGAACGTGACCGTCAGATGGCCGATGATGATTCCGAGGTAACTGTCCTTCAGCCCCATACCGGCGATGATGCGGTACAGGGGAACCATCAGCATGATCGGCGGGATGCAGTAGGCCGCCAGGACGCCCATCATAATGGTCTTCCGCCCGGTGTACTCAAAGCGAACCAGGGAGTAAGCGGCGAAGGTGCCGAATACCACGTCGATGATCATGGTGACGCCGGAGATCAGCAGGCTATTCAGGAAGTAACGGATGACCTCGCTGTTTCCGAAGGCGTCCCGATACCACACCAGACTCCAGCCCTTTGGCAGAATGGACGGCGGCATTTTGAACAGCTCCGTGGAGGGCTTGAAGGAACTCAGCGCCATCCACGCCAGGGGCAGGCCGACGATCACGATCATAAGGATAACGACGACAGTCAGGCCGATTTTTTCCAGCAGCCTGCGGGTTTTCACAGAATGGAGATCAAATTTACCGGAATGAGACTTCATGGTTTTTCTCCTTTCTGCGTCAGTCTTCGACAGCGCCGGACTTCTTCGCGTAAATCACCACAAACACGAACATCAGCGCGCCGAGGAATACCGCGACGGCGGAAGCGTAAGCGATGTTGGGATTGCCGAAGGAGTTCTGGTAGATCATAATGGGCAGGTGGGTCGTTGCCCCGGCGGGGCCGCCTCCGGTGATCATCTGGATCAGGTCATAGTAGGTGGCCGTCCAGACGGTACGCAGCACCAGCAGAATCAGGGTTGTGTCCTTCAGCTGGGGCAGCGTGATCCGCCAGAATATCTGCCAGGAATTTGCGCCGTCCACCCGCGCCGCCTCATACATCACGGCGTCGATTCCCTTGAGTGCCGCCCAGTAGATGAGCATGGGGAAGGGGTAGGAGCGCCAGATGTTGACGATGATGACCACGGCCAGGGCCGGCTTCGGAAGCGCGAGAAGAGTCTGCCGGTGGGGCAGCACGCCCATATTTTGCAGCCACACGCTGATGATGCCATAGTCGCCGGAGAGCATCCACCGGGTGACCAGGGCAATGACGATGGCGGGCACCACATAGGGCACCAGCAGGAACGTGCGCAGCACCGTGCCGCCTTTCAGGTGCTTGTTGCTGATGACCAGCGCGAACAGCAGACCCACCACAATCTGACCGATCACGGAGGTCACCGTCCAGACGATCTCCGTCCAGAAGCGCTTGGCAAAGGTTTTGTCCGTGAAGAGCTTGATGTAGTTCTTCAGCCCAGCGAACTGCAAGTTGTCACTGCTCAGGCGCTTCGCGTTTGTGAAACTCAGCCAAACGTTGTACAGCACCGGGTAGAAGACAAACACGCACAGGAAAATGACTGCGGGGATCGCAAACATCCAGCCTGCGATCTGCCGTTTTCTGTGAAAGCTCGTCAGCGCGGAATGATGGTGGTCTATTCTTTCTTGCATACGGATGCTCCTTCCCGGCGCATAGCGGTTACGGATGCTCTGACGGAATCAGCGTGCTGTGAGCGAGGGTTTCCCGCCCGCTCACAGCCGCCTGTGGATGATTCAGAGTCCTTATTTGTCTTCCAGAATTGCAATCTGCTCCTGCAGCTGCTCGTCGATGTATTCCACAGCTTCCCGGGCGGTCATGGTGCCAAGAGCGACGGACTGCATGGCCTCGCCGAAGAAGGTGGTGGATTCAATCTGAGAGCAAAGGCCGCTGAACTCATGCTCCATGCCGTACCAGTACCAGTTGTTGTTCTCGAAGGCGTCAACGATGGTGTCGATCTCGGTCTGGAACTGGGCGACCTTCTCGTCAGCCTTGTAGATCTCCAGAGCGTCGTACATAGCGGGGAATGCGAACATGGGACGCGCCAGGGCGCGCTCTGCCGCCCGCTCGGGGGTATAGAGCTTCGTCAGAACTTCCTTGACCAGAGCGATCTTTTCATCGGAGCCGGTGTTGCCAGCCACGAAGGCGTAGCCGGAACCGAAGGAAGCGTACTTGGTGCCGTCGGGGCCGGGGAAGTCGAAGCAGCCCAGCTTCTCCACCATGTCGGGGTTATTGGCCTGAGCATTGCCGATAACGGCGCCCATGTCCAGGGTCATGGCCACGGTGCCTTCCACCAGAGCGTTGCGGTAATCGCCCCAGCTCCATGCGGTAGCGGCGGGGGGAGACGCGGCCTTATAGAGGTCGATCATGTACTGCATGGTCTTCTCGGCCATGTCCAGCTCCTTGCCGAAGCAATACTCGCCGGTCTTGGGATCGACAGTGGTCACGCCTGCGGAGTAGAGCATTTCGTAATAGGTCTGAGGAGCGACCTGAACGGCGTCCATGGGAACGGGGAAGCCGTAGATGTCAATGTTGCCATCATTGTCCTCGTCAATGCACAGAGCTTCGGCGCAGGCCTTGAACTCTTCCCAGTTGGTGGGGATGGAGAGACCCTTCTGCTCAAACAGATCCTTGCGGTACCAGACGGAGGTGTGCATGGACCAGTCGGGCAGACCCCAGATGTGGTCGTCAACGGTCAGGGTGCGGATGTAGGAAGCAACGAAGCGATCCTTGCCAATGCCTTCCACCACGTCGGTCAGGTCGGTGAGCATCCCGTTCTCATACAGGTACGCGCAGCCGGCGAAGTTGGTGTTCATGATGTCGGGGGCTTCCCCGGCGTCGATGGCGGTTGCCAGCTTGGTGTACATTTCGTTGAAGGAAACGGCCACCATCTCGAACTCGAAGCCCAGCTCGGCGGCGATGTCGTTCATCTGCGCTTCCAGCGCCTTCAGCTGATTCTCGTTGGTGTTGTTGTTCCAGATCACGATTTTCTGCTTTTCGCCGGACGGGGCGGGGGCATCCGAAGCAGCTGGGGTGGTCTTCGTCTCCTGAGCGGGCGCCTTGGAATCGCCGCCGCAGGCTGCCATGGACAGAGCCATCAGTACGGCCAGCACCATAGCCAGCAGTCGTTTGAACATCTTTGTCATTTTGATCGTTCCTTTCTTGTTGATGATTATAAACACTTGCTCCGTGCAAGTAGATTATGGATCAGCAGGGACACGAATGAAGTGCCGCCGCAGGGGGATGCGCCCCCCTGCGGCGCGGCGGAGAAAAAATGAAAAAGCGATTTGCTTGCTTAAATGTAGTTGTAATGCTTCAGGGCGGCGGTCAGGCGATCCATGTCCTCCTGGGGCAGGCCGTTGATGACGGGCTTGCGGCAGTAGCCGGCGTTGACGCCCCGCATCTTCAGACCGATCTTGATCATCTGCAGCCACAGCACGTCGCCGTTGGAGTCGGGCTCGGTGAACAGAGGCAGGTACGGCCACATCAGCTCTTCCTGTGCCTTCATGGCTTCCTTCAGCTTGCCGGCCTTGGCCAGCTTGTAGATGGTGCTGTTTTCCTTCGGGAACAGGTTGCCGGTGCCAACGACCCAACCGTCGGACCAGGTGGACTGGGTTTCCACGGGGCAGACGTCGTAGCCGTAGAAGATGGCGAAGTTGTCATCGGTCAGGCGGCGCAGATTCTGCTGACGGAACACGTCGGCCTGGCGCTCCTTGATGGCGTCGATACAGCCTTCGTTGTACATCTTGGCGATGAACCGGTCGTCCAGCAGTACGGTGGAGTAGTAGGGGTTGTGGTACATCATCAGGGAGATGTCGATGGAATCGTGGATGGCCTTGTAGTGGTGGTACAGCTCTTCCTTGTTGGGTCCCATGTACCAGGGAGTGACGACCATGACGCCGTCGGCGCCGTCGGCCTCGGCGGCCTTGCTCATCTCGATGACGTCGCCGGTGCGGTAAGCGCCGGTGGAGGCAACGACCTTGATGCCGTACTTGTGACCGGCCTGGATGTAGGCCTTGTTAACCGCCATCTGCTCTTCCTTGGTCATGGCGATCATTTCGCCGGTGGAGCCGGAGGGGATGATGCCGTCAACGCCGTTTTCCGCCAGGAACTTGGCAACCTCGTCGATCGCGGCAAAGTTGATGGACTCGTCCTCATTGAACGGGGTCACTACGGGAATATAAATACCGGTAAGCTTCTGTCTAGCCATTTGGGTTAACTCCTTTACGTCATTCATTTTCGGAATGTTCATTCCAATTACGTTTTATCACGGCTTGTCAATAAAGTCAATAGAATTTTCTGTAATTTTAGTAATTTGGTGATTTTAGCTATTATAGAAATCATATTTTGTGAATCATTGCCAAATACTTACAGCATTTAAGACGTGTTCTTTGTCTTTTGATTGAAATAGTTGCTCCAAATTCTGTGGCAAATTTTTGCAAAATCGACGATTTCCGGATTTCATCGAATCAAGTTATTGACAAATTGAAATCCCGACGATATACTCTAGGTAGGAGGATGTGTAGTGGTTATTTCTCCATATTTTTCTTCATTATTTTCCTGTTTTCCTTGCATACATTCGGCCGAATCGGGAGGTTATTTGCGTGAAAGAACAGACTGAACAGCAAGTTGAAACAATCAAGATGGTGGAACGAGCGCTGACTGTGCTGGACTTGCTGCGCACCAGCAAGGAAAGGCTCGGCGTCAATGAGATTGCCAAACGCTGCGAGTTAAGCCCTTCCACCGCATTCCGGATCCTGAAGACCCTGGAGGTTTCGGGTTGGGTATTCCAGCTCAGCGACGACCGCTATATCCCCGGGCAGAAGATGAGCTTCGTCACGGAGAAGAACAATCTGTATGTCGCATTGAGCGACGTTGCGGGCTTTGTCATGAAGGAGTACACCGCCAAGTACAATCAGGCCATGAACCTGATGGTGCGGGAGGGCGTCCACTGCAACATCATCCAGCAGTCCCGCACCGGCAGACTGGTGGAGTATATCCCGCCGCTGTTTTCCTCCCTCCCCTTTTACGCCTGCGCCGGCGGCAAGGTGCTGCTCTCCGAGCTTCCCGTCAGCCTTGTGGAGCAGATCATCAGCTCCTGTGAAATGGTACCGCTGACCAGCCATACCATCACCAGCCCGGAACAGTTCTGGCAGGCGCTTCGCTATGTCGCCACCCGGGGCTACGCCTTTGACGACCGGGAGTCCTCCGAAAACGGCAGCTGCATCGCCGTGCCGGTACGGGACAACGAGGGAACCATCATCGCGTCCCTGTCCTTCAGCGGGTTTGTGGGCGTGCAGGATACGGACGAGCTGCTGGAATACCTCCCCGCCTTGCAGGAGGCCTCCAAGAAGATTTCCCAGAGCCTGTATCGCTGCTGGAACTGGTAAGCAGTAAAATGTGCCATGCCATGGTGCAGCCGCGCCATGGCATTGGTTTTTTCAGTGAAAGGATATGCCATGAACTCCGAAAAGAAAAACCCGCTGTTTTCGCTTCTGAATCAGCTGGGACAGCTGATTCTCCTGAGCATTCTGTGGACAATTTGCTCTCTTCCCGTCATCACCATCGGCGCTTCCACCGCCGCCCTTTATTACACCGTCGTGAAGGTGCTCCGGCGGCATCAGGATTCCCTTTTCGCCGCGTTCTTCCGGGAATTCCGAAACAACTTTCTGCAAAGCCTGAACATCAACATGGTTTTTCTGTGCTACTTCGGCATCCTGGCCTATTTCGCCATCCCGAGACTATCGGCGACGCAGAGCGGCGCGGATATTGGCTTTTACGCTCTGGTGGGGCTGGCCATTCTGGGCGCGCTGCCCCTCTCCTTCGTCTACCCCGCGATCTCCCGGTTTTATCATAAGGGCGGGGCGCTTGTGCGTTTTCTGATGATGGTAATCGGAAAGCATCTCCACATCGTCCTCGGCTGCGCCCTGCTGCTGGCCGCCGGGATTCTGCTGGTGCTGTCCAATCCCGCCGCGCTGCTGTTCGTTCCCGGGGTGGTCTGCTATGTGCAGTCCCTTCTGCTGGAGCCGGTGTTCAGGAAATACTCCGCGGCAGATTCTGATCCAAACTACGAAATGTGGTATGGCGAAAACTGATGATCCCACAAAAACCGCGAACCCAATTTCTTGGGTTCGCGGTTCCATTTATATACTATTCAGAATATCCAGATTCTCTCCCCGCAGGCCGATGTGCGCCCCCTGACGCGCTTCCGCGCTTTCCGGGTGGGCAAGAAGCCACTTGTTGCGGGCAGTCAGCCACTTGTCCTCCTCCGTCCTTCTGTGGAGCAGCGGGCAGGCGGTATTCGTCCCCCGGGGCAGAACCACGGCGACGCGGAACCCCTTTGTCCCGTCGGTAAAGCACGGCGCATAGTGGAGCGTGGTGGCGTAAACCTCCACCACCGCCCCGGCAGGTGCGTAGAACGCCTTCACCAACGCGGTATCCAGCACGCCGTCCCGAACCTCATCCAGCTTAGCAAGAAGCAGGATGTAGGCGCTGCTGCCAATGTTGATCTCGCTGTCCCTGTGATATTCCAGGCAGTTTAGGCGCGTGTTATAGCCCCAGCACATGCCCAGCTGAATGGGCATACCGCCGAAGCCCCGGTCGGAAAGCTCCCGGAAAACAGGCAGCCCCTCCAGCGCCGGGATGGACGCCTCGTAGGACACCCCGGCGCCGGGCATGGGAATTTTCTGCATCGCTGCCGTCAGCTCCAGGGTGTCGTAATCCTCCAGCACTTTCCCGTACGGGCGATACTCCGGGTCGAAAACAGAGTATATTTTCATCCGTTCTCCCCTATCCCACCGGATCCATATTCTTGGTGACGACCACATCCGCGCCCAAGCCGCACACGTTTTCAATGGCGATCTGGCCGATTCTGACAGGGGCAGTCAAATGCACCTTGTCGATTTCCTCCATGACCCGGAAAATGTCCTTCTTCGGAATGGCGCGGTTTAAGCGCACACTGCAAAGGGGCAGCGACGCGCCGGCGATGCAGACGGTGGTGGCGATGGTGCGCCGGGGGTCAGTCAGCTCTTGCAGCACATACTCCTTGCCCCGCTTGCACTTGTTGCCGGTAACCTCGGTTTCCTTCCCGGGTTCACTTTTTGTCTCGATGACGCAGCCGTTGGGGCATACGATACAGGTAAAGGTTCTACACTTCATCGACAAACACCTCCACATTCCGATCGGCGGTCATTTCCTTGCAGGGAACGGTGAACTGGATCATCTCCGCAGGAATGGCCTTGGGCAGCTTGACCGTCGTCAGCACCGTATCTCCCTGCCTGACCTCAATTCTGCACTTGCCCATGGGTCTGCGGACGCGGAAGGAAAGACTGAAATCCTGAGTTCCGCTGACCTTCTGGGGAATCACATGTCCGATGACAGGGCAGGTCTCCACCGTCAGGCCACACTCGGTGAGTGTGCCCTCTTTCAGATAGGCCGCGACGCCGTTTGCCAGCGCTTCCGCCTCCTGGGAGACGAAGTCCACCAGGTCATGCACATGCAGCACATTGCCCGCAGCAAACACGCCGGGGACGCTGGTCTGATAATTCTCGTCCACGTAAGCGCCCTTTGTCCGTCCGTCCAGCAGAACGCCCGCTGCGAGGGATAGTTCATTTTCCGGAATCAGGCCGACGGAAAGCACCAGGGTATCGCAGGAGAAGTCCTCCTCCGTTCCGGGGATGGGGCGCATTTTCTCGTCCACCTGCACCACCGTGACGCCCTCGATGCGCTTTTCACCCTTGATTTTGACCACGGAGTGGCTCAGGTACAGGGGGATGCCGTAGTCGTTCAGGCACTGCTCGATATTCCGGGGCAGGCCGCTGGGATAGGGCAGCACCTCAAATACCGCCTTCACCTTCGCGCCCTCCAGGGTCAGACGCCGCGCCATAATCATGCCGATGTCGCCGGAACCCATAATGATGACTTCCTTGCCCACCATGGTATTGTAAAGATTGATATAGCTCTGAGCCACGCCGGCGTTATAAATTCCCGAGGGTCTGGAGCCGGGGATGGCCAGCGCGCCCCGGGTACGCTCCCGGCACCCCATAGCCAGGACGACGGCTTTCGCCTGCACCTGGAGCAGGCCGTCCCTCGTGGCTGCGGTGACAATCTTGTCCCCGGTCAGGTCAATGACGGTGGCGTTGGTGATGGCTTCAATGCCCAGCTCCTGCGCCATGTCGATAAAGCGCTGGGAATACTCCGGGCCGCTGAGGGTCTCGCCGAAGCGGGTCAGGCCGAAGCCGTCATGGATACACTGGCGCAGAATGCCGCCAAGCTGCTTTTCCCGCTCGATAATGAGAATGTCGTCCACGCCCTGCTTTTTCAGCTGGACGGCAGCCGCAAGTCCGGCGGGGCCGCCGCCGATAATGACTACATCATGCGTTTTCATTATTTCACATCCCCCACAAACATATAAGCGCCCTTCTTGTTCAGAAGAATCTCGGTTTTCTCCTTGCCCAGCTCTTCTTCCAGCAGCGCCGTGACACGGGTCTCGCAATAGCCGCCCTGGCAGCGTCCCATTGTCGCCCGGGTGCGGTATTTCATGCCGCTGACCGTGGACACGCCCAGGATATTGTGGGCAGCCTGCTTGATCTCTGCCTTTGTCACGCACTCGCAACGGCAGAAAATTTCGCCGTAATCAGGATCCTGGGCGATCAGCGCCGCCTGCTCTTCCTTGCTCTTTTCCGCGAAGCGGACAATACCCTTGCGGATGGGATTGAATTCCGGGTCGGGCGTCAGGGCCTCCTGCTCCATCACCTTCTGCACGACGCGTCTGGCAATGGGCAGGGCGCTGGTCAGACCGGGAGAGTTGATGCAGACCAGATTGACCGCGTGGGGAACTTCCTTTTTGGTCTGAATCTGGAAATCCAGTTCACCGTCACCGTCCGGGTTCTTCACCGTGGGGAACACACCTACGTAGTTGCGGATATAATAATCCCGCTTGACATAGGAGAACAGCTTATTGCCGTTGCTGCCCAGGACGTTGATCATATCCTGGGTGGCGTCATAGTCCACCCGGCCGCCGATATTCTCGATGGTGGGGCCGACCAGGACATTACCATCGATGGTAGGCGTCACATGGACGTCGAAGGCGCCGTACTCGTTGGGGGTGGGGTAAACCGGCCGGGACAGGTGCTTCCCCACCCGCTTGTCCAGAATGATGTACTCGCCCTTGACTCTGTCCGGCGTATACGCGCCGAAGCCCAGCCACTGGGACACCTGGTAAGCATAGATACCGGCGCAGTTGATCACCCAGCGGCCGGTGAAATCCTCCCGGGTCGTATGCACCGTAAAGCTTCCGTCTGCTTCCCGGCAGATGCCGGTCACGGCGTGGTCAAAATAGTATTTTGCCCCGTTCATGGCCGCGTTCTCCGCCAGGGCGATGGTATAGGTAAAGGGACACAGAATGCCCGCGGTAGGTACCAGCAGAGCAAAATCCCCCTCCGCGCTGGGTTCTATCTTTTTCAGCTCCTCGTGGTCGATCATCCTGAGTCCCGGGATGCCGTTGTCCAAGCCCCGCTGATAAAATTTTTCCAGGCGCTTGCGTTCCTCATCCCCGAAGCCGACGATCAGCTTTCCGCACCGCCTGAAGGGTACGTCCAGCTCCGCCGCCACGGTCTCGAATTCCGCGTTGCCCTCCATGGAGCAGATCGCCCGGAGGGTGCCTTTTTCATGGAGGATACCGGAGTGCAGCAGTCCGGTATTCCGCCCGCTGGTGCCGTTGCACACGTCCAGCTCCTTTTCCAGCACGCAGATGGAGAGCTTATATCTGGAAAGCTCCCGGGCTACGGCGCTGCCAATGACGCCGCCGCCGACAATCACCACATCATAATTTGTTTTCATAGCGTTATCCCTGTTTCTCCTTCATATTTCCGATCTGGATGGCGCCCATGGGGTAAATGGCCACCACAGGCTTCCTTCCGCGGTACTTTTCCATAAGCTCCGGCAGAATTTCCTCCCAGCTTGCGTAAATTCTGGGGGTCTGCCCCCGGTAGAACTGGCGGATATCGATTTCCTTCACGCCGTCGGAGCAGATGCAGGTCTGAATGCCATGGAGTTCCAGCGGCGGGATGTTATCGTCATGAGGAGAAAACAGGCTCATGCCCGGCCCGAACAGAGAGTGGAAGCCCGCACCCTCGCTTGCCGCAGTCATGGCGACGATGGTGCCGTCTCTGCGGATGCACTGCTCCTTGTAGTGACCCAGCACAGCGAAGCAGGTGCCGATCTGTGAATATTCCGTGTCCTTGGGGAAGGCGGAGGAAACCACGATGTCCGCATTTTCCACCAAAACCGTGTGCAGCGCGTCCATTGCCCGCCGGCAGGCGGCGCGGTGGGCTTCGATAAAGTGGCCGGCGAAGGCATCCGCCACCTCCATTTTGTCGTTCAGCACCACGTTGACGATGAAGTCCAGCCCCACCTTGCCCACGATCTGCTCCATGTTCTTGCGCATGGGGTTATCGGGGTCGCAGGTGCTGGTCTTGAAGGACATGCTGGAATCCTTGTCCGCAAACACAAGGGTGTGGTTGGAATGCAGGGTCTCGATGCCGCCGATCCCGGGGATGACCGCCTTTGCGCCGCCGGAGAAGCCCGCCAGCGTATGGGGAACGATGCAGCCCACGGCAATGCGCAGGTCGGCGTCCATAAAATGCTTGTTGATCTTGATGACCTGCCTGTCGTCCGGGACGGTGACCAGGTCTGCGGAGAAGGGCGAATGGTTGAGAACCATCACATGCTCGATGACCCAGGAGCCGACCTTGATGGTCATTTCCTGTCGGGTCATGGGGCGGTGTCCGCCCAAGGCGATCAGGACTTTGATCTGGGAATCGTCCATGCCCGCGTCTACCAGCTTCTTTATAATCATGGGCAGCAGCAGTGCGCCGGGGGTGGGACGGGAAATGTCATCGATGATGATACAGGCGCTCTTCTTGTTGGCCGCGAGCGTTTCCAGCGTATCGCTTCCGATGGGGTGGTCAAGCTTGTCGAGAATCTGCTCCTTGGTCAGGGTTTCCAGATGCTGCATGGCGCAGTAGCGCACATCCCAGTCATCCGGGAACGTCAGGGTTCTTGTGGACTGCTCGTACCACTGTCCCCAAGGTATCTGATACTTCTGCATGATGGATGCCTCCTGTAATTTTCCCGTGCCAAAGCACGGGATCAAAATGATATACCGCAGCCGGCGGATGCCGACCGATATATTCCGTCAACGATTCTGGCAACGGCCAGAGCCTGCTCCGCCGCCGGGTCAACCGTCGCGCCGTCTAAGAGCATGGCAACGACTGCGTCATGCTCCCGCTGAGATGGACTTCTCGGAACTGCGCCGGGGGTCAGGCCGCGAAAAGTATGCTGGATGTCCGTTCTGGAAATGACCATCCTGTCCCCCAGCTCCTGTACGATGGCGACGCCGTCGGTTTGGCAAAGCTCCAGCCCTGCGGCCGTGCCGAACAAATCCACGCTGGCTTCCTTTTCCTCTACTACGTTGAGGGCATAGGACGCCTCGATAGACAAGGTCATGCCGTTTTTCATCCGGACAAGCCCGACGGCCAGATCTTCCACCTCGTATTCCTCCGGATCCCAACTGCCCCAGTGATTCGCCGCGCTTCCCCTTCGACCGATACGGTCATAGGCGGTTCCCATGGCATGTTCCGGCGCAAAGCAGCCGCTGAGCCACAGCGCCAGATCAATGGCGTGACTGCCAATATCCATCAGCGGCCCGCCCCCCTGGGTTTTGCGTCCTGCCGCTCCCCAGGTGGGAACTGCCCTGCGGCGCAAGGCGTAGGCTTTTACGTAGTAGATATCCCCCAGGATGCCCTCGTCAATCAGGCGCTTTGTGTACAGCGCCTGGTCGGTATAGCGGTTCTGGTAGGAAATGTGGAGCATTTTCCCGCACCTTTGGGAAGAAGCCCACATTCTCTCCGCGTCGGTCAAACGGGAGGCCATGGGCTTCTCGCAGATCACGTGCTTTCCGCTCTCCATCGCCCGCACCGCGTAGTCCGCGTGGGTGTCGTTGGGCGTACATAGGAAGACCAGGTCAATGTCGTCTCTGGCAAACACGTCCTCCGCATTCCCGTAAACGGCGGCATCCGCGCAGCCAAACTCCGCCTTGCAGACCTCCGCAGGCGCCCGGGAGCGGCTGCAAAGTGCCTTGATATGCACATGCGAGTTAGCGGCGGCCAGAGGGATGTGCTTTTTCCGGGCGATCGCGCCGCAGCCGATCACCGCCGCATTCAGCACAGAGTCCATGGCAATCCTTACCCCTTCACTGTGCCTGTGGTGACGCCCTGAATGATGTACTTCTGGAAGAAGGTGAACAGCGCCACCGGAGGAAGAATCCCGATCAGAGACGCCGCCGCCATGATATGCCAGCGGATGGTGGTATCGCTGAGCATGGAGTAGATCTTCAGCGTCAGCGGATAGTGGTTGGCGTTGGAAAGCAGGAACAGCGGAATCACAAAATCATTGTAGCTGTTGACAAACACGAAGATCGCGCCCACCGCAATGCCGGGGCCGCTGACGGGGAGAATGATGCGCACCAGCACGTCCAGATAATTGCAGCCGTCAATCGCCGCCGCCTCATCCAGACCCGTGGGCAGCGTCGCAAAGTAGCCCTGCAAAATGGTGACCACCAGCGCCAGGTTGAACGCCGCGAACACGACGACCAGAACCGCTCTCGAGTTCAGAAGCCCCAAGCCGTTCAGTATCTTATACAGGGTGGGCAGCACCACGATGCCCGCCATCATCTGCGTCAGCATCAGGGCAAAGGAGACTGCCTTCCGTCCGGCGAAGCGATACCGTGCCAGGCAGTAGGCCGCAGGCACCGCAATCACAGTGGTCAGTACAGTGGCAAAGGCAGCATACAGGAAGCTGTTCAGTACGTTTCTGCCGATGGACAGGAACGCCTCCCAGAAGTTGCCGATGGCAAAATAATGGGGAAACAGCTGTGGCTCCAGCATATTGGCATACGGCGTCAGAGCGACGATCAGAGCGGCATACACGGGCAGCAGTGCGAACACGCAGAAAATGGCGCACAGAACCCCGCGGATAACCTTAAAGGCAGCAGAAGGCTTACTCATGACTTATCCTCCTTATCCATGTTCCAGTAGAGGATGGTGATGATCACCAATACGCCGATGGCAATCAGCGACCAGGCCGAGGCCGTCCCCAGATTCTTCATGCCGAACATCTCCTGATAGATGCGCATGGGAAGGGTCTTCGTCGCGTTGACGGGGCCGCCGCCGGTCATGCCGAAGATGATGTCGAACACCATGAACGTCCACACCGTCAGCACCAGCAGCGTGCTGGAGGTGGTCGTACGCAGGTGGGGCATGGTGATATTCCAGAATGCCTGAGAGGGGGACGCGCCGTCGATGGCGGCGGCCTCATACAGATCCTTGGGGATGGTGGTCAGCGCCGAATAATAGTTCATAAACGCGAAGGGCATCGCCCGCCAGATACGGGCAATGATAACCGACAGCAGCGCCAGATCAAAGCCCAGAAAGCTGATGGGTTTCTCGATCAGGCCAAGCTTGCTGAGCAGAACGTTCAGGACGCCGAAATCCGGATTGTATACAAAACGCCAGCAGGAAGCGACAATAATCAAAGGAATGGCATAGGGGATCAGATTGATGGAAACCGCCGCTTTTTTCCCCTTAAAATTGCGGTTGCAGAAAACGGCCAGGGCAAGCCCCGCCACCATGGCGGGCAGCACGGAGCCAAAGGTCCAGATAAGCGTGATTTTGACCGTGGGCCAGATATCCTTGAAAATCAGCTGGAAGTTCTTCATACCGACGAACTTTCCTGCCGAGGAGCCGGTAAAGCCTGTGAAGGCGCTGAACAGCACCGTGACCAGAGAGTAACCGTATACGAAGCAGAGAAGGATCGCCAGCGGAAGTAAGGAAAGCAGAATCCTTCTTCTCTGTAACTTTTTCAAAATAGATACCTCCAATTCGGGAGATTGGGAAATCCGGGCTGGCTTTTCAACCAGCCCGGACAAACCGGTTTCAAGTCAGGGGAAAGCTGGATATTCTATTGGCCTGTCTCTTATACACATCTCCGAGCCCACGAGACACTGAG
>ENA-OYWC01000553-OYWC01000553.1-human-gut-metagenome-genome-assembly--contig:-NODE-553-length-14671-cov-13.402915_pt1 | contig 14671 bp, 7 predicted proteins | sample MGYA00244165_ERZ653387 | MGnify/ENA primary metagenome ERZ653387 (study PRJEB26926, sample SAMN06164974) | human gut metagenome | biome: ENVO:00009003; feature: ENVO:2100002; material: ENVO:00002003...
GAACCCCGTGATCCGCGGCTTCCACACCGAGCTGGAGACCATCTACGAGGAGAAGAACATGTCGCTCACGCAGGACAGCCGCAAGGTCTGGGAGACGATGGACGCCGCGCTCTTCCCGCACCACCCCTACGGCACGCAGACCGTGCTGGGTACGCAGGAGCACCTGAAGAACCCCTCGATCACCAACGTCAAGAACTACCACAAGACCTACTACGTGCCCAACAACATGGCCGTGTGCGTGGCCGGTGACTTCGATCCCGACGAGATGATCGCCACGATCGACAAGTACTTCGGCGACATGCAGCCCAACGAGAACCTGCCGAAGCTGGAGTTCGAGCCCGAAGCCCCGATCACCGAGCCCATCGTGCGCGAGGTCTACGGTCTGGAGGCCGAGAACGTCACGCTGGGCTGGCGTCTGCCGGGCGCCACGGACAAGTCATGGGACGTGGCCAACATCGTGGGCAGCATCATCTATAACGGACAGGCCGGTCTGATCGACCTCGACCTCGTGCAGCAGCAGAAGGTCCTGATGGCCTACGGCTACGCCTCGGCGCAGCCCGACTACGGACAGTTCATCGTCGCAGGCCGCCCGAAGGCCGGGCAGACGCTCGACGAGGTGCGCGACCTGCTGCTCGCGGAGGTGGCCAAGCTGCGCACGGGCGACTTCGACGAGAAGCTCATCCAGGCAACGGTCAACAACTACAAGATGCAGCTCATGCGGCAGACCGAGGACAACAACAGCCGCGCCCTCGCCTTTGCCTACTCGTTCATCTACGGCACCGACTGGGCCGACGAGGTGCACCAGCTCGACCGCATGGCCAAGATCACGAAGCAGGATGTCGTCGACTGGGCCAACAAGTACCTGGGCGAGCAGAGCTACGCCATCGTCTACAAGCGTGAGGGCGAAGACAAGAGCGTGCAGAAGATCGCCGCTCCGAAGATCACCCCGATCGTCACGAACCGCGACAAGCAGAGCGACTTCCTGACCTCGATCCAGCAGACCGTCGTGAAGCCCATCGAGCCCGTCTTCGTGAACTACGCGACCGACATGTCGCAGTTCGACGCCATGCCGGGCGTACACGTGCTCTACAAGCAGAACGAGATGAACGACATCTTCACGCTGATCTACGTCTTCAATACCGGCACGGAGAACGATCCCGAGCTGGGCATGGCCTTCGACTACGTGAGCTACCTCGGCACCGCGGAGATGAGCGCCGAGCAGATCGCCTCGGAGATGTACGACATCGCCTGCTCGTTCTCGATGCAGGCCGGCGCCAACCAGTCGTGGATCACGATCTCGGGCCTGAGCGAGAACATGCCCAAGGCGATGGAGATCGTCGAGGGGCTGCTCGTCGGAGCACAGCCCGACGAGGCGATCCTCGCCAACATGAAGGAGGACACCATGAAGAGCCGCGCCGACGGCAAGCTCAGCCAGGGCCGCAACTTCGGCGCCCTGCAGCGCTACATGATGTACGGTCCGGAGTTCATCGCCCGCACGACGCTGTCGAACGACGCCCTGAAGGCGCTGACCTCCGAGCAGCTGCTCGCAAAGGTGCGCTCGCTCATGGGCAAGCAGCACGAGGTGCTCTACTACGGTCCGCAGCCGCAGAAGGAGCTGCAGTCGACGCTCGCCGCATACCACAAGGTCGAGGGTGAGCTCGCACCGCTGGAGAAGAAGTTTGCCCGGCCGCTCCTGACCGACAAGAACGAGGTGCTGCTGGCCCAGTACGACGCCAAGCAGCTCTACTACCTCCAGTATTCCAACCGCGGCGAGAAGTTCGACCTCGCGGCCGATCCCGTCATCACGCTCTACAACGAGTATTTCGGCGGCAGCATGAACGCCGTTGTCTTCCAGGAGATGCGCGAGGCGCGCGGTCTGGCCTACTCCGCGTCGGCATGGCTCTCGACGCCGTCGTTTGCCGACGGCAGCTACAGCTACCTCGCCTTCATCGCCACGCAGAACGACAAGATGCAGCAGGCCATCGAGGCTTTCGACGAGATCATCAACAACATGCCCGAGTCGGAGGCTGCCTTCCAGATCGCCAAGGAGTCGCTCATCTCACGCCTGCGCACCGAGCGTACCGTGCGCGACCAGGTGCTCTGGTCCTACATCTCGCTGCGCGACATGGGGCTGACCGAAGATCGTGACAAGCAGATCTTCGAGAAGGTCCAGACGATGACGCTCGACGACGTGAAGGCCGCACAGGAGCAGTGGGTCAAGGATCGTCCCTACGTCTACGCCATTCTGGGCGACATCAAGGACCTCGACCTGAACTACCTCAAGACGCTCGGTCCGATCAAGACCCTCTCGCAGGAGGAGATCTTCGGATATTGATCCCTGCAAGCGAAACCCGGTGACGGGGCCAGCCGGCCCCGCCGCCGGATGACCAGGAGCGGGCTGCCGGTATACCGGCAGCCCGCTCTTTTCGTATGCCCCCGTTGCGTATGCGCACGGACAGTGAACCGGGACGGATGGCTCCCTGCTCCCCATCTTTCCTGCTCCACGTCACCCCTGCTCCGGCCCACACAAAAAGCGGCGGGGTCCGTCTTTCGCCGAACCCCGCCGATCCCGGACGCGGCCGCGCCCGTCAGTCAAGCTCTATATCGCGCACACAGCGGATTACGGATGCCCCATCGGGTTTGGCAATCGTAACATGGCCGTCCCTGCAGTACCAGGAGGATTCATAGGCCTCATACTGTTTTCCGTACTGGCCGAAAGAGTAGAACGTGCTGACAAAGGTATAATGCCCGCTCCACCAGTTGCTGTTCACATCCGCGGTAATATAGTTCGACATAAGGCTGGCCTCTCGGATATTGGGAACCCGGTAACCCTCGGGACACGGGGATTCGCCGTTCTCGAGCAGGGTCTTCAACGCCGGATAATTGCTCGCATAGCTGACCTCCGGGCCCGTTTCAAATGCCGAATAGGTCCGGGAGTTGGGTGAATATTCGTCACTGGGGTCCAATTCGCCTGAAACGTCAATACTGCGGATCGATTTTTTATTGATACGGGTGAGATTAAACCGATACACCGAATTCTTGTCGTTGGTTTCATTCACGGTCTCGAAAACGACGGAGAAATCGGGCATCTTATCGGCATCGTTCAGATTGGCGACAGCCTCCTGCTCGGTTGCCGGGTCCATACCGAGATTGCGTACACACCGCACGGCATAGCGTCCCGGTTTGACATTGGCATATTGCTGATAAGCACTCGTCGACAGACCCTCCTCCGCCCACAACATCGTGGGATAATTGCTGTAGTTGCCATCCTTGCCCCACAGGGTGCTGCTGACCACATGCAGACGCCACAGCACGGCCCCGTTCGCATTCGTTTCGTTCACCCCGTAATTATTGTACCGATCATACAGCCACGCATCCTCATGAATTCCGCCGTCACCGACATAAAGGGCCGTCAACTGCTGGATCGACGCAATGTACCACCGTACCTCCGAGGGGTCGATCAGGCCGTTTCCGTTGTTGTCGCGATTGCGCATGAGGCAGGTGTAACGGGCTGTCGCCAGGTCGTCCTCGTCCCTGAGAAAGATCAGGTTATAATCATTCTCCCGGTCATAATCGAGGTAATCGGTCCAATACCTGTAATTGAACCCGCCGTTGCCGTCCGTCAACTGCCACAACCGCGCCGTATTGTACAGGCCGTTCGAGCGGGAGTGGTTGCCGTAATTGGGACGAGCAATCGCCGCATCGGAGTATGTCTCGCTGCGGTTGTAAAACCAGAGATTGCCTTCCGACTCGTCGATCACCTCGCAGCCCCAGGCGGTATTCAGGTCGGCGCGCGCGATGTCGTAGACGGCCTGGATCGACCGCTGGCGGATCGTCACGACGCTGCCCGTGGCCGAGCTGTCACCGTCGGCGCTGAACTGCGTGTCGCACAGGATGTGCATCATGCGGTTGTCCTGATTGACAAACTCCTTCCACAGCGTGGGACGCACCTCGCCCGTAATGGGGTCGTGGTCGTAGTAGAACTCGTCGACGAAGATGGTCACGTAGATCCGGTGGCGGCGGTAAATATCCGGCCGGTCGGGGTACTGCTGCCGGAGCTCGGGGTCCACCTCCTCGAGAAAATCGTTCGTCTGCCCCCGGTCGTAGCGCGTCTTCTGCTCGCGGATGTACTGGCAGAACTCCAGCACGTTCATCACCTCATCGGGATGATACGACCTGTTTCTCTTGCTGTACTGATCCGTATTGGTGTCGATTTCGTTCACACGGAACCACACCCACTTATAGTCGAGACCGTTGGGAATCTCCACGCCGTTGACCCGCTCGGGCATGCCTTCGCGGCCGAAGGGGGTCTTGACATACCAGGTGACATCCTCCGGCGTGATGTTTTCCTGATCGAAGACGAACACACGCTGCCCGTAGTGCGCATCGAACGTATAGACCGACTCCTTGGCGATGTAGACATGTCCGGTTGCGCCCGACTCGTTCTCCACGTTGGTCGAGACCTCGACCTGGATGTTCTCCACGCCCTTGATCGTAATCGTATAGATGTAATGCGTGTTGCGGTTGACGCGGTAGTCGTCCAGATCGGCGGTGATGTCACCCAGGTGGATGTAGTAGACCACGTCGGCATTGAGCGTCTGTGCCGGGGCGGTGGCACCCACGTCGACATCCATGGCCACCTGTCCCTTGACAATCAGGTAGGTGCCGGTCTCGGGGGCATACTCCCACAGGCCGTTCGTCGTGTCGTACCTTCCGGAGGCGTCCTTGATCCGCCGGTCGCGCAGGTGGTAGTCGTCGTTGACGGACCGCTTCGCCGCGGGCCGGTTCTCGTACATGTAGAACGAAAAGCCGTGCTCGGGGACGTTCTGCACCTCGACCGACTGGTTCTGGCTGTTGACGTAGGTAAAGGTCTTCGGCGTCTGGCTCTCGAACGAGACGTCGTAGCTGTCGAAAAGACCCGTTGCGGCATCGTGCGAGCCGTCCGCCGCAACGCTCCGCTCGAAGAGATAGCTCCCGCGCGGAAGGTTCACCACCTGCCACGACTCGGGCGTGAAGCTCTTGATGCGCTGTGTGGTCACGCCGTCCGACGTCGTGACGGTGGTCTCATTGCCGACGGCCGCACGGACCCGGACCTCGACCTTGGCGTCGAGGCGCTTCAGCGGGACGGAGACGGTATCGCCCGTCGACGAGGTGATGCCGTTCCGCGTAACGGAGATTCCGCTCACCTCGCCCGTCATGGGAAAACGCCCGGTGCGGTCGGTCGTGTCGTGGTTCAGCGTACCGACCATCTCCATCAGTTCGTCCCGGGTCTGGATGAAACCGAACATTTCGGACGAGATGCTGAAAATATCGGTATCGAGATTGGCCACGATACAAATCTCACCTCCGGTAAGTTGCGGGACCTTCATCCGGATGGTACCGGTAGTTTTGGGCTCCGTGCTGCTCAACTGATTGTCGACCATCCAACAGTTCACATTGGCCGAAATCACGCTACTATGCGAATCCCGTTTGTTGCTGTTGTCAAAGAAATGGCCGGCAACACGATTCCCGTTCTGATCGAAAAAGAACACATAAAGGTTCGAGACACGCGACTCGGCAACCTGTCCGAGCGTCGCACGCGTCGTGATCTGCACCTCGTCGAAATCGGTATGGCCGAAATCGAGGTTTACCCACACGTCGCCCTCGCCGGGCTGCACCTGCCTCAGATCGGGGTCCTTGATGCACCCCGACAGGAGCAGTCCGCAGAGACTAAAGCAGTATATCAGTCGTTTCATAGCTTGCCGGTTATCAGTTGAAGGTTATCTCGCCGCCGCCGGGCGTCCAGTCTTCGACGACGAAGTCGAAATTACCCCGGTAGGGATTATAGGTCACCCCGACCTGCACACGAATGAAATCATTGCGCTTGATTTCATGGACATCGCTCGCTACGCCCGTCTCCGAATCGATTGTGCGGAGAACGATAGCTTCCCGCAGGGTGTTGTCTTTTATTTGTTCAACAGGGAACAGCACGAATTGCGACCACGCACCAAAGCCATTCCATCCGACGACATTGTTATTGCGGACGTTGATATAGGCGTCACCCCAATAGGTGTTCGACTTGAACAGGAAATATCCGTTGTTCGTATCGGAAACACTCACGGTAAACGTATCCGCCCGGGTCTGATACTCCTCCCATCCGACCATCTGCAACCGCGCCGACTCGACCTCCGAATAGTTGGTCCGGATTCTCTCGATGTAGTCTTCTGTCTCCACGTTGCGGATATAGTAGGACGAGCCGCTTTTTACAAGTTGCCACACATAATTGTAATATCGCTCCTTCCTGCAATTCTCAAGCACCTGTTGCGGCGTATATCCATAATCCGGAGAGGCATATACCTTGTCATTCTCCACATAGAGGTACGAGTCCATCTCATAATTGTCCTCTCCGCGGCGTCGGATAAGGAAATAGGGACCCTGGGAGTCTATCTCCGAAAGGTAATGTATACGCTGACCTCCGTTCTTCGGTTCGTAATAATGATAATTGATGACATCCGCGCCGAGTTCCAGCGAATAGACATAGTTGTTGTCCGGATCGCGGCTCTCGTAGATCAGGCCGTCGAAAATCGTCGTCACACCCATCTCCTTCGTGATGCGCTGTCCCGGAACAAACGGCGTAACCGCATTTTCGTGCGTGGCGAGCGGGGCGCCCTTGCCGTGATAATCGGTCGCGAGCGCATAATTCCCGTCACTATCGAGCCGCGAGAAGAGATAGCAGGTCGACTGCGTAAAGTTGTCGCTGAACGTCAGGTCCGAAATCGACAGGTCGACGTCGCTGTAGTTGCGCACGCCGATCCGGATGCGGGCACTCGTATATTCCAGCTTGACCGACGTTCTGTTGACGCCGGCCACCAGATTGATGTTCTCCGAGCAGCTCTGCGGAATCAGTACATCGCTCGGACGCAGATACGGGAAGGGAGCTCCTTCGATCTCGGGAATGCGCAACTGGAGATTATAAAAATCCGCACGGCCCGGATTGAAGTTTTCGATGCCGGAGTTCGGATCGAAATCCTCGACCAGCGACTGGACCCGTGCCGCAACCCCCGTGTTGCCGAAGGTATCCGACTCGGAATAGTTGGCCACGGCAAGCAGGACGTAATTGCCCCGCGCGAGTTTCTCGACATCGCCGTGCTTGGGGGCGTTGTAATCGAACGTCACGCGCACGACGCGGCTCTGGCTCAACGTCAGATCGACCTGCCCGGCATCGTTGACAAAGCCGTTCGACCCGTCCGCATCGTTGGCTATCTGCGGATAGGCCGGATTGTTGGGATCGAAGATGTTGCGGTAGGCCACGAGCCGGTTGTCGTTGTAATCGATCAGGAACAGGGATATGTGGTCGATCAGGTTCACATCGGCCTTGGACGCACGGGTCCCGGTCGAGGCGACAAGCGCCGAAAGGTCCGCCGTGAGCACAAGAGAGGCAGGCTCACGCACCTCCGGCTCCGGCCGGCCGCCGCCGTTCCCGGAATCAGCCTTACTGCATCCGCCGCCAAGCGACAGCAGCAGGGGAACAATCAGAAATATGAATATCCTACGCATGATTTCTTCCGGTTAATCGTGTCACAATTCGATGTCGTAAGAGGAGTCGCGCATGTTCCAGTCGGCCGCCGTAATCGTCAACTCCACATCCGCTTCGGTGATTCGGATCGTGTATGTATAGCGTTTTCCGGGCTGGTACTCTTCGGAAATCACCGCTCCGCTGTCGTCATACTCCGTTCCCTTCGGAATGTTCACCCGATAAATACCCTCTTCGGCATTGCGCGTGGTGAAGCAGAATTGCAGATTGCCCGACGATGCCTGCGGAAGAATCAGCAGCCACCCGTCATTCTCCGTGAACAGCCCGCCGTCCGTCGTTCCGGTCTGCGTGTAGGCAAGGGCCGGCGTGACGGTCCCGGTCTGCGTATCCGTCGAAAATTCGACGCCGCTGTTGCTCCAGTAATAGATACGCTCCGTCGCGGGCGGATTGTAGCCCATGCTCCAGAAAAAGTCGTCCGCGGCAGTCTCGGTGCCGTACACCAGGATGCCGATCGACGCGAAATCCTTCGTATCGGCGTTCTGGAGGTAACACGAAGTCAGGTAATCGGTATTGTCATAGCTCGCCTCCACGCGGAAGCGCACGGCCGCCAGCGCATGTTTGAAATTCAGCGTCACGGGCTGCGAGAGATCGACCGACGGAACGGTCGTGTCGACCTCGTTGTAGGCGACGAGCAGGTCCTCCTGAAAGTCGGAAGTCGAATAGGTCATGGCGAACGTCGTGGCATCGGATGTCGAGAGCACCTGATCTTCGAGTTTCTGCGGGAAATAGCCGCGGAACTTGTACTTTCCGCCAACAAACCAGTAGAGATCCGTGCCCGCGTAATTCCAGTCGTCATAGGGATTTCCGTTCACCTTGTCGGCATAGATCAGGCGCGTTCCCTCGAAAAGGTTTTTCACGGTCTTCTGCATACCGTCGGCATCGGTGTAGGTGTAGTCGGCCCAGATGCCGATGGCCTCGCCCTCACCGCCGGCGGCGGTCGGCGTGCAGGCCTGCGTGATCGGAATGTCGCCCGCATCGGCCTGCGAGCCGATGAGCGAGCGGCTGGCTGCGGCGCTGCGCTCCATGTCGACGTTCCAGACGATGGGCTGAACCCCGGGTTCGGGCCCGGGGGGCGTATCGGGCGCCTGGGACTTGCTGCACCCCGCCGCAGCGGCCAGCAACAGCAACAGACAGCGCGTATGTCGTGCAAATGCGTTCATCCGAATATCATTTGATACGGTCCTCAATGATCTGCAAAAGAAAATCTACGCGATCGACGCTTACCGAAAGCGTGTAGGTATAGTGTCTTCCGGCTTCGAGCCGCGTGCCGAGCGGCTCGGTCCGGATCGTCTGCGTGATGGTCTCCCCCGAGGGAGCCGGCGCCTCAAAGGTCACGCTGACGGGAGCCTGCAACTGCTGCGGGAGCATCGGCAGCGTACTCCCCGCCACCTGCGGCGTATTGCGCAACAGGCATTCGCCTTCAAAAAAGAGCACCGGCACCGCCTCCCCTTCAAGGGTCCATTCGGGCTCGGGCAGTGAATGGAAGTTGCCCACACAGCTGGCGGCATCGAGCTCGATGCGGCGCACCGTCAGGGACACGTCATCCCCCGCCAGGCTTTTGACCCGGAAGTCGACCTGCGCGAAGGCCGAACGGAAAGGCAGCGTCACCACACCGCCGTTGTCCGCCTGCGAGAGATCCGCCTGCGGGGCGGTATAGCAGAGCTCCTCGCCCACCGTCCGCACGTCGACCCCGTCGAAGCGAACGCCCGACGCGGCATCGCAACCCGTCGCCGCGCCATAGGGAGCATACCCGATGGCTGTCAGCCGTTGCCCGTCCCCGGGCCACAGCAGCGCCGTCTGCGTGCTCCACACCCCGTCCGCATAGCCGACCTGTTCGTCCGCAAGGTAGGGCACGGCCTCCGATGCCGCCTCCCGCCACGACCGGTCCGCGGGCAGCTGCCAGGCATACACCCCGAAGGGGCGCACGTCGGGATACGCCGCGGCGTCGGAGCGCACGGTCGTGTGGAGGGCCGGTTCGAAGACGAGCGCCACGGGGCGCTCCGTCTCTCCCGTGCTCTTCACACAGCCCGCCGCCACGAAGAGCGGAAGGACAATCCAGATCAGCCGTTTCATGCGAAGGTCTTGTTTTGAAACTGGTACCTGCGAAGGGTGTCACCCCTTCGCAGATTAAACTCGGGCGTCGCGCGCCCGGAAAAGTCAGGCTCGGAATTACTCGATCGTGCCCGTAACCGTAATATCCTCCCAGTCGGTAACCGTCGGAGCGAAGTAGATGCGATCCAGACCGATGATGATGTTGTAGGTATAACGTCTGGAAGCATCCCATCCATCGTGAGTAGTCGAAGACGCACCATCACTCTCATTAAGCGTATTCAAGGCTACCTCATATGTATGAGTAACAGGGGCTGCACTCGTTGCCATCTGCATCGTATAGGTAATCTTGACCTTTACATCTCCATCAAACGTCTGCGGAACCATCAGCATCTCGTTGCCCTGCGGTACTTCCGTATTGGTAAGTTGAGTTGCTCCGGTAACACCGGTCACAGCCATAGAGGCAACATCAGCCCCTGGCGTCCAATTTGCTCGCGAACTCGTGCCATTCGTAACGGAGAGGTCGCCGCTGCCAACGGGGTACAGCACTTCGATATTCGTGATTTTGATTACAGCGTCAGCGCCGTAATCCTCCTCGGTCTTTGCATTGAATACCAGCGCCGACAAAGCGTGACGGAAGGTCAGCTGAATACCGTAATACGTGGTGTAGTCTTGCTCATTGGCCTGCGTCTGACGGGCTACATAGTCGCTGTACATCAGGTCATAGAGTTTGGTTGCATCGTTATTGGTCACAGCATTGAACCCAGTGAAGGTGAAGCCGGCGGCATCCGTCCAGGCTACCGATGTGAAAGCATCCTGAGCTGCCGTCGGCGAATAAGCGGCAAACGAGAGTGTTCCCTGCTTGGGCCAATAATAGTTGCCATCGGGAATCCACGATTCCTGGTTCGTACCGGGCGTCGACATAACATGCTGCGTCGTCACATTGTTCATGTAGAGCAGATCCTCGCCCGTCTCGTCATTCTTGTACTGGGCATACACCGAGAAGGGTACATTGTCAGGATACTCCGTACCATCGATCAGCGCACGCGTCACCGAGGATACCACGGGGGAGTCAAAGACAATCCGGTTCGAATCGGACTTCACAGCAACCTCCGATTCGGTCTTCACGCAGCCGGTGAGCGCTACGCCCGCCATTGCTGCAAAAAGGAAGAACTTTTTCATAATGAGATAAATGGGTTTTGGTGAATAAATAAATTGTTGTTAGTTGTTAAACGTATATTTCACTTATCGACGGAAAACCGTTCCGTCAGATGATAATATCGGAATTGACATCCTCCCAGTCGTCGACACCGGGTTCGAAGCCGCCCCCGCTGCCCGGTTCGTCGGGCGGCTCGGGTATCTCGATCTCGTCGTCGAGCAACAGCCACTGGTGTTCGACGGCATCCGGTTCGGAGAACTTCGGCGTGATGTCGAACTCGTGCGACAGGGCACGCCCGTCGCGCGTGAGAAAGTCGAACGACACTTCGAGTTTGTTGTCCGTATCGGGCAGCCGGCCGAACATGCCGAACGTGGTATAGATGACGGCCGTATCGTCCGTGCGCGACGGATCGTCGCTGCGCCGCATTTCGAAATAGAGCGTCACGGGATCGTCTTCGTTGACACCTCCGTCGTGCAGGCGTGCCGAACCGGCGATGCCCGTGAGCAGCGACACGGCGGACGACACCCACTGGATTCCCTTGACCCGGATCTGAAGGTAATAGGACTTCACGATACTCTGTCCCATGAAGTAGTCGCCCGATGCCGTGCGCAACGTATCGATATAGGTACGCAGAGGAACTTCTACCCCTTCGCAGCGCGCCACAATGAGGTGGTCTGGATCGTAGACGATGCGTTCGTCGCTGCGGTCGCCGCGGCTGGGCAGGTTGTTGAGCAGGTGTGAGGCGATCTCGTTCGTATAGGCCTCGGCATCCGAATAGGTATGCTCGCCGCGCAGGATGGACGATGTCGTACCGAAATTGTAGGCCAGCAGATTGTAGCGCCCGGGCTTCACCGAAACATACCCCTCGTAGTAACTGCCACGCTCATCGCTGCCCCGGTCGCGCAGGTAGCGTTCGGCCACGACCTGGTCGGTCGTCGGATCGCTGAGTGTCACGCGCAGCACGTCAGGGCTCTCATACTCCGGACGCGCATGGTTCTCGTTGTAGAATCCCGTCGTCACGTTCTTCAGCTCCTCGTCGATATAGACCCGGACATAGTGCAGGTCGGTAAGCTCGACCAGCGGACGGCGCTCGCAGCCCGCAAAGAGCGTACAGAGCAGCAGCGGAAGCAGGAGGGAGACAAGACGTTTCATCGCAGACCTCCTTTCTTCTTATTGATGAGCAGCGGCAGGACAAGCGACACCTCGACCTTCGTGGGGCCGAAATAGTGCCACGTGCCCGACTTCGCCCGGTCGCGGATCAGCAGTTCGTAGTCGTCCGTGGGGTTGTAGTGACGGTGCGGGATGCGCGCGTAGCCCGCCGAGACCGAAAATTCGATGTTCAGCCGCTTGCTCAGGGGCATGGCGTAGCCGTAGGTCAGGCCCACGCTGAAAAACTCGCCCTGGTAGCAGCCCGTGCGGTCGAACTGCACGTCGAACTTGCCGCCCATGCCGTACAGACCGACGAAATGGCCCATGAGGGCGTCGCGCTGCACGCGTCGCTCGCTTGCGGGCCGGGGCCGCGGCGCGAACCACCAGCGGAACTCCCCGCCGAAGGAGAGTAGCTGCAGGCAGTATTTGTTGTTGTCGCTCAGCCACCACGGGCAGTGGTGCTCGTAGAGGAGCGAGAAACGCTCGTTGAAGGGGACCTCGACGGCGAAGTTGATCGCGGCGGCGGCATCGTAGAGCAGGTTGGTCTTCAGCGCGAGGATCGTGCGCTTGCCCGGCTCGGGCAGCGGGAGGGCCGTCAGCGTCTCGCCCCGGAACGGGGTCGTGAAGCGGGGCTGCGGAGCGATCAGGTCCGGTTCGGGAGCTCGCCAGACGCAGATCCACGTAGCCAGACGCAGACGCGGCATGTGCCGCCGGATAATATATTTATAGGTATAGCCGCCGTCGAGCTGCTCGAGACGCCACTTTTTCGTGTCGTTGCCCACCGAAGCCCGCAGGATGGAAAGGACCTTTTCGCGGTCGTGGCGGTGGTAGTTGGCCTGCAGCTCGGCTTCGAGACCTGCCCAGTTCTCATGCATCGGGCGCAGCAGAATATCCCCGGGATCGAGTGCCGAGCTGTCGGGGCGGTGTGCCAGCAGGTATTCCTTCGCCGCCTCGGCACGCTGCTCCGAGAGCCAGACATTGCGGCGGTAGGCACCCTCGGGCGAGGCGTAGGCGAAGATCGTGATGCTGTCGATGCGCGGCGAGCGGGCCAGGTAGTCGCGGATGCGGGCCATCTGCCAGCCGTTGTCGAGGTAGTTTTCGTCCAGGTCGATGCGGTCGCGCCAGTAATAGAGGGCGAATGTCTCCGCTATTACCTGATTATCACTACATTGCAGCGAATCCGCGCAAGGGGGGGGGAATTTTTGAATGTCGTCGGATTCGGCCATGCTCACAACGGGGATTGCCGCACAGACGAGCACGGCAAGGATCAGGCGCAAAGCCTCGTATTTCCGGGTCCATTTCATAAATGCGCCACGTTGAATACGATTTTCTTCCGGACGCCGCCTTCGCATGATACAGGCACGCCGGAAGAGTTTTCTGGAAAATATGTGAATACAAATATATACAAAAAAGACAAATAAACAAATACATCCACATCAAAAACAGCGCCATGACAGACAAAAAAAATCACCGCTACAGCATACTGTAACGGCGATTAAAAAAGCAATGACACCAGTGTCGGCATCTATACTTATTAGTCCGCATTATAATCAATAACGGTAGTGTTCGGCCTTGTAGGGTCCGTCGACCGGCACGCCGATGTAGTCGGCCTGCTTCTGCGTCAGGTGCGTGAGTTCGACGCCGAGGTTGTCCAGATGCAGCCGCGCCACCTCCTCGTCGAGGTGCTTCGGCAGGCGGTAGACGCCCACTTCGAGCGACTCCTGCCACAGTTCGAGCTGCGCCAGGCACTGGTTCGTGAAGGAGTTCGACATGACGAACGACGGGTGGCCCGTGGCGCAGCCGAGGTTCACCAGACGCCCCTCGGCCAGCACGAAGATCGCGTGCCCGTCGGGGAAGGTGTACTTGTCGACCTGCGGCTTGATATTCGTCTTCACGGCGTCGGACTTCTCGAGCCGCGCCATCTGGATTTCGTTGTCGAAGTGGCCGATGTTGCAGACAATGGCCTGGTCGCGCATCCGCTGCATGTGCTCGAGCGTGATGATGTCGCAGTTGCCCGTGCAGGTGACGTAGATGTTGCCCTCGGCAAGCGCGCTCTCGACAGTCTTGACCTCGAAGCCCTCCATGGCGGCCTGCAGGGCGCAGATCGGGTCGATCTCCGTGACGATGACCCGCGCGCCGTAGGAGCGCATCGAGCGTGCGCACCCCTTGCCGACGTCGCCGTAGCCGCAGACGACGACCACCTTGCCGGCGATCATCACGTCCGTGGCCCGCTTGATGCCGTCGGCCAGCGACTCGCGGCAGCCGTAGAGGTTGTCGAACTTCGACTTCGTGCACGAATCGTTGACGTTGATTGCCGGGACGAGCAGCTCACCCGCCGCCTGCATCTGGTAGAGGCGGTGTACGCCCGTCGTGGTCTCCTCGCTCACGCCGCGCCACTCGGCCACCGTGCGGTGCCACTTGTCACCGTCCTCGGCCAGTATCTGTCGGAGCGTCGAGAGGATCACCTCCTCCTCGTAGGACGAGGGTTCGCAGTCGAGCGTCGAGGCGTCGTTCTCGGCCTTGTAGCCCTTGTGGATCAGCAGCGTGGCATCGCCGCCGTCGTCGACGATCAGCTGCGGGCCCTTGCCGCCCGGGAACGACATCGCCATGGCCGTGCACCACCAGTATTCGGGCAGCGTCTCGCCCTTCCATGCGAAGACCGGCACTCCGGTGGCGGCGATGGCCGCGGCGGCGTGGTCCTGCGTCGAAAAGATGTTGCACGAGCACCAGCGCACGTCGGC
>ENA-OYWC01000561-OYWC01000561.1-human-gut-metagenome-genome-assembly--contig:-NODE-561-length-14489-cov-5.055702_pt1 | contig 14489 bp, 10 predicted proteins | sample MGYA00244165_ERZ653387 | MGnify/ENA primary metagenome ERZ653387 (study PRJEB26926, sample SAMN06164974) | human gut metagenome | biome: ENVO:00009003; feature: ENVO:2100002; material: ENVO:00002003...
GCCTTATCGTCGGCAGCGTCAGATGTGTATAAGAGACAGATGTCAGATCACCCATCTTATCTGCCAATGTACCTGCGCCATCGGATACCTGTGTTGCTCCATCGGAAAGCTCACCAGAACCATCTGCTAACTGATCACCAGCACTGCTCAGGCTGTCTGTCAGCTTATCGAGGTCTGTCAGATCCACGCCGCCGGAGAAATTCATCTCAGAGCCATTGACAAGCAGTGTCACTGTCATATCCAGTGAGAAGTCTGTCACATCTGCACTCACCTCTACATATTCCGGAATCTCTGTATCCAGATCTGCGGCTGCATCCTTTACGCCATCATCCAGTCCAGGAATTGCATAACCGACAACGATATTGCTCTCACCCTGTGCGAGGTATTTACCATTTGTAACCTGAATATTCTTGAAGTTGTCGCCAAGCACCATGCCGGATACTGCAACGAATGGTACGGAGATATCCTCGTCCTTGCCATTTACTTCCTTCGTTACTGTTTCGTTGCTTGTATAATCCAGACGAATCTTTACCTTACCACTCTTACCTGCCAGGTCTTCTGGAGAAATTTCATTTCCATCCAGATAATAAGTTGCCTTCACAGAGACCGGAAGCTCCTTATCCGTTGTTCCCTGATAGCTGATCTCATTTCCGGCAGCATCCCATGTGATCTTGTTGCCGTTCTGTGTAAATGTCTCGTCGCCCTTGACATTTACGATATCCTTCAGATCGGTTGTATCTTCAATCTTGTCGCTCTTGTCACGGTTCTTCAATGTCTCATTGACTAAGATGTTATCGACATCGCCATTTGCCTTAGCAAATACATAAACGGTCTCGTCCTTGTCGACATCCTTCTCTGTCATATTTACATTTTCAGCGAGCGTATCTGCCAGTTCATCCGTATTCATGACTGTCGTTGCGTCGGTATCGCTTGCCTTATCATCTCCGGCAAGGTATTCCTTGTCATACTTTGTCACATCTGTACTGCCTGTGATTCCGGCTACGCAGGAAGCCACTGCCAGTGAAACAGCTCCGGCAGAACCTGCGATATACTTTGTCGTTTTCTTCCATTCTTTCTTATTTAAACGCTTCATAACGTATTCTCCTTTCGAAATGCTTTCCAACCTGATTACTGTTCGATCTGTTTTTCTTTGTTTCGGAAGCCTGCGCTTGTATGAATGATGACCTTATCGAAGATCATAAACATCGTTGGCAGCAACAGAATAACAACTACCATACTGATTAACGCACCACGTGCCATCAATGTACACAGAGAGCTGATCATATCAATGTTTGAATAAAGGCCAACACCGAATGTCGCTGCGAAGAAGCTCAACGCACTGACAACGATTGACTGTACAGAACCCTGCATTGCCTCGATCACTGCTTCCTTCTTCTCTGCGCCATGATATCTCGCACGTTTATATTTGTTCGTCATCAGAATCGCATAGTCAACGGTCGCACCAAGCTGTATCGTTCCGATTACGATTGACGCGATAAACGGAAGTGTCGTCTTGGTATACGTTGGAATACCCATGTTGATGAAAATCGCAAACTCAATGACGGATACCAATATAATTGGAAGCGTAATAGACTTGAATACGATTGCGATAATAATGAAGATCACGCCGATGGATACCGCACTAACCATCTTGAAATCCTCATCGGTAATATCAATCAGATCCTTTGTACAAGGTGCTTCACCGATCAGCATACCAGTCTCATCATATTCCTTTACAATCTTCTTTAATGTATCACACTGTGCATTGACCTCATCCGAAGCAACTGCATATTCGGACATGATCAACATCATCTTATAGTCGCCACTCTCAAATACATCTACGATATCACTTGGAAGCATAGACTTTGGAATCGTCGTTCCGATCACGCTGTCCAGACTCAGTACCGCATTGACACCGTCGACCTGTTCCATCTCTTTTGTCATCTTCACAACATCTTTGCTTGAAGTATCCTTATTTAAAAGTACCATGTGAGTTGCACCCATGTGATACTGTTCTTCCAGCTTGTCGTTCGCTGTGATACTCTCCAAGCTCTTCGGCAGTGTACCTGCCAGATCATAATATACGGTATTATGTGTATATCCATAAATGGCTGGGCCAATCAGGATAAAGAACAGGATAATAAATATGTAGAAATGATTTACTACCCATTTCGATATTCTGGAGAGATCCGGCAAAATAACCTTATGCTTTGTCTTCTCGATTGCCTTGTCGAAAATCAAAACCATAGATGGCAATACGGTTACACAACAGATAACTCCAAATACAACACCCTTTGCCATAACCACACCAAGATCCATACCAAGTGTGAAGCTCATGAAGCAAAGTGCGATAAATCCGGCTACGGTTGTGATGGAACTACCAACAACAGATGAAATCGTGTTGGAAATTGCATGTGCCATCGCACGGTTCTTATCACCCGGATATACCTGCTGCTTCTCTTCGTAGCTGTGCCACAGGAAGATCGAGTAATCCATCGTAACGCCTAACTGCAAAACCGCCGCCAGTGCCTGTGTCACGTAGGAGATTTCTCCCTTGATCACGTTCGTACCTAAGTTATAAACAATCGCCATACCTATACTCAACAGGAAGAAAACCGGGATGATAGCGGAATCCATCGCAAGCGCCAGAACGATCGTCGAAAGAATAACCGCGATCAATACATAGATCGGTGTTTCTTTGTTGGAGAGGTTCTTCGTATCTGTAACGACTGCAGACATACCTGAGAGGAAGCACTGCTTGTTCATAACCTTACGCAGGCTTTCGATCGCTTCCATTGTCTCATCTGCAGAAATGGAATTCGGATACAAGACAAACATGATTGTCGAATCTGCATCCTTATTTACAAATACATCCTTGATGCTGTCCGGAAGTAAATCGATCGGAACAGACAAGTCCATGAAGGAGTCATACCATAAAACATCCTTGACTCCCTCGACCTTGCACATTTCCTTACGCATAGCAGATATGTCTTTGTCTGACATACCTTCTACCACGCACACGGAAAATGCACCGGTACCAAATTCGTCCACCATGATCTCCTGACCTTTCATCGTCTCGATGTCGTCCGGAAGATAATTTAAAATGTCGTAGTTTACACGAGTGTGAAAATATCCAAATGCTGACGGAATCAAAAGCAGGACTGCTATCACCAGAATCAGTACTTTGTGTTTCACTACCCATTTACCAAAATGAATCACGAGTCATCCACCTTTCTTTCTTCTTTTTATTCTCTCATCTTCATTGCACCCCTATAATAAAAAAAGGATTGAATATATTGAATATTCAATCCAAGTTGTTTGTTTGTGTTTTCTATACATAAATCTAAATGTGTTTATTTTGCTATACATCCATAAATTTTATGTATAGACTATACTAACTCATTCAAGACATCCATCATCGAAGACTTTGTCAGATACTTGTAAACCTCTGACAGATCCTTCGGCGAGATCATATAATCACGTTTAATCCACGCAATCGCTACATAGCACATCGAGTTCGCGTAGTATTCTGCAATAATCTGACGATCAAGCCATGTGTATTTGTGGCTTTTGCCCTGTTTCTTCTGATCGATAATCTCTAACAGAAGCTTCGACACTTCGCTACGCGCAATACTCTCAAAAGAGTTCTGTCCATCGATACACACCGCCCGCTCATAAAAAGCGCGCTCATTCTGCATGCTTGAAAAAAGCAATGTCAAACCTTCCTGTATCATATCGTTTAACAGGAGCGGCTTGATTGGTTCGAGCAGATCATGCCGTACAATGTATTCAAGCAGTGCATATTTGTCTGCAAAATGATTGTAAAATGTCGGTCGGATCACACCTGCCTTGTCTGTGATATCCTTGATGGTGATCTTCTCCATCGGTGCCTTGCACAGAAGCTCCTTGAAGCTTGCTGCAAGCAGATCGTCGGTATTTCCTTTTTTTCCTCTTTGCTGCATAACGTTCCTTCTTTCTTCACAGCTACATCAACGGGGCTACTAACCGGAGCAGGCTCTGTCCGAACAATTTCAGGCGGCTCGTCTCCCGGATCTTCTCCTTTGTCACTTCATCACACTTCGCCAGTGTGTCCATATAATCTTCCTTGATCTCATAAATTGAGCTGCAATTAAACATCCATACACCACACTCAAAATGCAGATACAGACTCCGGTAATCGAAGTTGATCGTACCGACCGTTGCCACCTTATCGTCCACAACGACAGTCTTCGCATGGATAAAGCCCGGCGTATACTGGAAGATCCGCACTCCTGCTTCGATCAACTGGTAGTAATATGACTGGGTTACCAGATACACCAGCTTCTTATCCGGGATACCCGGCGTAATGATGCGCACATCAATTCCGCTTTTTGCCGCAAGTGTCAACGCTGTAACCATCTCATTATCAATAATCAGATACGGTGTTGTGATATAGACATAATGCTTTGCCTTGTTGATCATGTTCAGATAGATATTCTCTCCGACAATCTCATTATCCACCGGCGTGTCGCCATACGGCTGAATGTATCCATCCGAGAAGAATGCCATATCCTGATATTTCTCTGGTGAATACGACGAATAATCATCTTTCTCGCCGGTCAGCATCAACCATGTCTGCAAGAACATCAGCGTCAGGTTCCAGACAGCCTCGCCCTTCAGCATGATACCGGTATCCTTCCAATGTCCAAACCGTGATTTCTTGTTGATATATTCATCCGCCAGATTGATACCGCCGGTAAATCCGACATAACCATCAATGACCGTAATCTTCCGGTGGTCACGGTTGTTCTGTCTCAAGTTAAAGACTGGACCAATCGGGTTAAACGCTGCAACCTTGATTCCCTTCTCCTTCATATCCTTGATGAATCGGGAAGGAATCCACATAGAGCATCCAAAATCATCATAGATCAGACGCACATCCACGCCCTCTTTTGCTTTCCGCTCCATGATTTCCAAGATCGTATCCCACATCTCGCCCTGCTTGATGATAAAATACTCCATAAATATAAAATGATTTGCATTGTTTAATTCTTCCACAAGCTTCGCAAAATTATCCTCGCCAAGCGGGAAATAACGCACAGCGGTATTCTTATACACCGGATAACCTGCAGTCTTGGAAATATACGTCGACTGCACACTCGCACTCTGACTCAGCTTCCGGATCTCCCGCTGCCGGCTCTTATCACTCGGCATATACTGAAATGTATCGAGATGATTCTTCTGCGCATCCCGGATAAACTTCATACGGGTTCGGTTACCAGCAATCGCGATATACAGCACACCGCCTAAGATCGGCGTTACCATCATAAGCAGAATCCACGTCAGCTTATACGCGGGGTTTTCTGGCTTATTGACGATATATAGCACAACCGTCGCCGAAATCAAAATCGCCAGCGTTTTCCAGTAAAACATGTAGTTCTTGGCAATTCCATATAGAAATACCCAGAAAAGGATCTGCAGGATCAGGGTAAATACAACAATCGCGATCTTCGTGATATAAATGGATTTAGATTTGTTCTGTCGTCCATATCGCGGTTTGTCATGTTCATGTTCATGTCCGCTACACGTCGTTTCCTGAACCGTTTCCTGTTCTGTTTTCTCTTCCATTGTCTTCTCTGTCTCCTGCAATCTGTCTTTTCCTTCTTTCTCTCTATGTTGACAGTACATGTCAACGAATCGTTACAATGGTTGTTTACATCACATTCTAACTACTCTGCACTCCAGCGTCCTGACGCGCCACAAGGAAGGATCAGTCCTGTCTCTTTCACCGGAAGTCCAATCTCCTGCGACTCCACATGTCCGCCGAATTTCTTTCCTACCTCGGTAGAAATCATATAAGTAAGCACCGCCGGAGCCAGTCCGGTTGTATATGAATTCACTAAAAAGAATAACGGATTATCCGACAAAAGCTGACTTGCCAGTGCGATAAATGGATGGATTTTCTCCTCCAGCTTCCAGATCTCACCCTTTGGTCCTCTGCCATAAGATGGCGGGTCCATGATGATGCCGTCATAATGATTGCCACGGCGGATCTCCCGCTCCACGAACTTCACACAATCATCAACCAGCCAGCGGATTGGTGCATCTTCAAGTCCGGATGCCACCGCATTTTCCTTGCACCATGTCACCATACCCTTTGATGCATCGACATGTGTGACCTTAGCGCCCGCCTTCGCTGCTGCCAGTGTCGCACCGCCGGTATAGGCAAACAGATTCAGCACCTTGATCTCACGGTTTGCATTTCGTATCTTCTCACTAAACCAGTCCCAGTTCACCGCCTGCTCTGGGAAAAGTCCAGTATGTTTGAAGGTAAATGGTTTCAAATGAAAGGTCAGATCTTTGTAATTGATGCTCCACTGCTTCGGCAGATCGAAGAATTCCCATTCTCCACCGCCCTTGTTACTGCGGTGATAATGTCCATTCAGCTTTTTCCATGCCGGGTTCTTTCTTGGAAGATCCCACAACACCTGCGGGTCCGGGCGAAGCAAAATATAATCGCCCCATCGTTCCAGTTTTTCTCCCTTTGAACAATCTATAATCTCATATTCTTTCCACTGATCGGCTACCCACATATACTTTTAGTCCCTTTCGTCTATTTTCTTATACATTGCGTCCTAATTTTATACAAGCAATACTAACACACCCAACTTTCCAACGCAAGAATGAAAGTCCCGTTTTTGTCATGAAATACAGATAAAAAAAGACAGTTTGCACATTTTGTACATGCAAACTGTCGTAATTTTCTTACCAATCACGCTTCTCGATTGGAATATATTCTTTGTGATGACCAACGAATTTGTACGCTGGACGGATAATCTTGCCCTTATTTACCAACTCCTCGATCCGGTGTGCAGACCAGCCAGAGATACGGGAGATTGCAAAGATCGGTGTAAAGATCTCGATTGGCAGCTTCAACATTGTATAAACAAATCCGCTGTAGAAATCAACATTCGCGCAAACCGTCTTGAATGTACGGCGATGCTCGCTGATCAGCTTCGCTGCGATACGCTCAACTCTGTCATACAGTGCAAACTCATCCTGCAAGCCTTTCTCCTCGGAAAGCTTCTTCGCATACTTCTTCAGGATTACCGCTCTTGGATCGGACTCACTATAAACCGCGTGTCCCATACCATAGATCAGTCCAGAATGGTCGAAGCCCTTCTTATCAAGGAGTCCCTGCAGATACTCGGAAATCTCATCCTCGTTCTCCCAATCCTTGACATGCATCTTCATATCATCGAACATCTGCTGTACCTTGATGTTCGCGCCACCATGCTTCGGTCCCTTCAGAGAGCCAAGGGAAGCAGCGACGGTCGAATACGTATCCGTTCCTGTCGATGTCAATACATGTGTCGTAAAGGTTGAGTTGTTACCACCACCATGCTCCGCATGGATAACCAGACAGACATCCAGAACCTTTGCTTCCAGTGCGGTGTATTTACCATCGGTACGAAGCAGACGCAGGATGTTCTCTGCGGTTGAAAGTTCTTTCTTCGGTCTGTGGATAACTAAGCTCTTATCAAGATAATAGTGTCTGTATGCCTGATAACCGTACGCCGCCATAACCGGAAACTGTGCGATCAGCTGCAGACACTGCATCAGTACATTTTTGATATCCAGATTGTTCGGATCTGGATCGTAAGTATATAAGGTCAGAACACACTTCTGCAGGACATTCATCATGTCACGGCTCGGTGCCTTCATGATAACGTCACGGTTGAAGCTCTCTGGCAGCTGGCGAAGCTCACCAAGCACCTCCTTGAAACAGTCAAGCTGTTCCTGACTTGGCAGATCACCAAACAAAAGCAGATATGTCGTCTCTTCAAAACCATACTGGCTGTTGCGGAAGCCCTGTACGAGCTGCTGTACTTCATATCCTTGGAAATAAAGCTCTCCAGGAATTGGCACACGGTGTCCATCCACAACGCTAAATCCCATAACGTCGGACACTTCTGTAAGTCCGGTCAGTACGCCTCGTCCGTTGGAGTCTCGAAGTCCCCGCTTTACGTTGTACTCTTCGTAGAGATTTAAGTCAATCTTTCCGGAGTCATTACAAAAACGTACATATTCATCTAGTATCTGGTCAAATTTCAAATCTGACATAACCTCAACTCCTATCTTATTCGATCTCTTTGCTCATAGTAAAAGTGTAGTCTGTTATCTTTCCTGTATCCGGATCCGCATAAGCACTTATGCTGATATAATGATCGCCCTCATAGTAATATACATAGTAGGAAATGAAATATGTATATTCGTCCTTAGAGAAATCATCGCCCAGATCGCCATACACCGACTCAATCTTACTTCCATCATCGCCCATCGAAATACCGCCTGGGAACGTGATGTTACTTGTATAATAATCCGCTTCTACTCCGATTTCAGAGATATATCCATACTTTGGCAGAATGGCATTGCCGGTGAAGTTCTCCAGCTTGATGCTGAGCTTCTCGCCGTTTTTCTCCATGTAAGTGCTCTCGTAGTTCTTACCACCGATATAGTCGGAAACGGAAGTATCCAGTGTCCATCCGTCTTTCTCCAGTTCCGTAAATGGAACCGGAAGTACATAATTTTTGTCTCCAATTGTAATAATACCATCAAATCGGTCAGCACTTGCACCACCCGGTGCCACATACTGATCGTTGATTGCCGGTGCATCCATACTCAGATCTGCAACCGAAGTTGCGCCCTCTGGCATTTTGGAATTGATCAACCGGATGGAGATCAGATTTTTCTCCGGTGTCACATCAAAATCCATACCATCTTTCTCGTCATCTCCTGCATAATCAATGGATACATAAGTTCCGCTTCCATCAGAATACTCATTTTCACTCCGGTATTCCGGTGCACCATATGCAGTCTTGATATCACTCTCTGTCGATTCAAACAGCTTGATTCCATTTGCTAACTCGATTGTAAAGTCATCTTTATATTTTCCGGATTTGGAGCTAAATGAGAATCCAACAACATAACAGTCATTGATCTCCGCCTCATTGACACCCGGATTGGCTACGATCACCGTCAGCTGTGCACGATCCGTATAACTTGTGATATAATCCCAGTCACCCGATGCCACCTTCACAGTCGCGCTGTCCGTCCGCCAGCCCTTTGATTTCCACTCTGAATATGGAAGTGGAAACTGGTAGATCGTACCATCGATGTTCGCAGTATAATCTCTCCATGAATCAGACAGTTCCGTCGGCCATACATAGTCGCCTACACCACTTACATCTGTCTCCGTCGTCGCTTCCGTTGTGTTCTCTGTCGTCGCATCTGTCGCACTGGCTGCTTCTGTTGTCTCAGCCGGCTGTTCTGTCGTCGTTGCATCGTTATCTTTTTTCTTTCCTCCGCCTAGGATCAGAACCAACCCTACAATCAGTGCCACAACTGCTGCCGCAATCCCTGCGATCAACCCAATCTTCTTTTTATTTTTTCCAGATGCGGTATCGTTCTGTCCCGGTGCCAGATGCATCGACTGCATCGATGCAGACATCGAACTATTTCCGTTTCCAGATGCGGTATATGGATTTGCCTGCGGCATTGCATTGCCCGCTGTAACCGGTCCACTTCCATACAGATCTGTGAGCAACTGTCCAATATCCTGATAACGTTCCGGTGCCTTTACCGCAAGTCCTTTTCGAAGCACTGTCTCTGTCCGCTCGGATACGGAGATGCCTTTCTTCGAAGGATCTACATAAGTGTCCTCCTCCATACGTTCCACGCCGTTTGGTGGAACCTCACCGGTGAGCATCTTATACATCGTCGCACAGAGACTGTAGATATCCGTCCAAGGTCCCTGTTTTCCCTTCGCATAATACTGCTCTGGTGGTGCGTAACCATGCTTTAAAATCACAGTATAGGTCTTGTCAGTCTCTGCGGACTGTCCGCGTACCGAACCAAAATCAATCAGCTTGATCTTGCCTTCGTTATCAACCATGATATTATCCGGGCTGATATCCCGGTGTACCAATCCATTTTTATGTACTTCATACAGAGATTCAAATACCGGTTTCATCAAAGCAAGTACGGTCGCTTCATCCAGCTTTCCGCCCATGCCCTTAAGATAATGCTTCAGATCCACACCATTGATATATTCCATAACGATATATCCGGTGCCATTTTCATAGAAGAAATCCTTCACGGATACGATACCCTGTAACTGATAGAACTTCGAGAGATTCCGTGCCTCTTCTACATATCGTTTTAAACCCTTGTCATATATTTCTTTCTTACTATCCAGTGTTGATACGATCGTTGTCGTCATCGCATCTCTCTGTGCAAAGCTTTCCGGATAATACTCTTTGATCGCGATATACGTCTGCAGATTCAAATCCCAGCCAATGTATGTAATCCCAAAACCGCCCATGCCAATCACACGGCCGATCATATATTTCCCCTGTAAAACTGTAAACGGACGCAAGCAGTTTGGCTTTTCTTCATAGCCACTCACATCGAACCCGCAATATGGACAGACATCTTCTCCCTGTCCAAGGGCTTGCATACAATTCGGGCACTTATCATATCTATTCTGCATCGTATCCCTCTCCCTAATCTCTGTTAATCTGTGTCATTTTTTACACATATGTTAGAATTATACCAAAAATACTACTTTCCTACAAGTTTTTTCAGATTTCTATGATGTATTTTTCAAACGCATTGACAACTTTTGTATTCTTATATTCTGAAATCCGTTTGAAATCTCTTCCATAATTGATATGCACGTGTCCATGTGCAAACAACAGTGGCTCATACTCATCCAAAATCTGATAAAACGCCTGAAAGCCAGTGTGTGGCAGATCCGTGCTGTCATTCAGTTCAAATGCCGGTGAATGCGTGATCAGAATATCCAGACCACCAGCCTTCTTGATCTTCCTTCGCAACTTGCGCACACGTTTCTTCATTTCATCCTCGGTGAACTGATACATCCCGAAATTATAGCACATACTTCCACCAAGTCCCGCGATCCGAACACCCTCATGCACATATACATCATCATCGATACAGATGCAGCCATCCGGTGGCGTCTCGTCATAGCAGGCATCATGATTGCCATGCACATACAGAATTGGCACCTTCGCAAATGTCGCCATGAAAGACAGGAACTGCGGAGCCAGATCGCCACAGGAAATAATCAGATCGATCCCCTCTAATTTACTTTTCTCAAAATAATCCCAATAATACTTGGACTCTTCGTCTGCAAGTAACAAAATCTTCATTTATCTTAGTCCTCGTCCTTTACCTCTTTTTGTTCGGCATCTGCTTTCGCCTCATCCTTGACACCCTTCTGCTCGACAATGGATTTCGCCTCATCCTTCATATCCTCGACATCTGGAATCTCGCCCTCTACGTTATCCACCAGCCAGTTCATCAACATGATCTCCTCCGGTGTCATGATCTCCTCGTCCTCGTTCTTGATCGTATGATCCTGCGCCCGGAGCACACCATAGAACGGATGGAAGCTGTTCTCACGGATCAGTTTGCCGATAATTCCGACTAACTGTTTCGTGCCTTCAGGCACCTTGTTCGAACAAATGATATCAACGACCTCTGCAGAAAGGCCCCACCAATAATTGATTGCCTTTGTCTTCACAGCATCATCCTGCTTGATTGCACCATTTACCACACTCTCAATCAGTTTCGCATAAAATTCGCCCCACTGATATAGCGGGAATGCGAGGTTGATTGTTTCATCCCCTTCGATATGATATAAGCCATACCGGCGGTTATGTGAATTCGGCTTGATCATAACCTGATCGGAAATGTATTCGATTCCATTTTCCTCGAATTCACGAAGTACATTCTCCCGCGTATTTCCCTTCACGGTCGTCCATTCGAGATAGACCTTCGCATATGGATTCACCATGCGCGCACCAAGCGCAAATGCATTGATGTTCGCAGTCATACCGACGATCGGATAGTCCGCCACATAGCCGATCTTTCCATTCTTTGACAATGCACCCGCGATCATGCCCGCGAGGAATTTCACTTCATAAAGTCTCGCGTAATAGGTGCTGATAACCTTATGAGACGTGTTCAGTGAGCAGTTCATAATCGTGGCTTCCGGATGATTGACCGCCACCTTCACGCTCGCACTGATGAGCTGTGGTGTCGTTGTGAAAATGATTGACACGCCCATCGCGATCAGGTCCTCCATCGCCGATATCGCCTCTTCCTCGGATGCGATATTGTGCACCTTCAGTGTTTTGATCGTATCCGGATAATGCTCATCCAAATATAATCGTCCAAGCTCGTGTCCATACAGCCATTCGGATTCCTGTGGATCCTTGTTGAAAACGAACGCTACCATCACCTTCTTCGGTGTCGAGCTTCGGAAATAATCCATCAGCTTCTTACGTCCGAGCTTCGTCGGCTCCATATGCAGTTCCACTTCCCTGCCTTTGGACTCAATCAGGAACTCATCCCACAGGAGCTTGATCTTCTCCTTCATCTCCGCTTCGGTCATATTCTTTACAGCTTCGTATCCGTAGATGTCAATAAAGATCAGCAATGTGTCGCTGTTGGTCAGCGGCAACTTATCGCCGCCAAGTGCCTTGAATGACACACAGAACCGATGGTTCGCAGAGCCAAAATCAAGCTTCTGCTCATCTGTCCATTCCGCATCAGGATCTGGACTCGTCAGCTCCAACAGACGGCGGAAACATCCTTCCTGTGAAAACCAGATATAGTTGATCTCTGTCAGCTTGTAAAAATCCATGAATTCATAATAGATCTTCACCTGCAGATCATCCGTTTTCTTCGGAATCTTCCGTGTCACCTGTGCCGGGATTGTAACCGCATCAAAATATTTCATCACGGATACACGCTTATTTCCCTCTACGACATAGAATTTATTCATATATTCGTAAACCTTGATCGGATCACGAATTCCCTCTTCGATCTGGCTGTCACACAGTGCCGACCATTTGGCACCAAATTCTGTCTTATAATCAAGCAGTGGCATGAAGTTGTTCGCAAATGCGTATGTTCTTCCGACATTGCTCGTTCCAACGATACGGTCAAGTGGAATCTGAACGATACCCAGTGACATCTCGCCCACGATATCCACGCCCTCTAATATTTCATCCAAAACCGGAAGGTATTCATTCTCGCCCTTGGAAACCGCATTTTTAAATGCTTTCAGTCCTAATTTCTGTGCTTTTTCGTATTCTACATATGACATAATCGATTCACCTCGTCTCTCATATTACAACGTAATTGTTTTCGTCTCTTAAGTCTTTGTTTGCATACTTGGTTATTATTATATGCGGTTTCTGCATATTATACAAGAGATTTTCCCCTGACAGCGGGGATATTCGACACGGACGCTTTCTGTGGGGTGATGGTTCTGTTCCGGGACCGCTTCCGCTTAGTTGCTCCGAGTAGCGGTACTAAATTCGCGCACGCGCTCATTAAGTACCGACTGTCGCAAATGTCCCTGCACAGAATCCATCATCCCACACAGAAAGCTGTGCATGATCCGCGAAAAGCCCCGCTGTCCTCGCCACGCCCGAAGCCAATTGGGGCTTTGTGGCTGATTTCCCAGCTTTTCGCCCAATTCACTTGCTTCTCTATAGCAAAAACGCCCGGTTACAAACCGGGCGTTTCCAAACATATATTAGTAATTATAGCAATTCAACTCTTTCACTTCTTGTTTACCCGTGTCCGTATAGTTCAGCTCCAGAGCTGCCTGTGCATCATCACAGCTTACACCATTCATGATCTGGAGTATTAACAAAGCGGCTATATCCTGTGACAACAGTACCCTCTCTTGTAAATCCTTCTCCTGCCCCGACACAACCAGTCTTGTAAAATCCTTGCTATACGCCACAGACAGATCCGCGGTTCCCATAAGATTGACAGAGGGATTCATGTTTAAAACATCAACCATACTTTTCTTTGCATTTTCCAACTGTGCATCCGCATATTAAACTTCAATCCTGCTCTCCGAATTGATTCTTGCACTTTCGCACTTGCCATTTTCTTCCCACATGCACCTACCATAAGAGCAGTTCAACCATAAGAATCAGAAACACCATCTTTCTCTTTTTCATTGTATTATAGAATTTCTTCAATTTGCACCCCTCTTATAATCGCTCATTTAAACTTATTTCAATCCCATTCTATTGTTCTGATTCCATTCTAATTTAACACCAGCGATTCCATATCACTTACAAACCCATCCATGTCTCCGGTACTATTTTCTGACCTGTAAGAAATTCCATAGCACGTATCATCTGACATTTTTATAATAATCGAACAGCCTGCTTGTATTCCCGTGATATCTGAGTCCTCATCTACGTTCTCTGCTTCCCAACTACAGATATTTCGATTATTCATGCTATTGATGATTGCGTCCTTCGTCGCGTCGTCCGCAGCTCCCACAATATCGTCGGCAGATAGGTTTTCGATGTTTCCATTTGTAGTGAATACTTTACCAAGCTTCAAATCAATCACGGTTGTCTGGCATGTTTCTCCTTCTACATGTTCCACAA
>ENA-OYWC01000581-OYWC01000581.1-human-gut-metagenome-genome-assembly--contig:-NODE-581-length-14243-cov-11.851212_pt1 | contig 14243 bp, 11 predicted proteins | sample MGYA00244165_ERZ653387 | MGnify/ENA primary metagenome ERZ653387 (study PRJEB26926, sample SAMN06164974) | human gut metagenome | biome: ENVO:00009003; feature: ENVO:2100002; material: ENVO:00002003...
ATCATCCTCGCGCTGCTGATCGTCATCATCTTCGGCCGCACGATCATCGACTTCCTGCGCCGCAAGCAGATCGGCGAGGAGATCCGCGACCTCGGCCTCGAGGGACAGCTGCAGAAGCGCGGCACCCCGACCATGGGCGGCGTCATCATCCTGATCGCCATCCTCATCCCGACGCTGCTGTTCGGGCGCCTGGACAACGTCTACGTGCAGCTGATGCTCGTCTCGACCGTCTGGCTGGGGCTGATCGGCGGACTGGACGACTACATCAAGGTCTTCCGCCACCGCAAGGAGGGGCTCAAGGGACGCTTCAAGATCGTCGGGCAGGTCGGCCTGGGCATCATCGTCGGCACGACGATGTGGCTCTCGGGCGACATCGTCGTGCGCGAGAAGACCACGCAGCCCGTCGAGACGGTCTACTACGATGCCGACGGCACGGTCGTGCAGACCGTGCAGCGCAACGTGCTGATCGACTCCGAGAGCACGAAGACCACCAAGACGACCATCCCCTTCGTCAAGAACAACGAATTCGACTACGGCTGGCTCACGGGCGGCGACAACACCCTGATGTGGCTGCTCTACGTGCTGGTGGCGATCTTCGTCGTCACGGCCGTGTCGAACGGCGCCAACCTCACGGACGGCCTCGACGGCCTGGCCACGGGCGTCTCGGTGCCGATCGTCGCCGTGCTGGGCGTGCTGGCCTACCTCTCGGGACACATCGTCTACGCAGACTACCTCAACATCATGTACATCCCGCAGAGCGGCGAACTGGTCGTCTTCGCCGCGGCGTTCGTCGGGGCCCTCGTCGGCTTCCTCTGGTACAACTCCTTCCCGGCGCAGATCTTCATGGGCGACACGGGCTCGCTGGCCATCGGCGGCGTGATCGCCGTCTTCGCCCTCTGCATCCGCAAGGAGCTGCTGCTGCCGCTGCTCTGCGGCGTCTTCCTCTACGAGAGCTGCTCGGTGATGCTGCAGGTCGGCTACTTCAAGTACACGCGCCGCCGGTACGGTGAGGGGCGGCGCCTGCTGCTCATGGCCCCGGTGCACCACCACTACCAGAAGAAGGGCCTCTTCGAGACGAAGATCGTCACGCGCTTCTGGATCATCTCGCTGCTGCTTGCGGCCATCACGCTCGTCACGCTGAAGATCCGATAAAAGAGATACACGTATGAAAAAGATCGTCGTACTGGGCGGGGGAATCAGCGGCTACGGCTCCGCGATCCTCGCCAAAAAGAGGGGTTTCGACGTCCTGCTCTCCGATGCGGGACACATTGCCGAGCGCTTCCGCGCGCGCCTCGACGAGTGGCAGGTCCCCTATGAGGAGGGCGGCCACAGCGAGGAGCGCATCCTGCAGGCCTCGGAGGTCATCAAGTCGCCCGGCATTCCCGACACGGCGCCCATCGTGCGGCGCATCCGCGAGCGGGGCATTCCGGTGATCTCCGAAATCGAGTTCGCGGGCCGCTACATGGGCCGCGCGCGCTGCATCTGCATCACCGGCTCGAACGGCAAGACCACCACGACGTCGCTCATCTACAAGATCATGCGCGACGCCGGGATGAACGTCGCCCTGGGCGGCAACATCGGCGAGAGCTTCGCCTACAGCGTCGCCACGGGCGACTACGACTGGTACGTGCTCGAGCTGAGCTCGTTCCAGCTCGACGGCATGTACCGCTTCCGGGCCCACATCGGCGTGCTGATGAACATCACGCCTGACCACCTGGACCGCTACGACCACTGCTTCCAGAACTACGTCGATGCCAAGATGCGCATTACGCAGAACCAGACCTCGCGCGACTGGTTCGTCTACTCGGGTGACGACGAGGTGATCTGGCGCGAGCTGCCCAAATACGACCTGCGGGCGCGGCAACTGCCCTTCGCGGCAAAGAACGCCGTGGCGAGCGCCGCGGGCGACGCCTTCCTGCTGGACGGGAGCTTCACGGCGGCCGTGGGCGACCGCTCGGTCGAGATCGACACGTCGAAGCTGCAAATCAGGGGGCTGCACAACGCCTACAACGCCATGGCCGCGGCGCTGGCGACCCTTGCCGCGGGTGTCGACCCCGAATCGGTGCGCCGCTCGCTCTACGACTTCGCCCCGGTGGAGCACCGCCTCGAACCCGTCGCCGAGCGCGGCGGCGTGCTGTGGATCAACGACTCGAAGGCGACGAACGTCGATTCGGTCTACTATGCGTTGGAGAGCATGACGCGCCCCGTGGTGTGGATCGCCGGGGGCACGGACAAGGGCAACGACTACACGCCGCTCAAGGAGTTCGCGCGGGCGAAGGTCCATACGCTGGTCTGCATGGGGCTCGACAACGACAAGCTCGTGCGCGAGTTCACGGGCGTCGTGCCCGAGGTCATTTCGACCTCGTCGCTCGACGAGGCGATGACGGCGGCCAAGCGTGCGGCCCGCAGCGGCGATGCCGTGCTGCTGTCGCCCGCCTGCGCGAGCTTCGACCTCTTCCGCAACTACGAGAACCGCGGCGAACTCTTCAAGGCGTGGGTAATGGAAAAGGCGTGATGCGATGAACGACGACCTGCGTACATACCGCCGGGCCGAAGGGCCGGAGGCGGCGGAGGCGGCGGAGGCGGCTTCGGCCGAACCCCGCCGCACGCGCACGTCGCGCGGTGTGGCGTCCGCAGCAACGCAACCCGGGGCCGACGCCACGCATCCGCACCGGCGCCTCTTCTCGGGCGACCGCGTGCTGTGGATCATCATCGTCGTGCTGTCGGTGATCTCCGTGCTGGTGGTCTACTCGTCGACGGCCAAGATGGCCTACGACGCCCACACCGTGCGGTCGACCTCCCATTTCCTCCAGCAGCAGGTGATGATCCTCGGCCTGAGCTTCGGCATCATGCTCTTCGTCCACAAGATCGACTGCCGCATCTACTTTTACCTCACCCGCCCGGCCTATTTCCTCTCGCTGCTGCTCACCGTGGCCGTCTACTTCATCGGCGCCACGACCAACGGCGCGGCGCGCTGGATCCCCCTCGGGCCCTTCCAGTTCCAGCCCTCCGAGGCGCTGAAGGTCGCCACGGTGCTCTTCCTCGCGCAGCAGCTCGCCGGACGCCAGTCGAAGATCGACCGCATCCGCATCGTACCGTCGCTGCGCTTCTGGACGTGGCGCTCGTCGCCCGAGCAGCGGCGCATCTGGCGCGAGGGGACGTGGCCCATCCTCATGCCGGTGATCGCCTCCTGCCTGGTGATCTTCCCGGCCCACACCTCGTCGGCCGTGCTGGTCTTCGCCGCCTCGTGGGTCATGATGCTCATCGGGCGCGTGCGCATCCGCGAGCTGTTGAAGCTCCTGGGGCTGGCCGTTGCGGGCGTCGTGCTCATCGTGACCCTCAACCTCGGGCGCAGCGAGACGGCCGAAGGGCGCTTCGCGACCTGGATCCACCTCTGGACCCAGTCGCAGCGCGACAAGCCCGTCGAGAACCTCTCCGACACCGAGCGCTCGATGATCGCCATCCACAACGGAGGACTGCTCGGCGAGGGGGCCGGACAGAGCGCCATGCGCGTGGAGATGATCCACCCCGAGAGCGACTATGCCTACGCCTTCTTCGTCGAGGAGTACGGTCTGGTGCTGGCCGTCGTGCTGCTGATGCTCTACCTGTGGATCTTCTTCCGGGCGATCGAGATTTTCCGCCGCTGCGGCACGGCCTTTCCCGGGCTGCTGGTGCTGGGGCTTGCGCTGCTCATCACCTGTCAGGCGCTGCTGCACATCATGGTCACCGTAAACCTCATCCCCGAGACGGGACAGACCCTGCCGCTCATCTCGCGCGGCGGCTCCTCGGTGCTCTTTACCTCCGTGGCGCTGGGCATGATCCTGGGCGTCAGCCGCCAGAACGACGAGCAGTCGCACGATAGGCCCCGCAGCGAATCGTTGTACGAAAAATAGACGCTTTATGGACGATGTAAGACTCGACAAATACCTCTGGGCCGTGCGGGTGTTCAAGACCCGCAGCGACGCCGCGGAGGCCATCCGCAACAACAAGGTCACGGTCAACGGCTCGAGTGCCAAACCCTCGCGCGAGGTGAAGATCGGCGACCGCATCAGCGTGCGCCGCCAGGCGGTGACCTACTCCTACAAGGTGCTCGACCTGGTGTCGAGCCGCCAGCCAGCCAAGAATGTGCCGGCGTACTGCCTCGACATCACGCCGCAGGAGGAGTTGGACAAGCTCAACGTGCCGCGCGAGACGATCTTCGTCTTCCGCGACCGCGGCACGGGGCGCCCCACGAAGAAGGAGCGCCGCGAGCTGGACGACCTGATGGAGGCGGTCCTCTACGACGACGAGGAGTAGCCGCCGGCGAGCGAATGCCGCGCCGGAATTTGGTTCGGCCGAAAAAAGGTCCTATCTTTGCCGCATCGAAGAGAAGTTTTGTAATCCTCATCGGAGGGCTTACGGGGCCGGATAAGATGACTGGGTAAAACCACGATGCTTGTCCGGCCTTTTTTATGTTTGGCGCAAGATGGAACAAGATGGAAAGGGACGCGATTGATCTGGGGAGGCTCCGCGTGGGCTACCTCTTCCGGAGACTCTTCATCCCCACCCTGCTGGGGATGCTCGGCATGTCGGCGGTGACGGTCGTCGACGGCGTTTTCGTGGGACACGGCGTGGGCAGCGACGGCATCGCCGCGGTGAATATCTGTGTCCCGCTGCTGATGCTCTTCACGGGGGCGGGTTTGATGGCGGGCGCCGGCTGCTCGGTGGTCGCCTCGATCCACTTCGCACGGCGCAAGTACAAGGCCGCACGGATCAACGTCACGCAGGCGATGCTCTTCGTCACGCTCCTCGCGGCGCTGCCCGTGGCGCTGATCCTCGCCTTCCCGCGGCAGGTCGCCCTGCTGCTGGGCTCCTCGCGGCACCTGCTGCCGCAGGTGGTCGACTACCTCGTCTGGTTCGTGCCGGGGCTGATTCCCCAGCTCTGGATCGCCGTCGGGCTCTATGTCATCCGCCTCGACGGCGCACCGCGGCTGGCCATGTGGTGCAGCCTGCTCTCGGCCGCCGTGAATGTCGTGCTCGACTACCTGTTCATCTTCCCGTTCGGCTGGGGCGTCATGGGGGCCGCCCTCGCCTCGACGATCAGCATCCTGCTGGGCGGGGCGATCGTCCTCCGCTACCTGCTCCGCGGTGCCCGGACGCTGCGCCTCTACCCGCTCAAGCGGAGCCGCAAGAGTCTCCGTCTGATGTGGCGCAACATCGGCTACCAGTGCCGGATCGGCTCGTCGGCCCTGCTGGGCGAGGCGACGATGGCCGTGCTGATGTTCACCGGAAACCGGGTCTTCATGCACTACCTCGGCGATGCGGGGGTCGGGGCCTTCGGGGTCGCCTGCTACTACATGCCCTTCATCTTCATGATCGGCAACGCCATCGCCCAGTCGGCGCAGCCGATCATCAGCTACAACTTCGGCCGCATGGAGTGGCCGCGCGTCGTCGCCGCCCGCCGCATCGCCCTGCTGACGGCCCTCGGGTGCGGGGCCCTCGTGGCGCTCTGCTTCTCGGCGGCGCCGCGGCTGCTCGTACCCTGCTTCGTGCTGCTGCCGCGCCTGCTGGGCGTGCCGGGCATCTGGCTCGCCCTGCCCCTCTCCGAGACCCTGACCTTTCTCTGCATCGTCGGCTGGATCGCCGTGCGGCGCCGGGGGCGGCTCTCCCTGTGACGGGCAAAGGGCCCGGGCGGCACGACCGGACGGAAAAAAGGGCCGCACCCCGACAGGATGCGGCCCTTTCCGGCTCCGTGCGGAGCGTGTCATTTCTTGTTGAAGAAGTTCATCGTCAGGGCGCAGCCCTGCGTGACGAACGAGCGGATGGCGTCGACAAAGAGCTTCAGCCGTTCGGGCATCGCCTGCCGCTCCTCGTCGGTCCACTCCCCGAGCACGTACTCCACCTGGTGGCCGCGCGGGAAGTCGCCGCCGATGCCGAAGCGCATGCGGGCGAACTCCTCGGTGCCGAGCAGTTCGGCGATGTTCTTCAGCCCGTTGTGGCCCCCGGCGCTCCCCTTCGGGCGCAGGCGCAGCGTGCCGAACGGCAGCGCGATGTCGTCCGAGACGACGAGCAGGTTCTCCACGCCGATCTTCTCGGCATCGAGCCAGTAGCGCACGGCCTTGCCCGAGAGGTTCATGTAGGTCGAGGGCTTGAGCAGCAGCAGCGTGCGGCCCTTGTACTTCACCTCGGCCACATCGCCGTAGCGGGCCGTGGTAAAAACAGCGTTGGACGCCTCTGCGAGGGCGTCCAACACTTTGAAACCGATGTTGTGGCGGGTTCCGGCGTATTCGGCACCGATGTTCCCGAGCCCAACAATGAGGTATTTCATACGCTATGCGTACAGTTGCTATTTCGCTGCGGCTGCGGCGTCGGCACCGCGCGAAGCACGGGTTACGCGGACGGCGCAGACGGCTGCCGTGGCGGGCGTCACGAACTTCAGGTTCTCGAACTTCAGGTCGCCTACGAAGATCGTCTTGCCGACGCCGAGGTTCGTTACGTCCACGACGATCTCGTCGGGCAGGTTCTCGACCAGGGCGCTCACGGTGAGCTTGCGGGCCGACAGCGTCAGCTTGCCGCCGACCTTCACACCCTCGGCGTTGCCGGTCAGGCGCACCGGAATGGCGATCGAAACGGGCTTGCCGGCGGCGATGCGGTAGAAGTCCAGGTGGAGGATCTCCTCACGCACGGGGTGGAACTGTGCCTCGCGCAGCACGGCCAGCTCCTTCTTGCCGTCGAAGTCGAACTCGACGATGTACGAGCTGGGGGTGTAGATCAGGGGCTTCACCTCGCGGGGGTCGACCGTGAAGGCGACCGTCTCGCCGTTGCCGCACAGTACGCAGGGCGTCAGACCCTCGCGGCGGATTGCCTTGGCGGCCTTCTTGCCGAACGCGTCGCGCTTGATGGCCTTTACAGGAATGGTTTTCATGTGGTTGTAAAATTTTAACGTGTTACCTACGGCGGTTCTCAACACGGCCTCGCGGACCGCATCCCAATTCCGCCTGCTTTGGGAGCGCAAAGATAAGCGAAATTTTCCGGATTGGGAAATCCCTGCGGGAAAATCGGATGGAGGAGAAAAATTTTTTATCTTCGGATGTAACTTTTGCCCCCTTGCGGCGTCTTATGTTCGGAACCCATGCAGGAAAAGTGTCACATATCCGAGGAGATGCTGGCGCGGCTGCGCGATGCGGCCACCCGGCGCGAAGCCTTCGACCGGGTGGTCGGGCTCTTCCTGCGCCCGCTCTACTGGCACGTGCGGCGGCTGGTCGTCGTGCACGAGGACGCCGAGGATGTCGTGCAGGAGAGCTTCGTCCGGGCCTGGGACGCCCTGGAGGACTTCCGCGGCGACGGATCCGAGCTGCGGGCGTGGCTCTACCGCATCGCCACCAACACGGCGCTCTCGCTGCTGCGGCGCCGGCGACGCGGGCTCTTTACCTCGCTCGACGACGTGAGCCGCGAGCTGGCCGGCCGCGTGGCCGAAAATGCCGCGGCGGAGGCCGACCGGATGCTCGTCCGTTTCCAGCAGGAGGTGCTGGCCCTGCCGCTGCGGCAGCGGCTGGTCTTCAACCTCCGCTACTACGACGGACTCTCCTACGGCGAGATCGCCCCGATACTCGGGCTGCGCGAGGAGACGCTGCGTGTGAACTACCACCGTGCGGTGGAAAAACTCAAACAAAAACTCAAGGAGGAAGTATGAACCCTGTGATCGACAACAACGACCGGCGCCTGCCCTACGAGCTCTCCGAGGAGCGCTTCGAGGCGCTGCACGACCGCATCCGCGGGCAGATCGCCCGCCGTGCCGCGGCAACCGGCACCGTCGGCTGCCCGGCTGCGGGCCGCAATCGGACCGAAGGCCCCGTGCGGCGGTCGCTGCTCCGCGTAAGCCTCGGATTTGCCGTCGCGGCGGTCGTCGCGGCGGGCATCGTCACGGCCCACCGCCTGCGGCAGCCCGTCGCCGCGGAGCCCGGCATCGAAGGACTTCTCTCGACGGCCTCGGCCGAGACGCTGCAGCAGGCCGCCGCGGAGAATTACGACGACATCTTCTACAATCAGCAACTCTAAACCATCCGATACCATGAAACACTTTTTCATTCTGATCTGTGCCCTCGGCCTGGCGCTCGGTGCCGGGGCTGCACCCGGTGACCGGGAGATGCGGCGGGCCGTCGCCGAAGTCCGGGCCGCCATCGACGCCATCGAATCCGCCGCGCTGGAGAGCCAGTCGCTCGAGGAGCTGAACGCCGCCGCCCGCGAGGAGGTGATCCGCGAACTGGACCTCTCGGCCAAACAGGTCAAGGCATTCGACCCCATCTACAAGGCCTACCGCGAGGCGCTCGACCGCGCCATAAGGAGCGTGCCCGATCCGGTGATTTCGGGCGAGGCGGCGCAGCGCGCGGCCCTCAAGGAGCGGCTGGCCAACATCGCCGCCGTGGCGCAGGTCAAGCGCGACTACGTGGACCGCTTCGCCGAGGTGCTCACGGCCGAGCAGATACGTCTGCTCTACAACACCGAGGGGCAGATCGGCACGAACATCAAGCGCGCGGCGGGCGAGAGCAGCCGACAGATGCCGCGCGTGCTCTCGGGCAGCGGGCGGCGCGTCACGCAGGACTGGGGCGAGGCGGGCGACTACACGGCCATCGAGACCGGCGCCTTCTTCAAGGTCGTCATCAGCCCCTCGGCCCGGACCATCACGGTGACGGCCGACGACAACGTGATCGACTTCCTGAAGCTGGAGCGCCGAGGCGGATGCCTGGCATTCAGCCTGTCGCCGCGCTCGAGCCGGACCCGCCGGATCGAGAACCTCTCCATCTCGGTGGTGGTTCCCGTGTCGGCCTCGCTGCGGGAGATCCACGTGGGCTCCTATGCCGGTGTCGAGAGCCGCCTGCCGCTTCGCGGAGCGGATTTCAACATCTCGATGTCGGCCTACGGCGAGGTGAAGGCCGATCTGGTCGATTCGGGGCGGACGCGGCTCCAGGTGTCGAGCTACGGCACTTACGAGGGAACGATCGAGTGTGCCGGTGCGCAGCTCTCCGTCGCCAGCTACGGCGTGCTGAAGGGGGCGCTGACGTGCACCGGGACGGCCGACGTCTCGGTGGGCAGCTACGGCTCCCTCAACGGCGACATCCGTGCCGCGCAGGTGAACCTCGCGGTCAGCAGCGGCGGCAAATACTCGGGTGCGGTGAAGGCCGATGCGGCCTCGCTCGGCGTGTCGAGCTATGCGCAGGCTGCCGGGGCGATCGAGGTCGCGGACCTGAAGGTTTCGGTCTACAGCAGCGGGTCGCTCCGCGGCGCCTTTGCCGGCCGGCGGTGCGAGGCGACGGTGGGCTCCTACGGCAAGCTCGCCCTGACGGGCTCGGCCGTCGTGGAGGATGTGACCGTGCAGCTCTCGTCGCAGGGCGAATTTTCGGCCCCCGATCTGCGTGTGAAGCGCTATGACATCCGGGCGTCGAGCTACTCGAAGGCCGAGGTGTGGTGCTCGGAGCTGCTCAAGATCGAGGCCTCCTCGTCGGCGCGCGTCCTCTACGACGGTCCCGGACGGCTGGAGACCCTCTCCGACAACATCCGCCGCCGCTGACGCCGCAGATCGGTGCCTGAAAAAACCGGGCGGAGCTTCTGTCAAGCTCCGCCCGGTTTCGTGTTGTCCGGCCGATGCCGGGTCTTCGGGGATTATTTGATCTCGAACTCCCCGTCGTAGCTACCCTGAACCTTCGTTCCGCCCTGCGTCGTGAAGTCGAACGTGAAGCCGTAACCCGGCTCCTTGTGCGTGACGGTGAAGGTACCGCCGTTGACAAGCAGGTACTCTTCCTTATCCGTGCCGGCGTTTATCGTGCAGTAGGTGCCCGCGGGACCCCACATGTCGATGACGCCGTCGTAGAAGGTGCCGGCGGCGGCGCTGTAGCTCTCGTCGAAGACATAGGTCCCTTCGCTGATGACGGGATCGTGCGACTCGTCGAGCTCGTCGTTCATGTCGATCATCAGCACGGTCTTTCCGTCGCTGCTCGTGAAGGTCAGCGTGTAGTTGGCCGTGCCGTAGCCGTAAAGGTCGCCGTAGTAGCTGCCCTCGCCCGTGGCGAAGACCTCGTTGATGTCCTCCGAGACGGCCGGGGCCATGTTTTTGAAGGTCAGCGCACCCTTGTAGGAGAAGTTGAGCCGGTAGCCGTCTTCGAGGACGAAATGGCCGCTGATCTCGTAGCCGTCGGCCGTATGTTTCACCGTGGCCGTACCCTCCTTGTAGTCGATGCGGTAGCGGGCCGAGCCGTCGGGAAGCGTGTAGTGTCCACAGCTCTTGTCCGCAGCGATCGTGTTGAGGGCGATATCGCTGCTGAAGGTGTAGGTTCCCTCGGGCAGGACGGCGTTGTCCGCATCCGCCGAGGTGGCGCCCCACAGGTCGAAGTCCAGTACGTAGCCCGATCCGAGGGGATTGCCGTCGCTGTCCGGCGTCATGTCGCCGAGACGGAAATAGTATTCGCTGAATCCGGCACCGTAGGCGTCGCCGTAGTAGGTCATGTCGGAATATGCGTAGGTTGTCTCCACGGTGATGTCCTCGCCGTAGACGCCCGACTGGTTGGTCAGCTCCATGGTTCCCGTGTAGGAGATGCGCATCTCCTCGCCCCCGCGCGTGACGAAGCGTCCCTCGATCGTGTACGATCCGCTCGGGTCGGAGGTGATGTCGAGCTCACCCTCGCTGAAGTAGATGTTGTCGGTGATTTTGCCCGACTCGTCCACGGTGAGCAGCACGGTCGACTCGTTGCTGATCCGGAACAGCTCGTGGGTTACGCCGTCCTCGTAGGTGTATTTGCCCGTGGGGATGACGGCGTGACTGGGCGTGTCGCTGACCGGACCGTAGCAGTCGAAGTAGACCATCTTGCCTGCGCCCTGTGCCACTCCGCTCTGGAAGGGGCAGTCGGTGAGCATGAAGTAGTAGTTGGCCGCATTCTCGCTGAAGGTGCATCCGTAGTAGACGCCCATGGCCGTGGTGGCGTGCAGCGAATTGTTGTCCACCACGACATCCGCCGTGAGGAACTCCTTTCGGTCGCGGGCCGTCTTGCCGTCGGCGCCGATGGCAAGGGCATAGACCGTGTAGGACGTTGAGGCGGTCAGCCCCTCGGCCCGCAGATTCCGGTTCACACCGTCGGAGAGCCGGGTGCCGATCTGGCTTATCATCTCGTCGGTCGGCTCCGTCATGTCGGATTCGAGCGTCAGGAAGTAGGCCTGTTCGGCGTGCTCCACGGTGATCGTGTAGAGGGCATGGTCGCTTTCGGCGGCCGTGACCTCGATCGCGATCGTCGGCGCCTCCTGAGTCTGCGGGGGATTCGGGTCCGATTCATCCTTCTGGCAGGAGAGGAGCGATACCGTGAGCACGATGGCTGCGGCACAGAGCATTTTGTGTACAAGTTTTCTCATGTAAGTAAGGTGTTAGTGATAATCTTCCGCCAATATAAGCAAAAAAAAGCATCGTGCAAATTACGGATCGGTAGCGCCGTGCCGTCCGGCCGGGAAACCGGAAAAATGCAACTTGCTTTCTGTCAGGAGATTGTCTTTTTCTGCCTTGATTGTAACATATTTATTTTCAGTGTGTTGAACAAATGTGCATACATTTGTTGCGTGACGTGTGCGAAACACACACCGGAAGTTCGGAAAAAAGCCGCCGGGCAGCGGCAGGCACGGGGGACGGCGTGGTCGGGAATGTGGCAGGCTGGTGACGGGCGGCGGACGAAGATGCGGACGGCGCGCAGTGAGCAGCAATGATGCGGACGACACGGGAGCGGCGCAAGCGGCGGTGCGGCGATGACGGTGTGCGGGAGCAGGTGGCTGCCATGCGGTCCGGAGCAGAGCCTGGCACGCGGTCCGGAGCAGGGCTCGGTGCACAGTCCGGTGCGTGGCAAAGGGGCAAAAAGAGACGGAGCGCCCTGGCGCCCCGTCTCCTGCATGCTGCGGTGTGTGTGCGGCGGCTACTTGATGCCGCGCAGGTGCTTCTCCCAGTTCCACGCCGAGACGAGCGTCTCGTCGAGCGTGCGCTCGGCCTTCCATCCCAGCTCGTTGTTCGCGCGCGTGGGGTCGGCCCAGATGGCGATGATGTCGCCCGCACGGCGCGGTGCGATCTTGTAGTTGAGCTTCAGGTGGTTGACCTCCTGGAACTTGCGGATCAGCTCCAGCACCGAGACGCCGCGTCCCGTGCCGATGTTGAAGATCTCGTAGGCCTCCTTGTTGCGGTTCTCGATCATGCGGCGGATGGCCGTCACGTGGGCCTTGGCCAGGTCGACGATGTCGATGTAGTCGCGGATGCACGACCCGTCGGGCGTCGGATAGTCGTCGCCGAAGACCGAGAGGCACTCGCGCAGTCCGGCGGCCGTCTGCGTGATGTAGGGTACGAGGTTCTGCGGCACGCCGCGCGGCAGCTCGCCGATCAGCGCCGAGGGGTGGGCGCCGATGGGGTTGAAATAGCGCAGCGCGATGCCCTTGAGCCCCTCGTAGGCCTTGATCGAGTCGCGCAGGATGTCCTCGCACATGGTCTTCGTGTTGCCGTAGGGCGACTCGGCCGGCTTGCGGGGTGTCTGCTCCGTGACGGGCTGCTTGTCCGGCTCGCCGTAGACGGTGCACGACGACGAGAAGACGATGTTCGGCCGCTTGAAGTCGCGCATCAGCTCGATGACGTTCATGAACGACGTGAGGTTGTTGCGGTAGTACTTGAGGGGCTTCTCGACCGACTCGCCCACGGCCTTCGAGGCCGCGAAGTGGATCACCGAGTTGAATTCGTACTTTTCAAAGACCTTCGAGCGGAAGGCCTCCATGTCGCAGCAGTCTACCTCGACGCACGGCACGTCGACGCCCGTGATCTTGCGCACGCCCTCGACGGCGTGGATGTCGCTGTTCGAGAAGTTGTCGGCGATCACCACGTCGTAACCGGCGTTGATGAGCTCCACGGCGGTGTGCGAGCCGATGTATCCGGCGCCGCCGCTGACTAATACACACTCTTTTTTCATAAGACCGTATTTGTTGGGTGATAGGATTTTTCGTTGTCGAATACAAAGGTAGGAAAAAACCGGGAGACTGCGGCCCGTTCCGTAAAAAAAAGAGCCCGGCTGGGCAAAAAACGGCCCTGCGGCACGGCCCGCACGCCGTCCGGTGACAAATCGTAAGCCGACGGGCGAAAAAAATGAACAACGGCAGTCGGTTTTCGGAAAATAATCGTATATTTGTAACAGATTGATACTCGCAACGCGGAATTCATTAAAAACCTTAACGCGATATGTACGAAAAAATCAAGGAGTATTTGCAGCATGAACTCGCCGAAATCGAGGCTGCCGGGCTTTACAAGCACGAACGGGTGATCGAATCCCCCCAGCGTGCCGAAATCGAGGTTGCAGGTCGGAAGGTGCTGAACTTCTGCGCCAACAACTATCTGGGCCTTTCGGACAATCCGCGCCTCATCGAGGCGGCCAAACGGGCCATGGACGCCCGCGGCTACGGCATGTCGTCCGTGCGCTTCATCTGCGGCTGCCAGGACATCCACAAGCAGCTCGAAAAGGCCATTGCCGACTACTTCGGCACCGAGGACACGATCCTCTATGCCGCCTGCTTCGATGCCAACGGCGGCGTCTTCGAGCCGCTCTTCGGCGAGCAGGACGCCATCATCTCCGATGCGCTGAACCACGCCTCGATCATCGACGGCGTGCGTCTGTGCAAGGCCGTGCGCTACCGCTATGCCAATGCCGACATGGGCGAGCTGGAGGAGTGCCTCAAGAAGGCCCAGGCACAGCGCTTCCGCATCATCTGCACCGACGGCGTCTTCTCGATGGACGGCAACGCCGCGCCGCTCGACAAGATCTGCGCCCTGGCCGAGAAGTACGACGCGCTGGTGATGGTCGACGAGTGCCATTCGGCCGGCGTGCTCGGCAAGACGGGCCGCGGCATCACCGAACTCTACAACCTGCGCGGGCAGGTCGACATCCTGACGGGTACGCTCGGCAAGGCCTTCGGTGGCGCCGTGGGTGGCTTCACGACCGGCCGCAAGGAGATCATCGACATGCTGCGCCAGCGTTCGCGCCCCTACCTCTTCTCGAACTCACTGCCGCCCGCCGTCGTGGGGGCCGGGATCGAACTGTTTCGCATGCTGGCCGAGAGCAACGAGCTGCACGACCGCCTCGTGGCCAACGTCGAGCACTTCCGCGCGGGCATGATGGCCGCCGGCTTCGACATCAAGCCCACGCAGTCGGCCATCTGCGCCGTGATGCTCTACGACGCCAAGCTGTCGCAGGACTTCGCCGCCA
>ENA-OYWC01000591-OYWC01000591.1-human-gut-metagenome-genome-assembly--contig:-NODE-591-length-14112-cov-31.404923_pt1 | contig 14112 bp, 14 predicted proteins | sample MGYA00244165_ERZ653387 | MGnify/ENA primary metagenome ERZ653387 (study PRJEB26926, sample SAMN06164974) | human gut metagenome | biome: ENVO:00009003; feature: ENVO:2100002; material: ENVO:00002003...
GCTATATAATGAATCCGCTTGTCCATTCATTAGAGCAGTTCTGAAAGTATTCATATCATCTATTGTAGGTGGCAGATACATTTGTCCTTTTGCCGTAAATTTATCAGTTAATTCAAATCCACCAATCTTACCTGATATTGAATTAAGATTGTCCACATTAAGCCAGTCAGAATTAATACCATGTGCTGTGATAACATCAAACAAAGCATTGCCATTACTATCAACAGCCCATGAAGTACATCCATCCTTTGACACCATTAACCCATTGCTTGTCAGCTTCCATATAACTGAACTTTCCCCGATAGTAGGCTTATTGTGCATATAGTTTATGTAGGAACCATCACTTAACTGTTCTCTTGATGTATACATTCCAAACCCCTGCGATATCAGCTCTGTCATATTAGTCAGAATTTTATCATAGGTACTTATTATCTGCTGTGCAGCATTGGTTGTTTTACTTATTATCCTGGTTAAAAGGTCCGTTCCGGACCTTTCTTTTTCTTCCTCACTTACAGCAACTCCTGATATTGTCTCATTCTGATTGATTGCGTAAGTCAGTGACATTACCATAACAGGATATTCATTGCCTCGGTAATCAATAATATTCAGCATATCTCCAAGCTCAATTTTTACATTTGAATGTATTCTTGCATTAAATGAATAAAATGTCATTAGTACAACAGCATCAGCAAGAGTATTCAGCACTTTATCTACATTATCTTCTGTTACAAACGGATTATCTGAAAGTTCCAATACATAATCATCTGACCCGATCAAATGTCTTGAATCATCAATAACATAAGCAACACCTGTTACTGTTGTTATATTTTCCGCCGGTTCAAAATACTTTGTATTATCAATAGTCATATCCGGATTGGCTGCATTTTTTTTATAATCCTTAAACTCCAATTCTCCGGCTTCATTAAACTCTGCAAAATAACCACCTGCCTGAGCTATGTAATTAATTATGTTTCTATGTGTCACTTTCTCCGGTATGGCGGCTACCGTCATATCGCTGTTTCTAAACTCCTTAAACCCAAGCGTAAATAAACAATCCTGTGCGACTATCCTCATAAGTGTTCCAAATGTAGCCGGAAGTGTTACTGAAGAATTAAATTTCTTTTCGGTTCTTTGCATATAGTCCCTAAGTTCAAACTTAATTCTTCCGTTACTCCTGGTAGAGCTGTAATATATATATTTACCTTTGTGATATGTTGTATCAGAATTAATTATATCAATGTTAAATACAGCTTTACGAAAATCTGTATTCTTATACTTGCCAGCTATGTCAATTATATTAAGTGTTGCAACTTTCATTACAGTTGCCCCTATTTGTATCGACTTACTTCCGGCTATACTTCCTGTAATTGTTAATCCATTTTCTTCTATGTTTTCTCCATCAAATATGATTTCTGTATTGTCTGATAACGTACATTTAATTATTGCATTATCAGCTCCATTAATTTCTCCATTAAGCATATTACACCTCTATTTCATTAAATTTAACAGACCAGTATACTTTACCGTCTGTGTCAAAATCAGCGACTTCAAAGCTTCTGTCACCTATATACACTTCTTTATCTGTCATTTTGTACGGATTTCGCACATCCATATAAGATACCATTACGCTTGTTTTTCCATCCACAGCCTTAGCAAGAGCTGCCGCTATATTCCATTCCATTTCGCTCCATTCAAATGGTATCGTTGTTTTTACAGCTATAACATCCTTTGTCATTTTCCCATTCAGATTACGGCCAGCCTCACTTGTAGACAAATCACTTATTGTCTGGCCATAATTGTCAGGTATCGGTACCGAAAGTCCATTAATTTTAAAAAGTGGTCTCCACGTTGCCCTCTGTCATTCCTCCTATATTCCGATTATCGGGTCTACATCGGTTATTGATGTCTCTTTCTTGTATTCATCAAGAAATATTTTAAAAAGCGTTTGTCCACTTATCTGTACATTTACCACTGTCTGTCCGCTTCGACCTGCATTGGCTTTTTCAACCGCTTCAACAATTGTATCAAGCGGTGCTTCAATATTAGTTCCATGTTTCTGGTCTCCTAACATAGCTAAAAATTGTCTGTTTGGTGGAATAACAGCACCATTTGCCAGCATAGGAACACGGGAGACAGGACTCAATCCCAGATTTACAAGATTACCGAGTGTAGAAGACTTATATTTTGATTCTACCCTTACCATTCCAACCGCATCGGATACAACCTTTGCCAGATATGAACCTATTACTTTTTTATGCGGATAATTATTAAAATTAGTTCCGAATTGATTTGCGAGTTTATTATTATATTCTTCTACCGCCTTTGCAACTAATGACCAGTCTCCGGAAACCCTTGCTTCCCAAATTGATTTTATTATTCCTCTAGTTGCAGGATCTGACAGGTCAATACCTTCAAGAGATACCCCTGCTGCATCTTCTATTACACGTTTTATTGTGTCCCAAAATGGCGACGCCTGTATTTTTCCCCACCATTCATTATCATTTGCTAGATCATCAAAACCAAATGCGAGGCCATCCGTTAAATCCACAACTTCTGATTGTACTATACTGTTCCAGCCTTTCTTAACCTTGCCCCAGAATGTTTCCAGTGCATTACTGACACTCCACGCTGCTTCTCCTACCCATGTTTCGGAAAGCCAGTCAGTAAACGCTGTCCATGACGTTCCAAAAACTTCCGCCATATCATCCCAAAGCATTGAAAAGCCTTCTTTAAGACTATCCATATCTTCAAATAAATAGTCTATTGTGTCCATCAATCCCATATCGGTTATCCATTCATCACCATCTTCACCAATATATTTTTTCCAAAAACCTTTTCCTGCCTGAAAGCCACCAACAGCAGCACCTATTGCTGCCATTAATGTATTTGCGAATTTGCCACCTACACTTTTCATTGCACTTGACTTAGAATCAAACTTAAGTAATTTAAGAGATCCTGCAATAGCTAATGCAAGTGCGGCGAGCGGAGCCTCTTCCGCAAATCCCGAAAACGCCTCTATCAGCGCACTTATAATAGTCCGGGCAAGTTCTAACATATTAATGGCTATCTCGCCCCACTTGATACCTGATATAAAAGCACCAATATTTTTTCCCAACTTTTTCCAGTCTACCTTTTTGAGAAAACTGTTTATATTTGAGAGGGCGGTGCTGATAAGGTCACTCATGCTTAATGCAATCGCTCTCCAGTCTCCGTCTTTTATTGCTGCTGCCATGTTATCAATAAAACCATTGCTGTTCATCTGCCAGTTATTTATTGCATCTGTAACACCTGTGTCTCCGGTTCCTATGTCTATTGCATTTATTTCATCTATGCTTGCAAGAGCCTTTTGTACTTTATTTGCACTTGTGGCTGTGGATGCCATATTGGAAGCAAGTTTCTTAGAAGCATCTGCGCCACCGAACAACTTACTTACAAAAGCCGCAAGATAACTTGTGAGTTTTACAACATATTGTAATACTACTTTTAGTGCAGGGAGTATAGCATCATAAAGCGGAGCAAATGCTAACGTAAGATTAGCTTTAATCTGGTTCATGTAGCCTTTTACTTCTTTATCTGAGCCAAGCAGAGATTGTAAACTGTCTTTAACTTTCCTTAAACCCGAAGCTATTATTCCAAAAATAAAAACTCGCTTAGCAAGACCTTTAAACCTGTCATTGAATTTCTTCATAGGATTAACTGTTGAAGATAATGATTTACTTGCACCTGAAAAGGTCTTTTTAAGCTGTTCCCCAATACTTAATCTCTTGTCTTCTTTTCCTTCAAGTTCATCAAGTTTCTGGGAATATAACTCTAACTGATTTCTAGCTTGTCTGAGACTTTCTGATGTGTTTTTCACCGCTTCATTATCAACCTGAAATGCTGTTCCGGAATCCTGCATATTCTGCAATCTATACTTATCATTATCAAGTTTCTCACCCATTTGCGCCAGTTTCATATCTGCTTTGGTAATCTGTGACGTAACATCTTCCCATTCTTTACCATAAGCATGATTGCTATTCTGCAGTTCTGTCTGTTTTGCAATGAGTGTGTTGTATTTTTCAATCTGCTTGTCATATTCGGTTGTCTGTCTCTTTACAGAGTATTCAAGTTCTTTGTATGCTTCTGTTCTTACTGTACCTTTTTTCAGATTCTCGAGCTTGGCTTCAAGATTGGCTACCTTAGTGCTTGTCTTATCTATGTTATTGATTAATGTATTAACGGAAGAATTAACCTCTTTGAAGCCTTTAGTCATTCCGTCTGTATCAAGTTGTGTGTCTATTACTACTCTTCCGTCTGACCTTTATCATTTCTCCTTTACATATACATTTCATTGATTCGTGACATCTGTTCTTTTTCTTCATCTGACATCTTGCGTTTGATATCAATAATGTTTCTGTTTTCTCTGTAAAATTCCATTTCTTCTTTATCCAGTTTCTGATGTTTTGCACGCTTACGCCTTATCCGTATGACCTGTGCAAACATTCCGTCTCCGATTTCATTGAACAGTCCCATAAACGTCCACCAGTGCATTTCCTTGTCATTTCTCACATCATGCCCGGCATTTTTATTAATCGACGAAAATATCATCTGTTCGTCCTGCTCCCAGTCATATAGCTTTGTATGACTGCCTGACGGATCCGTATTTCCTGCATCAAGGAACTTTATACATTCATCTACCGCTTTTTTTGTATCAATAATCTTGTCAAAATCAATTATTAAGAGCTGAAGCATTACAATCAATTTTTCGGATTGATTAAGCTCCGGATCCTGAAATGCAGCCATAATGCGTAATGCTATCCTATAATCGGTGCGGATAGCATATTGTCTGTTATCACATATTATTGAGTCAGGAAGTTCACCTATCATTTAATAATGCCTCTCGTGTATTTATTTATATGTTCCTCACTTTTCTTCATTTCTTCTGTTATTGTTTTTGATACAATAGGAATCAACGTTTCCAGTGCTGTCCTGAACAGTGGCTTTCCTCCGGAAAAAGATAAGCAATTAATCCTTCCAAAAATAATATCTGATACTTTGCTGTTAAAAAGCTCATCTATCTTTTTTCTGACTACCTTATCTATCTTTACAAGAGTATCTTCTGACGCATCCTCCGGGATTGTGTCAGCATATTTGATAATATCCTGCTGTACCTTCTTCGCACGCTCAATAAAGCCAAAATCGGACGGATTAAAGCTTATTACGCCTCTCACATTTCCTTCATTGTCTGCTATTTCAAAACTTTTTAAACCATTATCTATTGATATTTTTTCCATATTGTTCTCCTTTACAAAAATAGGACGGTTAATAAACCGTCCCGTATTTACTCTGTTGCTTCTTTAAATGTTTTGGTATTGTTATCCCAAGTGCCGGCAACACGGCCGCCGTCGTAGTAGATATTGAACGGTATATTATAGCCTTCCGTGTCTACTTTCTGTGCCGAAGGTATTACTTTTACATTTTCACGGTAAGCATTTACAACTGTTCCGTCATTGTCTAAAAGTACCTCAACAATAGTTGTGTCACAGCTTGAACCTCTGCTGTATGTGTTAGCTACTTCGTCAAGATGTTCATATAACGCATCACCTTCATATGCGTAGTAAGTATCTACACTTGACTGTGGCTCATATCCTTTGTGATGTACGCTTGTCTCTCCCAAAATATTTTTCTTTGTCTCAATATCCGGATTCAGATCTTTTGAATACTCCTCAAGGTCCTTACCAAGTCTTACATACGTCGGAGAACCACTGTTAAAGGAAGCATCTATAAATACTGCCTTCCACTTTCCTTCAATCTGTTCGCCTGCTGCTCTTTTCCTTATATCACCTTCCTGTAATTGATTTTAATTGTCATGTTATAGACTGCTGTATGTTCATCAGTAACACCAACATAGAACGGTGTACTTACGCTGATTCCGGTACATGTATATCCCTTTAAATCAGGATAATTATTTTCCCTGTCCCGGTCTTCTATCCAGTCACATAAGCCTTGCAAATAGTCCTGATTGCTAATCATATTATCATCTGTTATAGTGTCAAGACGCACCATGAACGTATAATAATCGCTGTACCTTGCATTGCCTAATATATCTTTCTTGACCTGCTGTGTGGGTGTTTTATATAAACCGTAAGAAACCGCTTCGGGGTTCAGACTATCTGTTGTGATAGTCTCCGGAACATATGTCTTGAGCCAGTCTATTATTGCCTGTCCGACATTAACCACCTTTTCCACCATTCCTTTTGATGTATTTTTCAATCGAGGATGTCAGCTTATCCATTCCTCCATCCTGCATTGCCCTGTCTACCCAGAAAGCACCTCGCATTGGTGCTCCCTGAAAGTTCTGTTGTGGGTTATAGTAATGATACTTTGCGTATGGGGTATCATATACAACCTCACCGCTTCCTATCACTGTAGAATAATACACACTATCTCTTAATCTTCCCGGCTGTGCATACATTCCTGCTTCATCAAGAGGAACATACGGGTCAGACAGATTAATGACTTCACTGTCAATTATCTTCTGCACCGCACCGCCTTTATTAAGACCTAAACGCCTGATACACTGTTTTGTATCAAAACTAAATTTAACTTTAAAGTTGGCCCTATTTAGCCACCACCTTGATTATAGGCAACAGCCTTTTTCTTGAATCTGTTACTGATGTTACTATTCCACTGCTGCCGGCATACTTCTTAAGAAGCATACTGACCGTAAAATCTTTCGTTATCTCATCATCAACAATTCCTTCCACAACTATATCTTTAGCTGCCGGGTTGAGTGTAAAACCTTCTCCTTCGTAAGAAGTTGGAGGAACATAGTCACGGACTTTTGAACAGTCTATAGTAATATGCTCAGAGTTTTCTTTACTTATTACATTGTTGGCTACAACAGTCTGTTCTCTTACATGCCGCCACATTATATGTTCTACAACGTGGCGGTTATAACCGTTGTTGTAATGGTTATATACTGTCATTTTGTCCGTAAACATTACTGCACCCCCTGTAATCCTGTTCCTGCAAGTCCTTCATAGATTATTGACCTTATCTCACCATTAACCGACTTGTTATCCATTGCAGCGTAACTTACGCTATAACCTTCGTTAGATACAGAGCTGACACCCATATTCACAGCCTTAAAACTATTAAGCCTGTGAATAAGTTCAGCCATTGTCAACGTTATCTGTTCTGCACACTGCTTTTCATATAACGTTGCATTGTCCTCTATGTATGAGTCAAGGAAACGACGTACCTGCAGGTGTGTAATTGAATCAAGTTTTACCTCTGCTTTCTTTTCCATTGCCGGAAACTCTGCTTCGGTTATATCGTCATACATCTTACTATACTGTTCCCATGTAATATACATAAATTACTCCTTCTTAGGCGTGCTTTCTTACAAGTACCTGTTTCTCTGATGTAACTCTGAAGCCTGAGTTAATTTCAATCTGTGCCTTTGTACCGCTGAAGTTTTCGGAATCAACAATTCTCGCTGATTCAAAGTTGGTTACGATTGAAAGAGCCTCGTGGTTATACATAATAAAATCTACTTTTCCAAGGTCTGCTATTTCAACAGTCTTCTTTGTACTGCTATAATCGTAGTACGAAGGAGCTGTTACTCCTTCTGCAAGACCGGAAGCTTCGATAAACTTAAATCCTAACCAGGTACCAACCTGTCCGGTTGCGTTCATATAGTTATTCAGTTCAGGAGTATACTCTGAGCCTGCGGCTTCGAGGATTATTGCAAAAAATTCCGGTGAGCAGATAACCACATCCGCTTTACCCTTTGCTGTCACAATCTCTTTTCTTGCAGCTATAATCTTGCTCTTTACGTTTGCTTTGCTGATTGCTGATGTATCAGCACTTTCTGTTCCTTCAGTGATGAGACATGCTATACCTGACTGGTTCCAACCCTCTCCACATTCCTGTGTGGCAATGGAAAGGCTCTCATTGGCAAGCTTAGTATTGACTGCTGCCGCCTGCACTCCATATACCTTCTTAGACTTCATATAGTTGTTATTTAATACGATAGGGATGAGAGTATCTGAACTGTTCTCATCTGTGAAGTCTCTGCCCGGTGTTCCCACTTCTACAGGAGTTGTTCCAAGTTTTCTTACGAAAATACCTCCTGCCGGTCCCTCTTCGTATTTTGAAGTAAATGAAACTCCATCTGCAAATACGCTGTTGTGATATAAGTTTGGTTCGAGTATACCACTGTATCTCTCATCTACATGTAATGATCCATATAATACTGACCTTTATTTGTCCTCCTTTAGTTTGGATGATAGTACGGATTGCCTTTGTACTGTTCATCCAGGTAATTCTTAGTTACTGGTTGTGAGCTGATTCTCGCAGGGAATGTCACTCTTGTTGCTGGCTCTGAAACGTTGAAAAGTCCCTTTAACATTTCATTTTTCGCAAGGTCATCAAGTGCTTTCTTAATGTCCTCTTTCTGATTCTTGCTTGCTTTCAAAGTCTCAATATCAAGATTTCTCTTAATGAGTGCTGCATCTTTACCTTTTGCAGCTGTTATTGCAGTATCAAGCAAACTGTTAAAAGTCATATCAGAAAGCTTTGCCTCATACTCTTTCTGCATAGTCGCCTGACTATTTTTCAGAGTCTCAATCTGAGTATTAAGTTCATCCGGATTAACCCCTTTGAACTTATCAAGGCTTTCTGTCAATGTCTTTACACTTTCCTCTGCTGTCTTCAGCTTAAGTGCCTGTTTGTCATAGTCGGCCACCGGTTTATAATTTGCCGCCATGGCTTCATTGATTGCTGTGAGCTGTTCGGGTGTTGTAGTCACACCGGTTTCACTCAGTATTGTCTCAATGTTTTTCATATTGTTTCTCCTTACACTTTATTATACTGAGCTGTCCTCAGTACGGGATAGTAGCAGGTGCGGGAATCGACCCCACATTTACGGCTTAGGAGACCGTCGAGTTTCCTTTACTCCAACCTGCATAATATGTTTTGCTTATTCATATTAAAACACACCGGACATTGCGTAACAATCAGATTTTTTTTATAAATTTTAAAAGGGGGTTATTGAGCGATACACGATTTCTTGAAGGTTGTATTAAAGTTCCATTATCAAAAAAATATAAAAAATTAACATTCCTATTGTATTTTTTTCAAATATGAGTAAAATAGTATATGAGATATCTTATGAGACCCCACGTGATCCACTTGGGTTGCGCGCGGTCTCATTTTTTATTTTCTTTTAACTATTTTCTTTATTTTACCATTTTCTATTATTGTTAGGGAATTAACAAATTTCGTGTTGTAAGCATTAAATATCGTATCTATCTGTTGTGTTACAGCATCATTGTCCAATTTATAATCACTAATATCAATGATAAAATTATCAGCTTGTTTTTCCTTTCGTTTTATAGCATTTCTAATTGCATCTTTCGATTCACCATTCAACTTCTTTAAATCAAATTTCTTTCCATCTATTTCAAAATCTGGTGCTGATATATTTTTATATTTTCCTGTTATTTCCGGAACAAGTGATACTTCCTTGTGAAGTGAACTACTAATCATATTAGCAATTCCTTTTTCATAGTCATCATGCCTCTGTATAACATTAATTCCATCAATCACATATTCTTTGTCTTCAACAATGTACCTGTCTAAAGTTTTTATGTTTGCCTCTTTTTCTTCTTTGTATTTTAATTTATCCGTTATATCAATATATGTTCTTGACTCTTCTCCAGCAGATATTACAGTATTACTATTATCCGAACTTAAAGCTCTTCCTTTTTCCTGTTTATATTCCCTATACGCCTTGGTCTTAGTCAGGTCTGCCGTTCCTGATTCATACCTGGTACGGGTTGTGTTCGGGGGGAACTTACATACTTTGCAGAACTGCTTATACTTTCTTCCTGCATCAGACAGTTTCTTTTTTATCTCTGTAGTATCCTGTCCTGTTCGCTCTAATGCGTCTCTTTCCCTTTTTAACGCTCTTATATTTCTTTCCTGTTTTCTCGCTTCCTGTGTCTGTGCGTAAAAATCAAGTACCTTACCATTCCATACCACCGGTGGCTTAACAGGCTGTTTGGCCGGCAATGAAGATATTCCTTCAAACCATACGTTATACAAGTGTCGGCAGTTATAGCCAAACAATCCCGCCGGATCGTTTATGTGCATATTGTCTACGCTGTAACCTGTACACTCCCAGAGGTCTTCTATGTTCTGCTGCCCTACTCGTTTAGCTTCCTCACTGTAATCAGTACCCGGCTTAATGTAATACACCTTTCCCTGCCATTCCTCGTGATTGGCAACTCCTACACCCGTGTTTCTCGCTCCTGCGTGTTCCTGAACATATACGAGATTTTCACCCATCTCTTTTATATTGTTATTCTGTATTTCTCCTGCTATCTGATGTGCACCTGTTCGCAAGGCTCTTGAAACCGCCACGTCAAGGTTTTCAGCTCTGTTGCCGTATGTAACTGTCTTTATTCCGCTTTGTGCCAGATTGCGGACCGTATCATTAAATACCTGTTCCTGCGAGAAAGTCCCTGACATAAGTTTTATCATTGCTTTATCAAGTTCATTGCGATAAGCATTACCAACAGACGCAAAACCACTTTTTGTTTTAAAGCCTAATGTCCTGGTGAGGTTCTTCATCTCACCCTTTGTCTGTTTTTTTATGCCGTCTACAAGCATACTTAGAGTGCTTGCTGACGTGGTTAATAACTTCCCTGCCTGTTTCCAGACTGCAAGGTCGTCATACCATGCCATGTCTCCTGCTGCCGCTAATATCTTATCTCCTGCCTTATAGGCATCATTCTCTATCTTCTGTATCAGCTTTGATATTTCTTTCTTATATTCGACAGTATTCTTCGCTACTTCTTTTCGGAAATCCTTATCCGCATTAAGCTTTTTCATTGCTTCTTTTCTGATGTACGCCGGACTATAGCCTTTTCGATACATTGATACAGCCATATTCTCGGCTGTTCTTGTATACTTCATTGTCTTTGCTATTCTTCTTGCTATATCCGATATTACTTCCTGCTCCAAATACTGGAAAAGCGGAGACAATGCTCCGCCTATTACGTCTAACTGGTCATTACTTAGCCTTAGTCATACCTCCTGTTGCACCGGTGCAATTATTCATCTTCATCCGTTTCATCTTCCGGTGTATCTTTTTCTTTGTATATCCTCGTTGCTTCCTTTTCCGTGAGATTATATGCGTCCATCAGATACCATATTGTGAGCTGTGGGATGTCAAATGTCACTGCATCATTTCTTTTCCTTTCCAGGATACTCTCTTTATCGATTATCAGACTGTCATCATAATCGATCTTAATCTCCTGGTTTAAGTCATATCCTGCATTATTAAAGCGGTTTTCAAACCATTCTATAGCTTTGACTATTGTTTTGATATATTCGCTTGTCTGGTATCTCTGACGGTTAAGTGCCTGCATCTCATCCTGTTTGCTTCCGATATACTCAGTTGCTGTCTGTATCTGGGAATTTTCAAAAGTATACTTCTTAGAGCCATAACCGAAATTCAGGCTTAACAGCGACAGAAGAAACTCAAATGTATCTCTTACAGCATTTATTCGTACTTCTGGATTATACTCATGTATCATATTCTCCTGCTCCGGAAGCTTCTCCCCTGTCAGTACGAACAGCTTCTTGTTTTCGATTGACTGTGTGATGTTATGATTGGAGTCATATTTGCACAGCAGGTCATTTACAAGTATTATCTTCTCACCTTTATCGAGGTCGGAGAAAAGAATATTATAAGCGAGGTCGATTCCTTTAAGAACAGGTATACTGTTCCATATTTTTGGCAGCCCATAGCCTTCTCCCATCTGTTTGAGATTATTAACTTCTGCTGTTCTATAGACTGCAAATGGTTTAATGTCTCCAAGCGTTATAGAGCTGCTATCAATCTCCATTCCATTCTCATTAAGAACATAACTGTCTGCGTTATATATGCCGTTGTCATCCCTTGTGAAGATTACAAGTGTGTACTTATATTCGCTGTCTTTCATCTCTTTACTGCAAAAGGCAGCTTCTGTTACTTCGTCATTCACAACCGTCAGCGGTACATACTGTGTCGCCGATACATAGTTTAATTTAACATTTCCACCATGTACCTCTCCATCCTGTGTTACATTCGCATTTTCGATTGAAATGTACACCGCTTCCGTTCCCAGTGCGGAGGTTTTCTCTATCTGCCGGCGAATCATTGTATTCCACCTGTTAGCTTCAAGTATTTTGTTGATTGCTTTGTTTTCCTCTTCATTTTCAAGAGTTATCTCTGTTATCTCACATAGATTTGCATCATCACTGCAACAACGCTTCGCCATATTGAGCCTGTTAAGCTCATATTTTACGCCATTAACGGTCACACGGCTGTGAAATTCTGATATGCTCTCGTTGTTATACCAGTCCTCACATGCTTTGATTATTGAGTCTGCATTATTCCTGACCCTGTATCCTTTGTTTGCTAAAAAATCACTTATTATCTTGTCCCTGTTAAAATTCTCCTTATCTATCTTGCTAAATCAATATATTCTATGAAATTCAGGAATGTATAACAAAACGCATCCCATCTGTCATTGATGTTACCTATGTTCTTATCCTCCGGTATTCCCGGTTTATCTTTATCCCACCGAAGATTTCTTAATGCCTTTCTTGTGTTTACACATCTCCTGTTTATTTTAAGTCTGCCACATGCCAACAGGTAGTCTATTGTTCTCGGTCTGTCTTCAACTTTATTTTTCCTGCAACCCGCTATTCTAGCCGTGGCGAGCCCATTTTCCTTGGCTGCACTTCTCAATGAATTAATGAGTGTAGGGGATGCACAATCAGGAAATACCCAATCAATTCTCCCATAGCGTTCTTTGCAGCTCTTGTAAAATCTTATAAAGGTGTCACATATTGCTTTTGAATCTATATTATCGCCTAAAGGACAGGCATCCTCTTCAAGTCCACGGAATTCCTTATATCCGTTTATGTAGCCTGTCAGGAAGAACGTTGTCTGTGACCCGTCTCCACCAAAATCCACACCCATTACTATCTTGCTGAACTGCTGCTGCCCTTTTTCGTCATACAGATATCGTTCTTCATTTTCTGCGTAATAACGGAATATAAGACCTTCTGCAACGCTTCTCCGGCCTTTTATATCCCTGTCATACCAGACCGTACCTTTCTGATAGGTTTTTAACACTTTCCTTATGTGTTCGGATGATAGCGCCATATTGTCGACAATAGTAAAATGGCCGTAATTGTAACCATAAGACTTATCTGCTGCCTGCATTTTTTCATGATAAGCTAGGATATCTGTGTAATACCAATGCTCCGGTTCTTTAGGATTAAGATCATGAAATACTTTTCTGTCTGATGAGCTTAATGTTCTGTCAAACACTTCTTTCAGGAACTTAGGATGACATTCGTTTGCTTCTGTCACATATGCCATTCCGTAGGTATTTCCTTTAATCAGTTTCTCATCTCCGTCTTTTCCTCCTCCGGAGATTAATACTATCTTTTCTCCAGTCTTGGTCTTGACATATACACAGTCTCGGTCTTTATACTTGCCTTCACGATATCTTCCTTCAAAGTAGTTAAGAAGACCGTAACCATCGCAGTCAAGTATATTAAGCTTGGCAGTTGCCATTGAAACTCCTGCAATAAGATGTATTTTATTCTTATGGTGTTCAAGCATACTGCAGAATATAAGGGTTGAAAGAACGTTCTTACCGCCTCTCTTACCACCTTCCGCAACAGAAAACCATGAGTTTAACGCTTTACAAAAATAATCAAATTGTCTCTCCGATAATGGTGCCGGTATATTCCTGATTCATCACTCCAAATCCTCTATATTTCTGTTTGGAGCGGTTTTCATTACTGCTTCTGCAAGCGTCTCAATGTTCTTTAACACGCTCTCGACTGCTGATTCTGCCTCAGGTTTATCTTTCTGTTCAAGATACTGTTTTCCTAAGAAAATTGCCATTCGTGAGTCTTTCTTGGCAAGTGCCCACTGTGCACGTCTTAAACTTGTTTTTCCTTTTTCTCTCTTTATACGAAAAACTTCGGAGAAACTCATATCATACTCTGCTTTACACCATGCGTTCAATGTTTTGTCTGAAACGTCCAATACTGCAC
>ENA-OYWC01000596-OYWC01000596.1-human-gut-metagenome-genome-assembly--contig:-NODE-596-length-14005-cov-5.393620_pt1 | contig 14005 bp, 10 predicted proteins | sample MGYA00244165_ERZ653387 | MGnify/ENA primary metagenome ERZ653387 (study PRJEB26926, sample SAMN06164974) | human gut metagenome | biome: ENVO:00009003; feature: ENVO:2100002; material: ENVO:00002003...
TGCCATAGTTGGTCGTCTATATACTTTGTTGTTTTTAGCTTATTGAATAATTCTGTCTGCTTAATGAGTTGGTTACATAAAAAAGCCTCGCGTTTATGTAGATACTGGTTTTCTTTTGATAGATGTTCCATAGCTTCCAGTTCTTTCGATTTTTCTTTTAATGACTGGGCATAATTGCTTATATGATTTTGCAGGTTATTGTTCTCCAGTTTCAGCGTTTCATTCTGTTGTTGTATTTCTTGTCGTATTTTATTTTGTTCTTTCCATTGTTCTTTTATCTCTAGGCTTCCTTCCATTTGGATCGTAAGTTCTTCTATCCGCATTTTGTTGCGGTTTATCAATGTCTCATTTTCATGTATTTTCATAGTGAAATAACGAATTTTTTCTTCTTTCTCCGATATCTCTTGTTTTTGAGAAACTATTTTTCGTTGGTATAGATAGTTTGTTATTGCTATGATGAAAGACAAAATGATTAAGGCGATGAGCACATTGCGTATGATCCGGTCTTTCTTTATTTGTGACAGATTATTTTCATTGATTATTTTTTGCTGATCATATTTTTCTTGCATCTCTATTAATGCTTTATTGCGATCTGTTTTACCTATTGAATCTTGATAGAACCATAGCTTATTACTGTATTCTACTGCCTTTTTGTAATCTTTTTCTTCTTGACTAATATAATATAGTGCTTGATAGGCGCTACGGGCTGTATGGATATTAGGTGACAGGCAAGCTTGGTTTAGGTAAAAATATGCAGAATCGTACATTTTTAAATAGCGATAAGTATCTCCCAATGAAAATATTCTTTGATCAGTCTTTTTTATTTTAATACAATCTTTTGCATACTGAAGAGCCTTTTTATTTTCTCCTGTTTTAAGAAATAAAAAACTGGTTTCGTTCATGGCGCTTGCCAATATGGTAGGATAGTTATTCACTTGTCCTATTTTTATGGCTTTTTCATAATATTCTATCGCTTTATTATATTGTTTTTTCTGTGAAAATGCTCTGGCGATATATATGAAAGAGAAAGCTATGTATGTTTGGTTGTCGGATAGTTCGGCATTATGATGTGCTTTTTCAAAATATTCCATAGCATAATCATTTAGTTTTCGATACAGATACATTAGTCCTACCTCTGAATTGATAAGAAAGCCTAATTGATAATCATTTGTTTTCTCTATTTCAGTCGCTGCTTCTAGATAAAATGACAATGCATCTTCGGCATGATGACTTTCATGGCGCAAGATACCTTTATAATATAGCGCCAATGCCTTTCTTTGTGCATTATCATGTTTGGTGAAATAAGAGTAAGCGATATTTATTAAAGAATCGGATTGTTCAATTTGGTTTTTATATTGAGCTTGTGTCATCAATAATGCCCATGTGGCATATTGTTCATTTTCAGAAGGAATGTCAGGTTGTATGCCCTGTAATATATGCAGTGCGCTGTCGGGATATCTGTACATCATTGCTTCTGCCTTTGCCAATTCGGGTTGGAAGGCTGTGGGGTAGTTCTTGTTGTGTGTACAGGATATCAGACTGATAATTATGCTAATTATTAGCCCTGCATATTTGAAACTGCTCATAGTAATCATTTCTATATTATTGGCGATAGGAATCTTATGGGATATGTTGCGTAAGTGAATGAATTGGTTGATTTTATAGGAAAAGTTTGAAGATTGATGTTTTCTGATTTATCCTGCCATGGTATAATATAAAGGGATGTGCCTGAATTATTTTAAATACGGAATAAAAAATCAGGCATGTCCCTTCATTATAGCTGGGGTAACCCTTTGAATTGTCTGTATACCATTTTTTAAGTAGTTAAAATCCTAACTTTAATTTTACAAACTGTTTGATGAATTGTACTGTTCCATCAATCCCCAATACGGACGAATCAATGCATAAGTGATAAGTTTCGGCAGCTCCCCACGTTTTGTAACTATAATAATTATAGTAAGCTGACCGTTTTTTATCTGCTTTTTCCATCAATTCTTCAGCGGCTTCTGTAGAAATATGATGGATATGCATCAATCTTTCTATGCGTGCTTCTTTGGAAGCAGAAACGAATATATTGACGCAACGGGGATGGTCACGCAAAATGTAGTCGGCACATCTGCCGACAAACAGACACGATTGTTTTTCAGCCAGTTCACGTATTACGTCGCTTTGTATTTTGAACAAAGCGTCATTGCTCAGACAACTGCCATAGGGAATGGCTCCGTCGCTGATAAAAGGAAAACGTGTTCCGAACAGACCGCCGATAATGCTTTGAGAAGCTTTTTCATCTGCTTTTTCAAAGAATTCCTTGCATAGGCCGCTCTCTTCCGAAGCTAGTTTGATTAATTCTTTATCGTAAAAGGCGATACCAAACTCTTGGGCCAGTTTTTCGCCTATCTCTTTTCCTCCACTGCCTAGTTGGCGTCCTAGGTTGATAACATAATGCTCGTTCATAGTCGTTGTCTATTGATTATGTGGGCAAATATAAGGAAACTAATTTTTAATTCTTAATTTTCAACTTTTAATTTGTTACCGTGGGTCTTAAAAATCTTGAACTGGCGGTAAAGCATGATTCCTGCGACAACACTTGCCGCCAAGTCTGATATTGGCATACTCCACCAAATTCCTGCTGATCCCCAGCAAAGAGGGAGCAGGATGATGCTGGGAAGCAAGAATAATAATTGTCGGGTTAATGACAGGAAGATGGCTTTACCGGCCATGCCGATACTTTGAAAAAAATTGGACGTTACCATCTGAAACCCGATAATGGGAAAAAATATGACTACAATGCGTAAGCCGGTAGCTGATAGCTGTATCAGTCCCTCATGAGTGGTAAAAGCGGATACGGCCAATTCGGGCATCAGTTCACCTACTAGAAAACCGGTTGTTGTAACGGTGGTGGCACCATAAATGGTAAGTTTTAATACCTGGTTTACACGATGATATTGTTGGGCGCCAAAGTTATAACCGGCTATGGGTTGCATTCCTTGATTCAGCCCCATCACAATCATGACGAACAGGAAAACAATCCGGTTTACAATACCAAATGCGCCAATAGCCAGATCGCCATCATATTCTTTCAAACCTTTGTTAATGAAAATTACAATGAAGCATGCTGCCAGATTCATCAGGAACGGAGACATACCGATAGCGATGGTGTTTTTTACGATTGTACCGCGCAGTTTGTAAATGCCTCGGCGGAGATGAAGCAACTCGTTCTTGTTGGTGAAGGTCTTGAATTGCCACACCAGTGAGATGATTTGGGCCAGAATGGTGGCAATGGCGGCACCCTGGATACCCCAATGGAATAGATAGATAAAGATAGGGTCAAGGATGGTATTGATAATTACTGTGGTGATGGTGGCTGTCATTGCTTTTTGTGGATGCCCCGAAGCGCGTAGTAAGGCATTCAGTCCCAAATACATGTGGGTTATAACATTGCCCAGCAGGATAATGACCATGTAGTCTCGTGCATAGGAGATGGTATCCGGGCTTGCCCCGAAGAAGTAGAGAATAGGATCAAGGAAAAGCAAGGTTAATATACTGAATCCTATACCTATAATAAAGTTCAGCGTAACTACGTTACCCAAAATGTTTTGGGCGGTAGCATAATCTTTCTGTCCTAATTTTACGGAAACTAATGTGGAGGCACCCACACCGACCAGTGAACCGAATGCAGCCGCCAGATTCATCAGCGGGAAGGTGATAGCCAGTCCTGAAATAGCCAAAGGGCCTACACCGTGACCGATGAAGATGCTGTCTACCATATTGTATAGGGAAGATGCCGTCATAGCGATAATGGCGGGTATTGCATATTGTAAAAGTAATTTTCCGATTGGTTGTGTTCCCAATTCTGTGGGGGTTCCTGTTTTTGCCATACTTTATTTTCTGTCTTTTTACCTGTTTAAACTGAATTTGGCTGCAAAGGTACACAAAAAATGAGTGTGAGGGAAAAGTTTGTTTATCTTTGCATTTAAAAAAATAAACGGAATAGAATTAATGAATAGTCAAAAAGGAATAGTGGGCTGCTTGCTATTGGCATGCACCTTACAAATGTCGGCACAAGTAAAAACGTATAAGTATCGTGTAAACTTTCGCGATAAGGCGGAAACAACCTATGCATTGGACAAGCCTTCGGCTTATTTGTCCGAACGTGCTTTGGAGCGTCGCATGAAACAGGGATTGCCCGTTGATTCTACAGATATTCCTGTGTGCCGGAGCTATATAGATATGCTGGTCGGAAAAGGAGCACAGCTTGTATCCAAAAGTAAATGGAACAATACAGTGGTAGTGCAGGTATCCGACACGTCGGTTATTGATAAAGTGGCGGCATTGCCTTTTGTGACAGCTGTCCGGAAAGTGTGGACAGCTCCCGACAGTATTCCTGCCCGCAATGCCAACCGTAAAAAAGAGGTGACCAATAGGGTGACAAAGAGTAATAACTATTATGGGGATGCGTGGCGGCAGATTGCTGTTCATCACGGGGACAGTCTTCACGCTGCAGGTTTTCGTGGGAAGGGGATGCAGATAGCGGTCATTGATGCCGGTTTTTATAATGCTGATGAAATCAGTGTTTTCAAAGGAATGGACTTGTTGGGAACACGCGATTTTGTAAATTCTCACTCGGATATTTATGCCGAGAACTATCACGGCATGAAAGTGTTGTCTTGTATGGCTGCCAATAAGCCGAATGTATTGGTCGGCACGGCTCCCGAAGCTTCATATTGGCTTCTCCGTAGTGAGGATGATGATACGGAACAGCCTGTGGAAGAGGATTATTGGGCGGAAGCTTTGGAATTTGCCGATAGTGTGGGAGTGGATGTGGTTAACACTTCATTGGGATATTATGAGTTTGATGATACGACCATGAATTACCGGTACCGTGATTTGGACGGGCATTATTCATTGATGTCTCATTCCGCTTCTTTGGCTGCCGATAAAGGATTGGTGTTGGTATGCAGTGCCGGAAATTCGGGGCGTGGCACATGGAAAAAAATCACACCTCCGGGAGATGCGGAAAATGTTATTACAGTGGGGGCGGCGGACCGGAATCTGGTTAATGCTGATTTCTCTTCTGTAGGAAATACTACAGATGGCCGTGTAAAACCGGATGTGATGGCGGTGGGAATTGCTTCGGCCGTAGCGGGTAATGATGGAACGGTTTCTCATGCCAATGGTACTTCTTTCGCATCGCCTACATTGTGCGGGTTGGTAGCCTGTTTCTGGCAGGCTTGTCCCTGGCTTACTGCCAAGCAGGTGGTGGAGGCAGTGCGGAATGCAGGAGACCGTAAAGAGTATCCGGATAATATTTACGGTTATGGTGTGCCTGATATCTGGAAAGCTTGTCAAATAGAATTAGAGAAGAAAAAATAATGGAAGAACATCCTCTTTCTTTATATGAACTGAATGCGTTGGTTAAGCGTAGCATTCATGCTTGTCTGCCCGATACTTATTGGGTTCAGGCAGAGCTGAGTGATGTACGTTCCAATTATTCCGGTCATTGCTATTTGGAATTTGTACAGAAAGAGCCACGGGGGAATAATCTGATAGCTAAGGCAAGGGGGACTATTTGGAGCAATGTCTACCGTCTGCTGAAGCCTTATTTTGAAGAGGAAACCGGGCAGGCTTTTGTTGCAGGTATTAAAGTGATGGTGAAAGTGGCTGTGGAGTTTCATGAATTGTATGGTTACTCGCTTACTGTGCAGGATATAGATCCTACTTATACATTGGGGGATATGGCGCGTCGCCGTCGCGAAATCTTGAAGCAATTGGAAGAAGAAGGTGTGCTGACTTTGAATAAGGAACTGGAGATTCCTTTGCTGGCGCAACGCATAGCCGTTATTTCCTCGGCTACGGCTGCCGGTTATGGTGATTTTTGTAATCAACTGGAACAGAATCCCTATGGTTTTGTCTTTTATCCGCGTTTGTTTCCTGCTATTATGCAGGGGGAACGGGTAGAACAATCTGTCATTACCGCATTGGATGCTATCCATGCCTGTCGTGATGATTGGGATGTCGTGGTTATTATCCGTGGCGGAGGCGCCACGTCCGACCTTTCGGGGTTCGATACATATGAGTTGGCGGCTAATTGTGCTCAGTTTCCTATACCTATTATAACCGGTATAGGGCATGAGCGTGACGATACGGTGTTGGACTGTGTTTCTCATACTCGTGTCAAGACACCTACTGCTGCTGCCGAGTATCTTATAAATCATTTGCACGACACTGCCAAGGTTCTTGAAGATTATGCATCGGCTGTACTTCATACTATCTCTACCCGTATGGAACGGGAAAATACTCGGCTGAACCGGATGGTAGAACGTATTCCCATGCAGACGCGGATGAGGCTGAAAGAGGAACATTATCGCCAGGAACGAATCATGAAACATTTGGAAGTAGGCCTGCAATCCCGTCTGACAAAAGAAACCCATTGTTTAAAAATGATGGAAACTCGGTTGGGCATCGTTTCACAGCGTCGTCTGGTAAAGGAAAAGCATCGGCTCCAACTTTTGGAGCAGGAATTGAAGGCGGCATCTCCCGAAAATTTGTTGAAAAGGGGATATAGTATCACGCTGAAAAATGGCAAGGCGGTGATCGATGCTTCTGTATTGCAGCCGGGTGATGAACTTACCACCCGTTTTGCCAAAGGAGAAATAAAGAGTATAGTAACTAAAAAATAAAACGAAGTATGGCAGCAAAGAAACAAACCTATGAACAGGCTATGAAACGTCTGGAAGAAATCGTATCACGCATAGACAGTAATGAGTTGGACATAGACAGTTTAGGTGTGAACCTGAAAGAGGCACAGGAATTAATCAAGTTTTGCCGGGATAAACTTTATAAAGCCGATGAGGAGATAAAGAAAATGTTGGATAATAATGTTTCAATGTGACAATATGCTAATGTGCCAATTGGCTGCGCTATATTCTGCATGGCATATTTGTACCTTAGCACATTGACATATTGGCAAATTATAAAAGCTATAAATAAAAAAGCTGTTTTGATTGGAATTTGCAAATATAAAACGTAATTTTGCTCTCATTCGTAAATAATAACATAATTAAGATACACTATGAAAGAGATTGATTGGGCAAATCTGTCCTTCGGCTATATGAAGACAGACTATAATGTACGTTGCTACTATCGTGACGGTGCATGGGGAGAGTTGGAACTTTGTTCGGAAGAAACGTTGAATATTCACATGGCCGCCACTTGTCTGCACTATGGGCAAGAAGCGTTTGAAGGGTTGAAGGCTTATCGTGGAAAAGACGGTAAAATCCGTATTTTCCGTCCTGAAGCCAATGCGGAACGTTTGCAAAGTACTTGTGACGGTATTCTGATGCCGGAACTTCCTACAGAAAAGTTTGTGGCCGCTATAAAGAAGGTGGTGAAAGCCAACGAGCGTTTCATTCCTCCATACGAAAGTGGTGCGGCTCTTTATATTCGTCCGTTACTGATTGGTACAGGTGCTCAGGTGGGGGTTCACCCTGCCAATGAATATCTGTTTGTGGTATTCGTAACTCCGGTAGGTCCTTATTTCAAAGGTGGTTTTTCTACTAATCCTTATGTTATTATCCGTGAGTTCGACCGTGCCGCACCTTATGGAACCGGACGCTTTAAGGTGGGCGGCAACTATGCTGCCAGCCTGCGTGCCAATAAGAAAGCCCATGATTTGGGATATTCCTGCGAGTTCTATCTAGACGCCAAGGAAAAGAAGTACATTGACGAGTGTGGTGCGGCTAATTTCTTCGGCATCAAAAATAATACTTACATTACACCAAAATCATCTTCTATTCTGCCTTCTATAACGAATAAGAGTTTGATGCAGCTGGCCGAGGATTTGGGTATAAAGGTGGAATGTCGTCCGGTTCCTGAAGAAGAACTGGAAACCTTCGAGGAAGCGGGGGCTTGCGGTACGGCGGCTGTTATCAGTCCTATCCAGCGTATTGATGATTTGGAAAACAAGAAATCGTACATTATCTCTAAAGATGGAAAGCCGGGTCCTGTTTGTACAAAATTGTATAACAAACTGCGTGCTATCCAGTATGGTGATGAACCTGATACACATAATTGGGTGACAATTTTAGACTAATAGAAAAATAGATTCTTATGAAAACAAATTCAGAATTGAAGAATCGGGCAATCGATGCGTTGACCGGTAATTGGGGACTGGGTGCGGTTATTACCTTGGTCTATGGACTGGTGATGAATGCCCCTACGCTGCCCTATCGTATTATGGAGTCGGTGGCTTCGTCTTCCTTTAGTCTCATCGCTTTGTTGCTTTTGCCATTGGGCTTCGGCTATACCGTCCTTTTTTTGGATGTGATTCGTGGAATAAAGCTGGATTTTGCCCGTCTTTTCGATGGGTTTAAAGACTATGGACGGATATTGGGTACAATGCTGCTGACTACAGTCTATACATTCCTGTGGACGTTGCTGCTTGTCATTCCGGGCATCATGAAGTCCTATTCATATGCCATGACGCTCTTTATTCTGAAAGATTATCCGGAGTTGCAGTACGATGCTGCCATAGAGAAAAGTATGGCGATGATGTCCGGTCATAAGATGAAGATGTTCTTGTTGGATTTGAGCTTCATTGGTTGGGCTATTTTGTGCTGTTTTACTTTGGGGATCGGTTTCTTGTTCCTGGCTCCTTATGTAGAAGCATCACATGCTGCTTTCTATGAAGATCTGAAGAAAGAATTGGGAGAGTCCGTTGAGGCAATTTCTGAATAATATAGAAAATAGAAAGATAAGAAAAATAGACCTGCAAGTGAATTGCGGGTCTATTTTTTTTCTCTTTCACAGGATATTCCTACCTTTGCCTGTGGAAACAAATTAATGATAGACTAATTTTCATGGGAAAAGGAAAACTGGAGAAATTTGCTGATATGCGGGAGTATCCGCACGTGTTTGAATACCCTTATTCGGTGGCCGATAACGTTACGTTCGATATGAAGGGGAATTGGAACCGTGACTTTTTTAAGAACGATAATCCGATAGTTCTGGAACTGGGATGCGGACGAGGTGAATATACCGTAGGGCTGGGTCGTATGTATTCCGATAAAAATTTTATCGGTGTAGATATAAAAGGGGCCCGTATGTGGACCGGTGCGACGGAAGCGCTGAAAGATGGCATGACGAATGTGGCTTTTTTGCGTACCAATATCGAAATCATCGACCGTTTTTTTGCTCCGGGTGAGGTGAGTGAGATATGGCTGACTTTCTCTGATCCACAGATGAAGAAAGTGACTAAACGTCTTACTTCCACATACTTTATGGAACGTTATCGTAAGTTTTTGAAGCCGGACGGACTGATTCATTTGAAGACCGACAGTAATTTTATGTTTACTTACACCCGCTATATGGTAGAGGAAAACAAATTGCCGGTAGAGTTTATGACCGAAGATTTGTATCATTCCGGTTTGGTGGATGACATACTAGGCATCCGTACCTATTATGAACAACAATGGTTGGATCGTGGTTTGAATATAAAATATATGAAGTTCCGTCTGCCGCAAGAGAAGGAGTTGCATGAACCCGATGTGGAAATAGAATTGGATGAGTATCGCAGTTACAACCGCAGTAAACGAAGCGGATTGAAAACAAGTAAATAATAACAGAATGATGACTTTATATCCGAAATTGATTTTGGACGCCTTGGCAACAGTGCGTTATCCCGGAACGGGAAAGAATTTGGTGGAAGCGGAGATGGTTGCCGATAATCTTCGCATTGACGGCATGTCGGTAAGCTTTTCGTTGATTTTTGAGAAACCGACCGATCCGTTTATGAAATCTATGATAAAGGCTGCCGAAACAGCTATTCATACTTATGTTTCACCTGATGTACAGGTAGCTATTGTGACAGAGAGCCGTCAGGCGGCGCGTCCCGAATCGGGTAAGCTGCTTCCATTGGTAAAAAATGTCATTGCTGTTTCATCCGGAAAAGGCGGGGTGGGCAAGTCTACTGTGGCGGCCAATCTAGCTGTGGCCCTAGCTAAACTGGGATATAAAGTAGGTTTGCTGGATGCTGATATTTTCGGTCCTTCTGTGCCTAAAATGTTCCAGGTGGAAGATGCCCGTCCTTATGCTGAGCAGATTGACGGTCGTGATTTGATTGTGCCGATTGAAAAATATGGTATCAAGTTGCTTTCTATCGGTTTCTTTGTCGACCCTGATCAAGCTACTTTATGGCGTGGAGGGATGGCTAGTAATGCTTTGAAACAACTGATTGGAGATGCCGCATGGGGAGAACTGGATTATTTCATATTGGATACGCCTCCGGGCACCAGTGATATTCATCTGACTTTGGTGCAGACTTTGGCTATTACGGGAGCTGTAATCGTCAGTACACCTCAGCAGGTGGCTTTGGCTGATGCGCGCAAGGGAATCAATATGTATACCAATGATAAAGTAAATGTTCCTATTTTGGGATTGGTGGAGAATATGTCATGGTTTACTCCTGCGGAACTTCCTGAAAATAAGTATTACCTTTTCGGAAAGGAGGGTTGCAAACAGCTGGCAGAGGAAATGAATGTGCCTTTGTTGGGACAAATTCCTATTGTGCAGAGTATCTGTGAAAATGGTGATAAAGGAACTCCGGCTGCTTTGAATGAGGACAGCATTACCGGGCGTGCATTTATAGAGTTAGCTGAAAATGTTGTGAAGCAGACTGAGAAGCGTAATGAGGAACAGGCACCGACACACATTGTGGAGATGAAGAAATGATTTAGGAATATATTTTTAAGATGAAAAGAGACTGTTCGGAACAGCCTCTTTTCTGTTTTTATGCTCTTTATTGCAGTTTGAAAGTTACAGGAACAGTGTATCTGCAACGTACTGCTTTGTCTTTTACAGTTGCCGGCTTCCATTTTGGCATGGATTTTACAACCCGTGCTGCTTCAGCATCCAGTTCGGGGGTAATGCTGCGTACTATGCTTACATGGTCTACCGAACCATCTTTTTCAATAACCATCTGTACGATTACTTTACCTTGTGCTCCTTCCTTTTGCGCTGTTACGGGATATTTTATGTTGCGTGCCAAATATTGCAAGCAGGCTATCATACCTCCGGGGAATTCAGGCATATTGTCTGCTATCTGGTATACGGGGTCTTCTCCGACAAGAAGTAATCTCACCAGTTCCGGATTTTCCATATCTTTGATGGGGTAGAGTTCTTTTACCGTGAATTTTCCTTCTTGATAACCTTTATGGTTAATGGCAATGGTTTCGCCTACTCCTACTGTTAACTGAGCTTCTCCGTGAGCGTTTGTCGTGGCTTTGGCATTTGTTGAAGAAGAAATAAGTTCTACTCCTGCAAGTTGTTGGTTATCATTATTGGATATTTGTAACTTGATCCGTATTTGTTTGCCGGCTTTGATGTAAGCGGCAATATCATCATCAGTATCAAAGATGGCAGTAACATTTGGTTTGTTTGCTGAAAGTAGAAGTGATTGGTGTTTGGAACTTTTAGGAGAGGAAACGTCTAGGGAAACATACTTGGGAGTCGTCATATCCACTTCTATGGTAGCCTTTCCTTCTGCATTGGTCTTGAAAGTTTTTACTTCATTACCCGGTTTGATTTGCAGAGTAATATTAGGCTGAGGCTTACCTTCACTATTGGTTACGGTAATAGTGAAAGTCACCAGACCTTGTACTGTTGTGTTGACAAAAGATGCCACTTCTTCCCTTTCGGGGCGTGGGGTGCTTTCTTCCGTGGAATAGATTAACCTTTCGGCTGTCCGTGCCACGATTTCAATGTTGCTGACCAAGAGTAGAGCAGCAGTCAGCGGTGCAAACAAGGCATATTTGATATGCCCTGTGGTGCGGGTTCTTTTTTTGTTCATCATTTTAATTCTGTTTTTTAAGTGTGATAAGTTGAAATTATTATATAAACCGGTTTGTCTGTTTTGGTTGGCTAATCCCAAAAGGTGATATTGATATGCTTTCTTATTTGTGCCGGATTCCATTACTTTATGATCGGCAAGGTATTCCAAATTGAGTCTGATCTCTGTTTTCAGCAGCCATGCAAAAGGATTCATCCAGCAAATGATATTTACTATTTCACTGATAATGACATCTATGGAATGCCATTGGCGGACGTGGGTCTGTTCGTGCGTCAGGATTTCTTGTTTTTCATCTTCTTTCAGTTCGGGCAGATAGACGAAAATCCATTGCCAGAAAGAGAATGGATTGGCAGGTTCTGATAGACTGCGTATGGATATTTGGTCTACATTTATACTCTTGCTTTTTAAGACAAGGTGGAAAATACTACTTAGTTGGATCATAAATCGTGCGGATAATAAAAGGATTTCAATCCAATAGACGAACTTTATTATATCAAGCAGGTCGGGTGTGGGAATAGCAACAGGAGCTGTGACTACTGTGGCAGTGGAAGTATTTGTTTCTGTCAGCATCATCAGTGCGTAGTAATCTGCCAGTTCATTGATGGCAGGTTGTTCTTTCACCCATGCTTGCATATCCATCAGCGGATAAAGAAAAGAGAGGGCAAGAAAACTCAGCAGTGCGATACGACGCCACTGGAAGAAAGTGTCGCGACAGCAGAACAGCTTGTAGAAAGCATAGAATAAGGCGATGCCTATATTTACTTTCAGCATGTAGATGAGTTCGGGTGCTGTAGTTATCATAGTATTTGTGAATTTAGCAGGATTATTTATCTTCTTCTTTCTCTATCAAGTTGATAATGTCTTTCAAGTCGGCTGCGGAGATTTTTTGCTCTTTGGCGAAGAAAGATACCATTTCCTTGTATGAGTCAGCAAAATAGTTCCGGACCACACCACTTACAAATGTGCGTTTGTATTCGCTTTGTTTAACCACTGGGGTGTATTGATAAGTGTTGCCGAATCGTTTGGCCGTAACGTACCCTTTTCTTTTCAGGTTGTTCACTATGGATGCCACCGTAGTATAAGGCGGCTTGGGTTCGGGAAATTTAGCAACTATGTCTTTCACGAAACATTCTCCCATGCTCCAAATATGAAGCATCACTTCTTCTTCTTGTATCGTTAGCTTTTCCATAAGAAAATGAATTGATTACGATGTTTTCGCAAATTTACGAAATTTTCGTAATAAACAAAAGGAATGGAAGTTAATTAGTGTGAATACAGATTGTGGGCAGATAAAAAAACAAAGTGAAGAATCCGGCTGTGATAGATTGAAGCGGACCCTTCACTTTGGCATGAAAATGACAGATGAAGTAAAGTTTATTTTTTGTGTAGGATATAATGGTCTGCTAACTCTCCTGTTATTGCCTGTTTGTCTTGATTGAGAGCGGTCAGGGTATTCTCACCGACTTTATAATATTGCTTATCCTCTCCATTAATTAAAGTCATGATATTACCTTCAACAGAGTAAGTTCCATATTCTTTGAAAGTAGCATCCTGCCGGTCAATATATTCTGATATCAACTCAAAAGTCTTGTCTTTTTTAATAGTCAGGGTCATGTTGATACCTGGACAGTCGGCAGCCGGAAAAGTTCCGGTGTAAGTACCGTCATAATCCAATGAGTTTTCTGCATTGTGCATATCCGTTGTTTCGGTGGAGATTGCAGAATCGTTAGTGTTTTTGGAGTTGCTGTTACATGAAGTAATCAGTAGGCATACGCATGCCAGAATAAAAAGTTTTTTCATCATAAATAATTCATTTAGTTCTTAATTTATAAACAAATTCAGACGACATTTGTTCTGCGTCTTTTCTTAATCTCTTTTAATCTTTCGTATACATGTCTGCGGCTTAAGGTAATCTGACGACGGTATACGATGCAGGTGGTAAGGAAATAAACACCTGTTTGTATCCACAATACCCGGTACTCTGTCAGCACATCGGTCAGTGTGGCTCCCATATTGTTGATGCGTACAAAGCCGTTGATGCCGAAAGTGGAAGGGAACAGCCACGAAACCACCTCCCAGAATTTAGGAATGGCAGTACCTGGCCACGAAATGCCTGAGATAAATAGCAACGGTACTGAGGCTGTCTCTTATACACATCTC
>ENA-OYWC01000599-OYWC01000599.1-human-gut-metagenome-genome-assembly--contig:-NODE-599-length-13972-cov-4.911188_pt1 | contig 13972 bp, 7 predicted proteins | sample MGYA00244165_ERZ653387 | MGnify/ENA primary metagenome ERZ653387 (study PRJEB26926, sample SAMN06164974) | human gut metagenome | biome: ENVO:00009003; feature: ENVO:2100002; material: ENVO:00002003...
CCCTTTAGAAACGCGCCGAGCGGAGCTATGGCGTTTTTCGCCGTTTCAACTATTGCGTCCTGCGACGGCCCCCAAACCTGATTTCCGTCACCGTCCACCAGCACATATTCGCCGAAGCCGGCTATTATCAGGATAGGCGTAACCTTATCCTTGGGCTCTGCGGCTGCCGCGGGAACAAAGCAAAGAACTGTCATGGTCAGTGCCAAAAGTACACTGACAAGCTTTTTCATCCTGTTTTTTGACATAATTATTCTCCCCCTGCTTTAAACAATTAAGTAGATATTACCATAATTATATCATTTTTGCAATATTTTTTATACAATCAGCTCATAAAATCCGTCTCAACCCTTTTAATTGACGTTTCGGGCGAATATGTCCATTTATCTATGTGACCGTCACTTATAAAATAATCCGCCGCCGGACTTTTGCCGTCACCGGTAAAATAGTCCACGATAATAAGCTTTATTTTCATCCTTTCGGGATTTATGCTTTTTATGTAAACCGCGGCACTGTCGCCTGCGCGCGGCCCTGAGGCGCATTCGGCAAGCCCTGCAAGATTGGGCGCAAGCTCCACGAATATACCGTAATCCTCCACAGAGCGTATTACTCCGGGCACGGTTTCTCCGGGCGCGAATTTTGAAGCGTTTTCCTCCCAAGTGCCGAGCAGTTCCTTTTGCGACAAGGTGATTCTGCCGTTTTCGTCTATCGATTTCACAACTGCCTTTATATCCTGATTAACCGAAAAACGAACACACGGATGAGGTATGCGCGACACCGAGATACCGTCTATCGGCATAAGTGCCGAAATGCCTGCGCCTATGTCGCAAAACGCGCCGAACGGCTCAAGGTGCGTCACGCGCGCGTCGATTATATCGCCCGGAATGAGTCTTGAAGTATAATTTACCGCGCACTCTTCTTGGAGCTTGCGGCGGCTGAGCAGAGCGAATGTCTCGCCCCTTTCATTCTCGGAAAATCCCGTTATCACAAAGTCAACGGGCTTATTAACGCGCGATATTATGGCTATGTCGCGAACCGTGTTATCTTCAATCCCCATAGCGCATTCCTTGCGCGGCATAAATCCCTTCATACACCTTAAATCCACGTCGAGATTGTGTCCGCGGTCGCAGAGAACCGCGCGCGCCTCAAGCGATTCTCCCGACAAAAAGGCGTTTTTGAGCTCCGCCGGGCTTGAAAGTCTTTTTTCGACGGCTTCGATGTCCGGGCGTGCACCCTCGGGGTAATATTTTTTCATAATTCTCACCTGCTTTGTTTACACTATGCCTGCCGCTTTATAAACACCGTGTCCCTTATGGCAGGTACAACACTATATGTATATGCGGCAGCTCTTCGGTTGAGAATTAACGCGCGATTTTATTTTAGCCCGGCAAGCCTCCGGTTTTGCCGCGACGCAGAACGAAGCGAGCCGCTCAAAACCGTAATAAACAAAGTCCGGGAAATGCAAAAGTGCCGCAAACACGAGGTCTGCGACACTTTTTTACACCATATTCAAATATCACTTTTTAGCCTGTTTCGAGTACTTCTTGAGATATATAAATCTCATAAGTCTTGTCTCAATGGGGCTTATGGGCTTGCCTGCCTCAAACAGTCTTGCGCCGACTGCGGTCTTGCAGCCCTTATCCATTACCATTTCAACCGCTGTGGCATCATATTCGCTGCCCGATACGCAAAGCGCACCGTTGTTGTTAAGAAGAACTCCGTTTCTTCCCTTAAGAGCCTTTACGACCTTCTTAGCGGTCTTTTTGGTGCTGTTGGGATTAAATGTTACCGAGCGAACGGTTGCGCCGACAAGCTGTGCAAAATCGTCAAGAAGCGGCTTCATTGTTTTGCCCGACTTAGACATTGCGACTTCCGCCGGTGTTTTGGTGTGCATAATGAAGTTTACGTCCTTGCGCTTTTTATAGATGGCTCTGTGCATTTCAGCCGAAGCCGGATAATCATTGCCTGCTACAAGCTCACCCGTTTTAATATCTATTCTGACTATCGAGCCGTCGCCGTCTACGGCACTTATATTAAACACGCTGCCGTCACGTTCGCTGTTGCACGGCTCAAATACCGGAGCCTCCTTGGCACTCGAGTCAAAGAGAGAGCCGATATACTCGGCTACGTCGCCGAGGGTCTCGGCTACCTTACCGGTGATGAGACGGTATCTGTTTTTAACGGTAGTTTCGCAGATCTTTTCGAGCTCTGCCGCTACCTTAAACGCCTCGTCGTAATCCTTACCCATGCAAAGAGCACCGTGGTGAGCCATAATTACGGCCTTGGAGTCCGAACGCTTTATAGCCTCGACAACGCCCTTGCGAAGCTTGCCGGTTCCGGGAAGTCCGTATGCCGCAATCGGGACATTATCGCCGACTATTTCGGCCGACGCGGGTTCAACCTCGTTTATATCCATACCGAGCGCACTTATGACGGACGCCTGCATCTGATGCGTGTGAATTACGAAATTAACCTCGGGGCGAAGACGATATGCCTCGGCATGAATGCCCTTTTCGGAGGACGGCTTAATGTCACCCTCATAGCTGCAATCGTCGATATTAACAACTACTATTTCGTCGGGAGTAAGAGTTTCATAGGGACGTCCGCTCGGAGTAATAACGAATCTCTTATCGTCTACTCTGCATGAAATATTACCCCATGTTCTCGCGATAAGGCCGTATTCAACAACCTCTATACCGGCTTTAATGACGAGCTGTTTTGCTTCCATTATATCCATTGTATTCACCTCTTCGTTATTTATAACAAAGCGGGACAGACGGAAAACCCGTCCGCCCCGTTTTCTTGGGATTAAATTCAGTCAGCTTTAACAGCGACGTTTTCAAATACTCTGTCGAAGCAAGCAAGAGCCTGATCGATCATCTTAGGAGTATAAGCGGCTGAAGTATAAAGACGGCTGCCTGCGAGAGTTACAAGACCCTCTGCCATATAAGCTGCGCCCATATGCTCCATTTCCTTCTGTCTTATGCCGGTCTCGCCGAGAATTGCCGGGATTTCCCACGGTTTCTTCCAGTTAATCTGATAGTGCATTGTGCCGACTGTCTCAAGGTGGCAGATAGAGCCGGTGTTCCAAACTACGAAGGGAAGACCGTGCTTCTTAACGAGCTCTTTAAGACCCGCACAAATTCTGTCGCCCATCTGCCCTGCCTTCTGGCAAGCGTTTGTTCTTTCGATTTCTTCAAGAGTGAAGTAACCTGCGCAGCATGAAAGCGGGTTAGCGGTCATTGTGCCGCCGACAAGAGCCTTGTGGATCTTCTTACCGCTCGAATCAAGGCCTGCACCGAGATACTTCATGTACTCTCTCTTACCGCCGATGCCGCCTGCACCCGGATAACCGCCTGCAATAACTTTACCGAATATGGTAAGGTCGGGCGATACGCCGAAGTAACCTTGAGCACCTGCCATACCGATACGGAAGCCTGTAACAACCTCATCGAATACGAGGAGTGCGCCGTATTTGCGGCAAAGACGCTCAACGCCTTTAACATATTCAACGGTGATGGGGGTAGTACCGCTCTCGGGGCCTACCGGCTCCATATAAACGGCTGCTGTGCCGCCGCGGAACTGGTTGAGTCTGAGCTTTTTCTCAAGATCGTCAAGATCGTTCGGAGTAGTCTCCTGAATGAACATGAAGCAGTTGAGCGGAACACCGTGAGCCTGTGTGAACTTGGTGCCGTTTACGCGGATACCGTAAGCCATCTGATCTGACCAGCCGTGGTAAGCGCCGCCCATCTTTATGATGTTCTTATGCTTTGTAGCAAGTCTCGCGATACGAGCCGCACCCATGCAAGCCTCGGTGCCCGAGCCCATCATACGGAACATATCAACGGTTTCAACGCTGTCGGAAATCTTTTTGGCGAGCTTGTACTCAAACTCGTGGAAAAGTCCGGTTGAGGGACCGCAAGTATTAAGGAGGTCGATGACCTGCTCACGAACAGCTTTCGGGTTGGAGCCGAGAACAGTCGGGCCGCCTGCCTGAAGGAAGTCAAAATACTTGTTGCCGTCAACGTCATAGAGATATGCACCCTCTGCCTTTGTGAAAACAAGCGGGAAGGGATAGTTGAAAGCAAGGTTATGCTGAACGCCGCCGGGGATTATCTGGCGAGCTTCCTCAATCTGTGCTTTTGATTTGAGGCACTTTTTGTTGTAATACTCATCCTCGTATTTTTTAAGAGCCTCCGGCTTGATGGTGTAAATCGGCTTTTTAATAAGCTCATCAAGCTCTTTGTTGACTGCAACAGCGTCATTGTACTCCGAAATTGCAAATCTTGTGTCCATATCGTGACCTCCGTTTAATAAAATTAACGAAACGGTGCTGCGCAAAAGCGGCGCACCATAGATAACCACGTGTAGTGAATTACCGTTCACTTGTAATTATAGCACAAAAAAGACTCTTGTCAACGCAAAAATACGACGCGGCAAACAAATCGAACTCAAAATTGCGGACGTTTAGATGTTTTTTAACTATTATTTGAATTTGTTAAACTAAACAGCCGCGAATTTGAAAAAATGACGAATACATCTGTGGGGTGTAAATGAGCAACTACACAATATATTGATGATTACTCCGTCAAAATAAATAATCGATGTGTTAATTATTCGTCAATCTGCCGAAATTTCGAAATTGCGGCAAAAATCGCGGATTTTTTGCATAAATGTCTCTTTCGACTGCCGAATTTGCATTGCAGCCGCTTTCAGGCTCCATCAAATAGGGTGATTCCCCACGGTGTGGGGAAATGTCTCGTAGTGACAAAGGGACTCTCTCCCGTCAGGAGCTGGCTGTGAGCAACGCGAACAGACTGAGGGATTATTCAGGCTCCCTTGTAAAGGGAGCTGGCTACGAACGTAGTGAGTAGACTGAGGGATTTAATAGGCTCCCTTGTAAGGGGTGATTCCCCACGGTGTGGGGAAATGTCGCGGAGCGACAAAGGGGACGGGCTCCCGTCAGGAGCTGGCTGTGAGCAACGTGAACAGACTGAGGGATTAAAAAACAAAATACTACCTATTTAAAACTCATACACCCCCACAAAATCCCTCCGAGTTGCCTTCGGCAACCCACCTCCCTTTTCAAGGGAGGCAAAAAGCGAATTAAAAGGTCACGCACATTCTTTTTAAATTCCGTAAATTCCTATGAAATCCCTCCGGCTTGCCTTCGGCAACCCACCTCCCTTTTCAAGGGAGGCAAAAAGCTTCCAAACTGCTTTGGCGAGGCTTGCTCTCTGCAAGGGAGGCTGAAAAGTAAAAAGACGAAAACTGAAGTGGAAAACGAATAGTGAAAAGGGCGGGCAGGGGTGTGTGGAAAGCTCCTCATATGACACACAAAAAAAGAATAGGCATACAGCACCTAAATTAAGTACAAAAACAGAATAGGCACACGATATCAGAATGGGGTACAGAAACGGAATGGTGCACAAAATGCAAAACAGGGCACAAAAAAACAGAGCAAGGCGAACCTTGCTCTGCTTATGATTGTTAATAAATCGGATCGATTGCTACGTGAGCGTCAGATCTCAACCCAACCCGAGTCGCCGCCCTCTACGGGGCCGGTGCCTATGGAGATTGTGATGATATCATCAAGCTCGTATGCAGAAACATCGAAATCCGGTGTTTGATAAACCTGTTTCATTGAGATTTAATCTCCTTTCAAGATATAATAATAAAATTTAATGTCGGAACGGAATATTCAGTTTTGAACAGCCGAACCGATAGTAAAGTTTCGCTGTGGTTTCTTGGTAAAATTCAATTACTGAGCTTTCCAAGCAGCAACAGCAGCATCATATCCTGAAGCAACTTTAGCAGTTACAGCTGCGGAATACCAAACGTAATGATCGGCAGTACCGTCATTGTAGCATACGTAAGCGATGCAGTCAATATCAGTTGCCTGAGAAGCATGAGAGATATTCTTAATGATTGCGCCGAAGTATGCATCGGAAGAAGCATTTGCCTGACTTACATAGTCGGTAGAAGCAGCCTTCCAAGCTGACGGAAGTGCGGTACCTTTTTCAACTGCTGCCTTAGCATCAGCTGCATCGGCAGCGCCTGTGTTGGCAGCAATGAAGCCAACGCTCTTAATTTTATTGCCGTTTGAGTTCATAGCAGCGAAGTCAGCAGCTGTGATAACCGAAGTAAGTCTGAACTGGAAGAGATCATCCGGAGCAGTTGTCTTATCGCCTGTGAACTTAACCTGAGTCTTATACTTAGCTACAGCATAAGACGGAGCTGACGGCATGTTAGCCATAATGTTAGCTCTTGTAGTATCAATGCTTGCCTGAGGAACATAAGTAGCTACAGTAGAACCTGTTGTCTGCTTAATGTACTGAGCCTTTGAACCACTTGCATCGGAAATCAATATGTTTTTGTTACCAGCAGCAAGAGCAGCTGCATCACCGGTAACATTGAAAACGATGCTAAACTGAACAACTGAAACGCCATCAGCTTCTTCAGTAACTTTATATCCGGTTTTTGCCGAATGACCTTTTGTTGTGTCGCCATTAACAACCTGAAGGACGCAGCTGTTATACAGAGCTTTTTCTTCCTCTGTCATTGTCGAGTTGGCCATTGTCAATGAAGCAAATGTCGGGTTAACTGTCGGTTTTGTTGTCTCTTTTGCATATTCAGCCCAGTCACCATGAAACGTACGAGTTGTAAGGTCGGGCGTATAAACCGTGTTATCAAAGAGGATAGCGAGACGCATATCACTCATAAGTTGGTTATAGTCAGACATATCTAAAGCGATTGTAACAGTAACTTTTGCGCCTGGAACAATCTCTTTCTCGGTTTTATCCGCCTTAACGACAAAACCGAAAGTCTTACCATCAGTCAAAGCCGACGAGCTCATAACCATCATGCTTAAGGCCATTACTACAACAAGAGCCACACTTAAAATTTTTCTCATCTTAAGCATAAATTAATCTCCTATTTGTAAATATATAATTGTTTTGCAGTGATGACAATTACCACGCAGAATTGAAAGCTTCAGCGAGTACATTCTGATCGCTAAGCAATTCAACGAACTGGTCATGTAATTCTATTGCACCTGCGTCAGCAGAGTCAATAGCACTGTCGCCGTTTACTTCAGCAGCGTAATAAGGAGCTGTATCTTCGTCCAAAAGTTCAACGAACTGGTCATGCAATTCAACTGCAGCAGCGTCAGCTGAGTCAACTGCACCGTCGCCGTTTACATCGCCGAAGTAAATGAATACATAGGTTGCAACTACTTCGCCGCTGTCATTTTTAAGAAGGATGGTAGCTCCGGTAGTTATATTGCCCTGATCGTTGGCAACTACTTCAATAGAACCTGCTTTTGTAGTAACATAATCCTCAATGTTTTCGCCATTAAGGGTGTCTATACCGAATACACAGCCGGCATAATCGCCCGAACCTGTGCAAAGGTTTGTTCTGATTACGGTACCGTAATCTGCACCTTTTTCGGTAAGGATAAGTTCCGGATCAGCTGCAGCAGCAGCCTTCATTACCGGGAAAGTAAGTTTCTGACCTGTGGTATAAACCGTTGAGGTTACATCAGAGGTCTTGTAGGAACCTACATAGAGTTTACCGCCGAGATTGGTCATTGTTTTCTGATCGTTAAGCACACCGAAAGCGGCCGCAGTATCGGAAATGGCCTTAGAAGCGGTAAAGGTGAGGGTCGAAAGTACGACGCCGTTTGCCTTCTGAGCAACAGCTCCGCCGGCAGCCTGCGGTAATACGCCGACATAGACACAAGTCTTGCCGCCCGCAGCAGCATCATTTACGACCGTCTTTGTTGCATCGCCTGCACCGAACAGCGTTGAAGCGGTTGTGCCGCTTACAAACTTAACAGCACTGCTGTCATACTGAACAGGAACAGAAACCGTTGCAGCATAATAATCTGTAGTTAATTTTACGGTAACCTTGACCGTTTCGCCTGCGCTGTAAGACGCCTTGTCAAACGATAAAGCGATAGTGCCGTTTTCTGCGACACCGGTATTATCATTTGCGAAAACGCCGACTGCAAGCACGCCAAGGAGCATAACTACAGATACAATAAGGCTAATAGCCTTTTTTGCCTTGGTCATTTTTTGCCTCCTTCTATTCTTAATCAATATTAAATATACACTTTTGAGAGCACAATGTCAATAATTTGTGAATAAAAATGGCACGCCGAAAGAAAATATCCCTTACGCTATCACAAATAAAGTTATTTCCTTGCGGGCTTACAAGCTTTGTACCGTTTTTTCACAAAACTATTCCGCCGCACTTTTAAAGTATATGCTCTAATCTTTTTAAGAATATCCCATTACATACGCCCTTGTGGGGGAGAAAACTCCCCCACCGGGTTTTAACTTAAGTAATTAAAGGAAATTACTTCTGAGCGATTGCAGTTCCGCCGTAAGCAGCGTCAACTACAAGGCCGTAGTTAGCGAGGTCAACCTTACCGGTAGCAAGGCCGCCTGCAGTCTTATAAGCGCCTGTGAGAGCAGCTTTGTTGTTGATTGCGAGGTCCATGGAGGAAGCATCGAATCCGTCAACAACACCGTCGCCGTTTACATCGCCGTAGATAACGACTGTGTAGATAGCAACCGGAGCACCGCTCGACTTAAGGCTGAGTGTTGCGGTAGCGCCTGTACCATAGAGGCCTGCAGCGTTAGCGGCAACATTAAGAGTTGTAGCCGAAGAATCCTTAGCCGTTACTCTTGCGAGTATGTCGCCGGCAGTAGCGAGCGAGCCGGGTGTTACGCCGGTGATGAGAGAAGCGTTCTCTGTTACGGAAACGCCCTCATTTGAACCCGCTGTGGTGGGAACTGCTACGTACTTGCATACGAACGGAGCCATAGCATTCTTGAGGTTTGTGATAACAGCGTCAATCTGAGCTGCTACAACATTTGAATAGAAGCGGTCATTTGCAGCATAGTTTTCAGCGGAGCCGCTGTAAAGGTTTGCTGTGTTGCCCTTCTCATCGGTGTACTCATAGCCGAGTACGGAAATGAGCTTAGCATAAGCTTCGGTCTTTGAAAGGCCGTCAGCCTTTGATGCGTCAAATGTATATGCACTGTTTTCAGTGAATATTGACTTAGCCTGAGCTATAACTGCCTCAAGCTCGGTGTAAGCACCTGCCTCGAGGGCAGAAGCCGATTTCGGCATAAGAGCGCGCTGAGCGATTTCAAGCTCATACTTAACATCGAATACCTCGGACTGAAGAGCATTTGCGTTGGCATTTAATGCCTCGGCAGCTGCAAGAGCCTTGGTGTATCTTGCATAAGAGCCTGCTGTGTAATCAGCCTCTTTGTAGCCCTGAGCCTTAGCCGCAGCAATTTCTTTAGCAAGGAACTGCTTTTCGGTTTTAACCGCAGCGCTCTTCAGGAAGCTTGCATACCAAGCAATGTTCTTAGCGCTGTTAAGGACTTCAAGCTCTGAATAACTGGGAGCCTTGTAAGCCTTTACGGCATCCATATAAGCGTTCTGAGCTTCGGTTGAAGGAGCCTTCATGGAAGCTACGATAGCACTCTTATATGTAGCGTTTGCCTTGTTGGCAATAGCAGTAATTTCAGCCTCTGAAAGTGAGCTGCCGTCAATGTACTTTTCGGGAGCTACGGGGCCCTTGTAAGCGTCAATGATAGCGTTGCCGGCTTTCATTGCCTTTTCGTAAGCCCAATAAGCATAGAGGTCGAAGTTCTGATAGTTGATGTCGCCGGCAGCCTTAAGAGCATCCTCAATGGGAGCCGGTGTAACGGTTGCTGAACCGCTTGCAGGTGTTGTGCTTGCTGTATCAAGAGCCTTAGCGGCGGTTTCAAGAGCGGTTACGGCTGCAGTGAGATTGTCGTCACTGTAATTGCCGATGTTAGCCTTCTTGAACGGGCCGTAAGCGAGCTTAGCAGCAGCGGTAAGAGCTGTCCAGTAAGTTTTCCAAGCCTCTGCCGGATACTTAGAAGAATCGCGGTTAGCCTTGAACTCGCTGTCAACGGCATTCTTAACATTGGTGCCGTTGTAATAATAGAGTGTGCCGAGAGGAGCAGACATATCAAGTGTTTTGGTTCTGTTCCTATGCGAACCGGATACAGTTACAGCTTGATTACCGAGATCGTATGTGGCACCCGAGGGAACCGTCGCTGCGTCAACATCAGATTTAAGTCTGAGCGGGTTAACGGTAACAATGTTACCGGTATAACTATCATCATCCTTCACATACTTAAGGAAGGTCTTATTTACAAGCGCCTCGGCCTGACCCGAGGACTCAAAGTAATTTGCGTCAAAGCCGGAAATAGAACCCTTGGTGAACTTGCAATCAGTATCTCTTGTATTGGTCCAAGTTACGGCAATGTTTGAAATAGCAGAAGCAAGAGCCGACGGATTTGTTACGAGGCAGTCGGTGGTGGTTGCGCCTTTCATTTTAACGTAATCAACAGCTAAGTATGTAGCTTTCTTCTCACCAGAATCCCAAGGGGAGCCGACGGTATCGGCTGTATCGTTGGTTGCATACTCAAAGGTAGTGGAAGTAATGTCGCCGTCGTAAGCAGTACCGTCCTTGAAGGTGAAGCTGTAAACAGCGGTTACCTTTACAAGGCTGTCTGTGTGAACTGCCGCGTTAAGAGTAACATCGGTGCTCTCATACGGTGAAAGCTCCGTTGCGCCGTTTTTGAGCATTTCGGTGCCGTTAACGGTAACAGACTTAAGAGTGAGCACGTAAGGATGATCATATGTATCGCCGTGCTTTAAGAGCATACCTGCAGATGCGTTTGTTACCTTAAGAGTAGTGTTCATTTGGCCGTTTGTAAGCTGTACATAGTTAAGTGAACCCTTATCTATTGTAAGCTTAGGCTCAGCATAGGACTGAGCGTTGGTAGTCCAGCCGAGGAAGAAGTTTACGAACGGAAGAGCTACGTCAAGAAGACCGCCTGATTTAACGGCATAGGCAATACCTAAAATCAATTTCTCTGCGAGGTCTGCAATAGAGCCCTTCTGAAGAATAGCGTCAAGTGAATTGTAAGAATCGGCGATAAGAGCGGTGTTGCCGCATACCTTACCGAGAACCTTGTTAAGGAGTTCTCTTACGATTCTGAATACTGCGGGATACATAGCCTCGGTTCTGAGAGTGCTGTTAGCAGGAATATTGAATATGCCCGTAACGCTGTTTGTACCGAGGAGCTTGCTTACGTCAAGGTTGAGAAGTCTGTCGATAATGTCTTCTCTGAGAACAGTCTCAAGGAAGGTCTTACCGTCAGCAGCGGTTTCGTTGATTATCTTCTCAACAGGAAGAACGTCGCAGATAATCTTGTCGAGCTTAACCCACGGATCCTGTGCGGTAGCAAGGTCGAGGTCAAGGCCGTCGGTGTTGATGAGCTTCTGGAACTTCCAGCACCACTCGTTGTCGGAGGTGAGAGCCCAGTCGATTATCCAGTCAATGGTGTCTTCCCAATCGCGTGAGTTCTTTTCGAAGTCTGCAAGCTTATAAGTCTTGGAGGCTGCAACGCTGTAGCCGCCAGCCTTATCGGAGCCGAGGTCGGCAAGCTTGGAGAGATACTTCATACCGATGTCGGTGCCCATGGTAAAGATAACATCGAGCCAATAGCCGCTGTTCTTACCCTTTACGAGGGTCTTCGAGTTGTAATCGGCATAAATAAGTGCGTCATAGTTGTAAGTCGGAACGAACTGAGTTGCAAGCTCACGAATTACGCAAGCGAGAAGAGCGGTTACGTTCTGTCCCTTGAGCTCGGCAGCCGACGGGAGAATTATCTGAGGCATAAGAGCCTTAACGCCGATTGCGCCGAGAGCGGTAACAACATCCTGATCGGAAGCGGACTTGTCTACAACTGTGTCATAGTAGCCTGCATAAACAGTCTCATAGCCGGTACCGAAGAGATACTCGGGGTTATAAGCTGCTACATACTGAAGAGCCTTGCGAAGATTGGGAACAAGGTTTGAGTTATCGCCCTTTGTCCAATTGATTGCAGCCTTTGCAGTATCCGAAAGCATTGTGTCGATTGCCTTGCCGACAAAATCGTTGAGCGCTGCAAGAACGGTGGTATACCCCGCTGCCGAAGCAGTAACGGAGCCGTCGTTTGCAGCTGTGGGCATAAACTCGTTAACGAAATCACCGGAGATGGTGTAGTTCCAGTTAATGAGCTTAGCGAACGAATTAGCGGTGGACATATCAAACTTGAGCCAGGTCTCTGTGAGACCGTCTTTGCTGACAAGGCGATAATAGCCGTTGTCGTCGGAGCCTATTGTGAAGTCCGACCACTCCCAGTTGTATGTGCCGGCAGCCTTAGAATAGAATGCCTTTACATCTGACGGAAGCTTAGCGAGAACAGCGGTGGCCTCTGAAGCCTTGCCGCCGAAGAGCTCGGTCTTTTCAGCGCCGAACCACTGTGCAAGAAGCATCTTAACGGAACCGTTGAGAACAACGGGAGCAAGATCCTTAAATACATAGGGAGCTATCTGATAGAGAGCCGAAACAAGAGTATTGCTGTCAAGATTGAAGATTTCGGAAACCTTATCGCTTGTGGCAAGTGAGGGAAGGAAGTAGCTGTCTTTAACGTAATATTTTACGTTTTCGCCCGAAGCGTTGGTGTAAACATAAACGCCTGTGCCGTTGCCTTCCATATCGGTTTCTTCGGTCTTGTAATATTTCTCATCCTGAGAAACATATGTCTTCTTGGCGGTATCATATTCAAATACCTCGATGTAAGCACCCTTAGAGTCTGAGCCCTTAACATAATAATCACGAAGGCCTGCTTCAGCGCTTTTCGGAAGAGCAATGTGATTGCTTATGCAGTTGCCGGAAGAGTCTTCTTTATAAGAAGTATAGCTCTGCGGCTTAGACATAGCGTTGATGAGGACATTCTTGATAAGAGTGTCGGGATTTGCGGTTGTTGTTGAATAAGTATTGATGAGCGTCATGTCATCGTCAACTCTTGCGAACAACGGATAAACAAGACCCTTTACAAGGCCCGGAATATCGGAGAGGTACTTATTAACGCCGGAGATATCAACAAAGTTGCCGATAATGCCGACGTCGAGCTTGCCGTCGTTGATAACCTTTTTAACGAGACTTGCGTTGTCGTTAAGAAGGGTTGCAATACCGTTGACTATTTCGAGCTGAGCGTTGTCTTCTCTTGTCATGCCCGACTTCCAGTTTTTAAGGTTAGCGTCTTTAACTATGCCGAGCATCCACTTGACACCGCCGACAAGTCCGTTGTTAAGAAGAGCCTGTGCGCTGTCGATTGTTCCGCAAAGAGCATTAACCGAGCGAAGGTCGATAACAAGGTGCAAACCTGCTTTGTTAATAACATCGCCCATGTTTATGTTCGCGGCGGCAAGGGTAACATCGAGGAAGTCAAATACGACTGACATTCTCTCATCGGTAGAGAGTCTTGTTACCGCGCCGTCCGGGCTGTATGCGTTAAGAGCGGTAAGGTTATCAGAGGTCTGATACTTCGTCTTTGCGGCAAACGCCATTACGGACATAGTTGAGAAAATCATGACAACTGCCAAGATGACACTTAACAATTTGGTAGATTTTTTCATACGTGTTTTTTCCTCCTAAAAAGATTTACATTAAAACCATGTATGCGTACCCGATTTTTTCTGCGGGCGGCACTCCCCGCAACAATTCCTCGCACAAAATCCGCTGTACTTCTGACCGCTCTTTGATTTACAAGAAAGCAAACCGATTTCGGCACGTTAACTCGGTCGGTTTCCACCGTTTCCACTTCCGTAAAAATGAATCGGTGGAAAACTGATGATACACACCCGAGCATATTACCGTAGGATGTGTATCAAAACGGGATGGAAACTGCACGGTAAATCAGCCGTGCGGCAGCGCTCCCTCAAAAAAGGGGGCACTTCGCCCTATTACACCATTCCTATGGTTAGTTAAAGTATAGAATTTTAAACGAAAAAAGTCAATAAATTGTTCACACAAATTTGTTGATTTTCTGTATTGAACAAATAGAATTGTTACTGTCTCTTATACACATCT
>ENA-OYWC01000630-OYWC01000630.1-human-gut-metagenome-genome-assembly--contig:-NODE-630-length-13442-cov-5.440577_pt1 | contig 13442 bp, 10 predicted proteins | sample MGYA00244165_ERZ653387 | MGnify/ENA primary metagenome ERZ653387 (study PRJEB26926, sample SAMN06164974) | human gut metagenome | biome: ENVO:00009003; feature: ENVO:2100002; material: ENVO:00002003...
ACGAGATCGCTCAGTGTCTCGTGGGCTCGGAGATGTGTATAAGAGACAGTAACTGTGTAGCATTTTTCTTTATTTATAAATATATGCATATGCGGCAGGCTTTCACATATGTATTTTTATGATTAAAGGGTCAAAAGGTATCATCGATGCATGCTTGCATTCAATCCTACAATCATGATATAGAGAAACTGCATTGTAGGATAAAATTGAATCAGAAAAACATAAGGAGGTTCATAATGAATTATTTAGAAATCGAAAAGGTAGTGGGCAGAGAAATACTTGATTCCAGAGGAAATCCTACAGTTGAGGCAGAGGTTTATCTTGTTGACGGAACTGTTGCAAGAGGCACAGCACCATCAGGAGCTTCAACAGGAGAGTTCGAGGCACTTGAGCTTCGTGACGGAGACAAGAGCAGATATCTGGGCAAGGGTGTTACCGGGGCAGTAGAAAATATAAATACTGTAATCAACGACATATTGACAGGTATGGACGCAAGTGATATCTATGCAATAGATGCGGCTATGATAGAGGCAGATGGCACAAAGGACAAGTCTAAGCTTGGAGCTAATGCCATTCTTGCTGTATCAATTGCGTGTGCGAGGGCGGCAGCTGTATCACTTGATATTCCTCTCTATAGATTTTTAGGTGGTATCTCGGGAAACAGACTTCCTGTACCTATGATGAACATTGTAAACGGTGGCTGTCATGCACTTTCATCAGGACTTGACGTGCAGGAGTTTATGATTATGCCGGTAGGTGCGCCTTCCTTCAAGGAGTGTCTCAGATGGTGTGCGGAGGTATTTCATGCACTTGCAGCCATATTAAAGGAGCGCGGTCTTGCCACGTCAGTCGGTGACGAGGGTGGATTTGCACCGGCACTCAAATCTGACGAGGAGGCTATCGAGACAATTCTTGAAGCTGTAAAGAAGGCAGGCTATGAGCCGGGCAAGGATTTCAAGATTGCCATGGATGCCGCATCATCAGAGTGGAAGAGTGAAAAGGGCAAGGGCTTTTACAAGCTGCCAAAGGCCGGTACAGAGTACACCTCAGAGGAGCTTATAGAGCACTGGGCAAAGCTTTGTGACAAATATCCTATTATATCAATCGAGGATGGTCTTGATGAGGAGGACTGGGAAGGCTGGCAGAAGCTTACTGCGCGTCTTGGCGATAGGGTACAGCTTGTGGGAGATGACCTGTTCGTAACAAACACTGAGAGACTTGCAAAGGGAATAAGCCTTGGAGCAGGAAATGCAATCCTGATTAAATTAAACCAGATTGGTTCAGTATCAGAGACTCTTGAGGCTATCAAGATGGCACACAAGGCAGGCTATACAGCAATCAGCTCACACCGCTCAGGTGAGACTGCCGACACAACAATTGCAGACCTTGCGGTGGCACTCAACACATGCCAGATAAAGACAGGTGCACCTTCGCGTTCAGAGCGTGTTGCAAAGTATAACCAGCTTTTAAGAATTGAAGAGGAACTGGGAAAGAGCGCAGTTTATCCGGGAATTAAAGCGTTTAATGTGCAGCAGTAGTTTAAAATAAAACTCTATGACTGCATTAAGTCATTATCAATTGGAGTGTCTTTATGAGAAAATAAGATAAGTATAGTCGCAGATATCATAATATGGTATCTGCGATTTTTTGTTTTTTTTCAGTAATTCTAAATGTCGTCGAAAAATCTCATTTTAGCACCTCAATTGTAGCAATTAAAATAGATTTATCGTAACACGATAAAAAAATATTGCAAAACCAAAATCGGTGTAGTACAATTAGCTTGCCGGTAAGTAAAAAATATGAGAAAATAACTACATAGATAGTAAGGAGGTAGCTATGGACAATAATAATATCGGGGGCATGAATCCCCAACAGTTTTCACAGAACACGCCACAGACTTCACAGCCACATATGGGGATGTCAGGTATCGAACTGCAGAAGATGCAGCAGGAGGCGGAGCAAAGACGGCGTGAGCAAAGCAGGAGAAATGCGGATTTCTTTGGCAGACTATGTATACCTACGATAATATATGCGCTGCTGTACACCATTTTCCTGTACGAGAATACAGGTGGAATACTGGTTACGTTGTTTGCAATCGTCACAGGAGTATACAGCCTGTATTGTATGCAGATACTTCATATAGAGGCAAAGCCACTCACTATATGGTACAGTGTGATGATGATACTCACAGGCCTATCATCAGGATTGACCGGCAATAAAATTATACAAGGATTTAATTTTTGCTGGATTCTTGTGTTTCTTGTTTTTATGCTGCTTCACAATTTCTGCAATGACAGACAGTGGGGGCTTATAAAGTATATCGCTGCGGCATTTCAGGCAGTGTTTGGAGCGATTGGATGTATAGCTGAGCCGTTTATGGATATTGCTGACTATATGAGAAATGAACGCATGGATAGTGACAATATGGGCAGTGAAAGTACGGTCGGTGACAGTGCAAATGCAACTGGCGGAGAGGGGCATGTGAAAAAACACAGAATGCTTTATGTGTTTATCGGAATAGCAATTGCATTTCCGCTGGTTGTACTGATAGTGGTGCTGCTGTGCTCTGCGGATGCTGTTTTTGCCTCAGTAATAAAGAAAATATTTGCTGATATCAATTTCTTTACAGTGAGCAAGGTTGTATTTCTTTTTGTATTTGCGCTTTTCTCATCGTACTGCGGTATAAAGTATCTGAGCAAGAAGCGTATATCGGATGCACCGGTTGAGACTCCGGCATTTCCGGCTGCAATCGGTATCACTGTAGCCGCAACTATATCAGTGGTATATGTATTTTTCTGTTTTATACAGATTGTGTATCTGTTCGGGGGACTTATGCAGCTTCCAAGCGGCTATACCTACGCCAGGTACGCGAGAGAAGGCTTTTTCCAGCTGCTTTTCGTGTGTATACTTAATGTGATTATCGTATTGCTCGGAAGTGGATTGTTTAGAAAAAATAAAATATTAAATGCATTTTTAATTTTAATAACACTGTGCACATATATCATGATTGCATCAAGCGCATATCGTATGGGACTGTATGTGTCAGAGTACGGGCTGACAGCCACCAGACTTTGTGTGTTATGGGCACTTGGAGTGATAGCACTGTTTATGCTCGGAGTGATTTTATCTATATGTAAGCCTGCTTTTTCGCTATTTCGGTACGGAATAATAGTAATCGGGGTATGTTATCTTGTGCTTGCATTTGCAAGGCCTGATTATCTGGTTGCAAGGTACAATACAGTATGTATGGAGGATACAGACTACAAATATCTTATGTCACTTTCCACGGATGCATCCCCGGCGCTTGCGGCAGATGCAGACTTTATGGAAAATAAGGGGATGGTCAACATGTATGCAAGACAGCTGGCAGGTGAGACGAATGACAGCTTAAGACAGCTCAATGTGTCTCATATAAAGGCAGCACATTTATTCAGAGATAGCATAGATGAGGTAAAGAGCTCACAGCTTATCCTTTTATATGTATATTCGCCTTACGATTCGGGCAGCTATAACAACAATGATACCGGTCTTGATGGCGTGGACAGCATACAGATGGGCTATCATGTGTTAAAGGATACAGAAGATGATGACACAGCCTACTATGATTACGACAGTTATAGCATGGATGATACAAGAGTGGCAGCACCAGTATTATTCAAATGGGTGGATGCAGTCGAGGTGAAGAAGATTTCCGACAGTGAGCGTATATTCCTTGCAAAGATTCCAAGAAAGGCATTAAAAGGCAAAGATGGAGTGAATATTGAATACAGATTTAATAAAAATGGAGATGCTATATATTCATCCCAGTACAATGTGATCCTTGACAAGAAAAAAGGACTCAACGAGATGGAGATGTCATACTATGCCGGAACAGATGGCGTGGATGTGCCTGAGTACAATATTTATGGAAAGTAATAGTTTAAATTGTATATAATCCAAAAACGGACATGGCAGTTTCGCATGTCCGTTTTTGTTTTTGTATAATAAGTATATGGTATTATGAACCGGGTGGTTTACATAAAGCAGAGTAAAATTTAATCAAGCTTTAATATTAATCCTAATATACGCTTTACAGAGGTCTCCATCTCACTACGAGAGATGGCACCCTTATCATAAGCCTTCTTTACACGATCAGGATATCCATTTCCCATCTTAAGATCATTTCCGGCTTTTGTCTCCTTGTAATGCTCGCCACAGGTCCACCAGTCGGTTGTGACCATTCCTTCATAGCCCCACTCATCACGCAGTATTCCTGTCAAAAGGTCCTCGCTTTCAGAGGCTCTGTAGCCGTTTATCATATTGTAAGAGGACATAATAGCCCATGGATTATCATTCTTTACAATCATCTCAAATGCCTTCAGATAAATTTCTCTGGCAGCTCTTTCTGAAACGCGTGAATCGCTGTTTTTGCGGTTGGTTTCCTTGTTGTTCAAGGCAAAGTGCTTGAGTGTGGCACCGACATTGTTTGACTGGATTCCGCGTACCATGGCACCTGCGAGCTTTCCTGTTACGAATGGATCCTCTGAGTAGTACTCGAAGTTACGTCCGCAGAGAGGACTTCTGTGAATACAGATGGCAGGGGTGAGCCACAGTGCAAGGTTGTTTTCCTTTAATTCTTCACCGCCGGCGCGTCCTACAGCCTCTAAAACATCCGGGTTCCATGTGCATGCAAGCAGTGTGGAGCATGGAAACGCAGTGGTGCATATACCGACTTCAGGCGCTATGCGCACTCCTGCAGGACCATCTGCTGTCATGACAGAAGGAATACCGTATTCAGGCATATTTCCGATACCGAAGGTATTTGCAACACCTGTATTTGGCTGTCCGCCGAGCAGATGAATGAGTTCATCGATGGAAAGCTCTGATACAAATTCATCAAGCGTGATACGTCCTTCCACAACATCCATGATGTCGTGACTGCCGTTTTTAGCCATGCCATCGGCAAAGCGGAAGTATGGGATGGCTCTCTGACATGGAGCAACACCCTCTGTCAGGGAAGGGTCAATGTTGCCAATAGCTGAGTAGTCGGTGTCCACAGGCTCACTTTGAGGCAGAGCTTCATAGCTTCCGTCAGCGAGCATTCTCTTTGGCAGACTTGTAGGAACCAGCTTTGCTGAAAGCTGCTCGGTAATTACATCATGATTTAATATATATGAGTAATCAGCTTTTGTCACGTCACGGACGCTCGTTCCAACGTATATATCATATGAACCGGCTTCAAGTACATATGCAGACTTTTTAACCTTTCCAAGGTCATCATATGATGCCATATCGTTTATTTCCCATGTAAGGATCATAAGCTGTGATTCACCCGGCTGCAGTTCTCTTGTCTTTTCAAAGGCGACAAGCTCCTTTGCAGGCTTGCCAAGCTTTCCTTGTGGTTTAGCAATGTATACCTGAACAACCTCTTTTCCGGAGAATTTACCTGTATTTGTCACACGAACTTTTGCGTAGAGCTTATTGGTCTCAGACGTACAGTTGGAATTCACAACGCCGGCAGAAACAGTCTCCACATCAAATGAGGTGTATGAGAGGCCATAGCCAAATGGGTATACAACCTTCTCGGCAGCTCCCGGAATTGTCTCGAAATAGCGGTATCCGACATATATATCATCGGTATAGTCCACATAGTCTCTTGACTCGTGGAAATTGTAAGTAGACGGATAGTCGTCGAGTGATTTGGCAAATGTATCGACAGTTTTTCCGGAAGGATTGCCATCTCCTACGAGAAGCTCAGCGGCAGCGAGCCCGCCTTCAAGACCACCCTGTAAGGCAAGCAGTGCTGATTGAATCTGATCATCATAAGCAAACCAAGATGTATCAACCATTCCGCCGACATTTAAAATCACGATTACATTTTTGAAACTGGCTTTTACAGTGTCAATCATCTCCTTTTCTTTTACGGAGAGACAGAAATCACCATCCTTAAAAAGCTCTGCCGACTTTTCGGTCATCTCGCGTTCGTAGTCCCAGAGAGCCTTGTTGTTTGGGTCAATAACACTCTTTCTGTCCCAGCCTTCTCCGGAGTAGCGGCAGATTGAGATGATAGCAGTGTCGGTATATGCCTGAGCCTTGATTAAAAGCTCAGCCGGTACATCCGGCTCTATAGTCATGCCGGGTACAGCACCGGTTGCATACTGCTTTTTAATGTCGTTGCGGTAGTAATCACACAGCTCCTCAAATATGCTTATTTTCTCTTTTTGAAGCTTAAGTCCTTCGTAGAGATTGCGGATATATGCAACGGTTACATCACCGCTTCCGCCACCGCCCTTTACATAGTCGAAAGTACCCTTTCCAAACAGGGCTACCTTAGAACCCGCTGCAAGAGGGAGTACGTTGTTTTCGTTTTTGAGAAGTACCATGCCTTCCTTGGCAGCTTCCTTTGAAAGCTCTATGTGAGCCTTGCTTCCTGTAACTCTTTCACCATTTGCCCCAAGTGGAAGATTAGGAGTGAATTTGAATCGTGACCATTTGTTCATAGCAGATTACCTTTCTTATATTTTTATTATTTAAAGAGCTTCCCATACATTAATATGTCGGGAGCTTGTTCTTTTCGTACAAGATGATTGTAAATTATAAAAGCGATATATACAATTGTGATACTGACATTATTTTAGGTCGATATTGACTTTTTGCGTGAGAGGAGTATATTTTGAAGGTAGAATTTCAAACTATGAATATTGTTTTTTCGGAACAATTGGATATGCTCAGGCTAATATAGCGTTAAATACGAAGTTTGATTTAGTAAGTCAGGGAGAAAATTATGCAGCAATACACACACGAAAACGTCAGATCAATACCACATCTTCCAATCTACTGCGACAGATACGAGGACTACAGGCAGTTTTCACCGAGGCACTGGCATGACCATATAGAGATAATCTATGTAGTTTCCGGCTCACTGCAGGTTGTCTGCGGTGAAAATGAATATACATTGAAAGAAAATGAATTTTTTGTCATAAACTCAAATAAGATACATGGCACGCAAAGCTATGAAAGAGTCAGGGTGCTTCTGGTGCAGATACCGTATGCATATCTGGACAGCTACATAGACGATTACGGACAAATAAGGTTCCGGGAGTGCTATGAGACCGAGCATGGCAGCAGAAAATATGAGCAGATGAAGTCTCTTCTTAAGTCGATAGCGCATATATACCGGAAAAAGGGCAAAGGCTATGAGCTTCGGCTTATGGCAAAAGTGAACGAATTCTTATATATTTTGTTTACAAATTATTCGTACAAAGAGGTGAATGCGGGAAAAGAATCAAGACAGATAGCGCGCCTTAAGGATGTCCTTAGATATGTGGCGAAAAACTATCAGGAGCCAATAGCATTAAAGGAGGCGGCAGACATAGCCTCACTCAATCAGGATTATTTCTGCCGTATGTTCAAAAAATGCATGGGAGTTACATTTCTCGAGTATGTCAATCAGGTAAGAATCAATCACATACATGAGGAGCTTCTGGCAACTGAGGATTCCATCACGGACATACTGGAGCACAATGGATTTACGAATTATAAGGTGTTCAGCCGGATGTTTAAGGCGCAGTTTGGCATGACACCGAGGGAATTGCGGAAATTACAGGAAAATTAAAATGTCATGAATTTGATGTTTTTGAGCTTTTTTTTGTATATTTTAATGATACTTAATCGTTATAGTAATGCTGTGGTTACGGGTTACACTGAAAGGTGTGGACAGTAACATGATGCGAGATAGCAAATAAGTATAATTGTTTCCAATAATGCAGGTGGATACAGCTTTGCAAAGTCAGGTGCAAACGGAAGGCTTTTGAGATATGTGTTTAATCAGTTCGATGAGCCTGGCAGATATATTTATATCAGAGACAACGAGAGCAAGGATTACTGGTCAGCTTCGTGGCAGCCTGTAGGAAAGGATTTGAATGAATACAAGAGTGAGTGTCATCATGGAACAGCATACACAAAGATGATGGCTGATTACAGCGGTATTCATTCAGAAGTAAGATATTACGTTCCGCTGAACAAGACATACGAAGTGTGGAATTTGAGCGTGACGAATAATTCTGATAAGGCAAGAAGCCTTAATATTACAGGTTACGCTGAGTTTACAAACAACAGCAACTATGAGCAGGATCAGGTGAATCTGCAGTATTCACAGTATATTACAAAGACAGTATTTGTGGAGAACAGAGTGCGTCAGATGATCCATGCCAATCTTGACCGCATCGAGGATGGCAAGGAAATTGACAACAAGGATGTGGTAAACAGATTTATCGGACTTGCAGGAGCACCTGTTGACAGCTGGTGCGGTGACAGGGGAGAATTCCTCGGAGAATATCACAGATATGGCAATCCTGTCGGAGTGGAGAGCGGAAAGCTTAACAATCACGGCAACTACAACGAGAATAGCTGTGGAGCAATCACAACAGTATTAGAGCTGGCACCGGGTGAGACAAAGACAATAGCATTCTTAGTTGGAATGATAGATAATGAGACAGCAGGAAAGATTGTTTCTTCTTACACGGATACAAAAGCTGTCTGCGACAAAGAACTTGAGGAGCTTATCGCATATTGGCATGGACAGTTATCACATTTCCAGATTAATACACCAAGTGATGAGTTCAACACAATGATCAATACATGGAACGCATATAACTGTTTCATGACATTTATCTGGTCAAGGGCTGCATCATTTACATACTGTGGACTCAGAAACGGATACGGATACCGTGATACAGTCCAGGATATTCAGGGTGTTATACACCTTGCACCTGAGATGGCTGTTGAAAAGATCAGATTCATGCTCTCAGCACAGGTTGATAACGGTGGAGGACTTCCGCTTGTCAAGTTTACACACAATCCGGGACATGAGGATCGCTCATCGGCTTCATGAACTTCCTTATGTGGTTCGGTAATACGACTATTATGCTCATGGCAGCAGTCATGGGTATCAGTACAGAAGTATTTGAGGCGGCAGATCTGGATGGATGTAATGCATTGCAGAGATTCAAAGAGTAAGAACTATGGTATGGCCGGAACATTGTCAGTATATCTGTTTATAGTCAGCGCAATTCTGTGCTTCATCGTATACAGAATGACAAATGACAGCGATCCTGACGGATCAAAGGCAGCAGCAAAGCGAGCTGCAAAACAAGCTAGAAGAAAGAAAAAGGAGGCGGCTAAATAATGAAACCAAAACATAAAATTAATGTCCGCAGTGTTATAGCGCATATAGTTTTGATATTATTATCATTTTTATGCCTGTTCTTCTTTGTAATACTTATAATCAATGCGACAAGGTCGCATGCACAGCTACAGAAGGGCTTCTCATTTATCCCGGGCGGGCATTTCCTGGATAATCTGAAATCTGTAGCTAATGACGGAACCTTCCCTATGTTTAAGGGAATAGTAAACAGCCTTATTATATCGGGCTCATGTGCAGCTTTATGTACATATTTTTCATCGCTTACAGCATATGGACTTTATGCTTACGATTTCAAATTAAAGAAAGTTGCATTTACATTTATCATGGCGATACTGGTTATGCCGACACAGGTTACTGCGATGGGCTTCCTGCGTTTAATAACAAAGATGGGAATGTATGATTCGTGGGCTCCACTTATCATTCCATCAATAGCATCGCCGGCGGTATTCTATTTCATGTACAGCTATCTACAGTCATCACTTCCTCTATCACTTGTAGAAGCTGCACGAATTGATGGTTCGAATGAGTTTAGGACATTCAACCATATAGTATTGCCGATCATGAAACCTGCAATTGCAGTACAGGCAATTTTCACATTTGTAGGTTCATGGAACAACTACTTCACACCGGCCCTGATCATCCAGTCAAAGAATAAGATGACAGTACCAATTTTGATTGCCACACTTCGAGGAGCGGACTATATGAATTTCGATATGGGAAAAATCTATATGATGATAACAGTAGCTATCGTGCCTATTATTGTTGTATATCTCCTCTTATCAAAATATATTATTGCCGGTGTCACACTTGGAGGCGTGAAGGAGTAAACAATTTAATTAGTTTTAGCATCAGAGCAGATGGCTTACATATATGTTATGTAGGTCATCTGTTTTTAGTATATTGAAATATGAGGTACAGCATATTTTTTATTTAGGAAATATTGTGGCACCTATGCAGTATATCAGCAGAAAAATGCAGAAAATAACTAAATGATTGTTGATTAAATAATTCTAAAATGATAGATTATAGAATTGACTCATGGTATAATATAACGAACGTAAAGATATGTGCGTCGAAAGAGATATCATATAGATAAGATCGGAGAAAATACATGAACCCAGCAAGCATAATGAAAATGATGAAAGCAAAAAATACATTTACAGCAAACCACCCAAAGTTTGTATCCTTTTTACAGTATGCATTCGGCAGCGGCATCCCGGCAGACTCTGTTATTGAAATCACAGTTACAAAGCCGGGACAGGAGCCTGTGACCTCCAATATCAAGGTGCAGCAGTCGGATCTCGAGCTTTTGGAGAGTCTTAAGGACTTAAAATAGAGGTAAAATATGTTATACCAGATTAAGGATGGGACAGTTTCGGCAGGAGGACAGACGATTCTGTCCCATATTGATTTTTATATAAAGGAAAAAGAAAAAATAGCTGTAGTCGGCAAAAACGGCGCTGGAAAGACCACACTGCTTCGGCTTCTTGCTGGTGAGCTGACACCGGACAGGGATGACAGCAGGGGCAGCTACGGCAGAAGCAATGATATGGTCACGGGAGCTGCCACTGCAGGCAGTGATTTAGATGGTACGGCAAAAAGAACTCAAAGAGCAAAAAAGAAGAAACCGTCGGGAAACCCGGAAACCGGAATCACTATGTCCAGAAATATCACAATTGATATGCTTAGACAGGCGGATAAATCAAATCAGGATTTGACAATAGAGCAGATACTGCTTGAGAGCTGCCCGGATAAAGATACCTTTTCAAAAGAGAGGTTTGACTACGAGATGGAGTACGACCGGCTTTTTACAGGCTTTGGCTTTGATAAAGAAGAAAAAAGCCGTACATTCGGCAGTTTTTCTGGAGGTGAACAGACCAAGATTTCACTTATAAAGCTCTTGCTTGAAAAACCGGATTTGCTGCTTCTTGATGAGCCGACTAACCATTTGGACATGAAAACGGTGGAGTGGCTGGAGGATTATCTGATTAACTATCCCAAGGCTGTAGTTATGGTGTCCCATGACAGGGCATTTCTTGATGCAGTTGCGACTGGTGTATATGAGCTTGAAAACGGAGCATTGCACAGATATGCCGGCAACTACACGCAGTACAGGCAGCAGAAGCTTAAAAATCTGCAGATACAGCGCAAAGCGTACGAGCGCCAGCAGGCGGAGATTGCGCACAATAATGAACTTATCGACAAATTCAAGCATAAGCCGAAAAAAGCTGCGTTTGCACGCTCGAGAAAGACCATGCTGGCACGCATGAAGCTGATAGAAAAGCCGGCTGAAGACGAAGCTCATATTTTTACAGGCAATATCGAGCCACAGTTTCCGGGCGGTAAATGGGTTTACGAGGCGAAGGAATTAAAAATTGGATATGACGGCAGGGCACTGCTTGAGCTGTCGCTTCGTATAAGGCGTGGTCAGAAGATTGCCGTAATTGGTGACAATGGCATAGGAAAATCAACATTTCTAAAGACTGTGGCAGGACTTGTTCCGCCAATAAAGGGCACAAGCCAGCTCGGCAGCAATCTGCTGGTGGGATATTTTGACCAGCAGTCGGCACTTATAGACAGCGATAAGACGGTGAGAGACCATTTTCACGAGCTTTTTCCGGCACTTGTGGAGAAGGACTTAAGAAAGACGCTTGGCATGTATCTGTTTGGAGGGGCAAATGCCTCAAAGCGCATCAGTTCGCTCTCAGGTGGTGAGAAGTCCAGGCTTGTGCTCGCAGAGCTTCTGACAGGCCGTCCGAACCTTATGATACTCGATGAGCCGACCAATCACATGGATATTCCGGCGAAGGAGACACTCGAATCGGCATTTAAGGCATATACCGGCACCATGCTCTTTGTATCGCATGACAGGTATTTCATAAAGCAGGTGGCTGATGCCATACTGGTCTTTGAAAAGGACAAAGTGATGTACTATCCGTTTGGCTATGACCATTATATTTCAAGGCTTAAGGCATCAAAGGATGGCAATCTGCCGGCACTCATGCAGGCAAAGGATGCTGCGATGGTCGAGGCACTTGCGGCTGTCCCTAAGAGGGAGAGGCATGAGACCAGACAGCTTTCAACAGAAGAGGCGTACCTAGAGTGGAAGCTTGCACTTGCGGCAGAGCCGGTGGTGAAGGCAGCTGAAGAAGCAGAAAAGGTTTATGAGGAGCTATGTGAAGCAGAAAGCGAGCTTAACGAAGAAAATGTCGATAAGCTGCGACTGCAATATGAAAAAGTTGCTGACTCATGGACAAATGAGTGTACAAAATGGTATGATATATACTTAGATGAGATGTATCCGGAGAGTGATTTTTAATTTGCAGACATAAGGGAATCAAAGTCATTTGCTGTATATCATAAATTATCAGGGGAGAAAGGATTATATATGTGGTTATCAAGATATTTTGTATATTTTATTATATTTAGCTGTATGGGCTGGATATATGAGAGCATCTACTGTACCATCAGGGCAAAAAAATGGGAAAACAGAGGCTTTCTCTATGGACCACTTTGTCCTATTTACGGAGCCGGAGGTGTTGCAATCACTGCGATAGCAGATCTTATTTCTGCTCACACGGATGCTACATTTACATGGTGGCAGATATTTCTGGTGGCATTTTTGGGAAGCATTGTCTTAGAATATGGCACATCATGGGCGCTTGAGAAGCTGTTTCATGCATATTGGTGGGATTACAGCAGCATGCCGCTTAATATAAACGGCAGGGTGTGCTTTCCATATTCTGTAGGCTTTGGGGTGGCAGGACTTATAGTGGTGTATTTTATTGCACCGTTTACGAAGTTCATCACAGGCTGGATGTCACCTATATGGTATGAGTTTTTCTCACTGCTTCTTATGGGCTTTTTAGCTGTAGACACTGCAATCACCGTGTCAGCGCTTACAGATTTCAGCAGGACAATAGTCAATCTGCAGAACAATTTCAACACCTATATGGATGAGGTAGTGGAAGAGGTTAAAGAGCGTAAGAAGGCGGCAGATGAAAGGTCGCAGGAGAGGTCACAGGAGCTTGCGGAGGCAGTCGAGGAGCGCAGAAAGAGAAAACGTATCAGAGCCAGTGCAGACCGCGTCATCGATTCAATGGGTGCTTTAAAGAAATCTGCGCTTAACAGGGCACAGGGCTTTAGAAATCCAAAGGTGGAGAACAGGTATCTCGAGACATTTACAGAGAGTCTGAAGGAACGCTTTAAAGGTGAACGTATAAGGAAAGTAAAGAAGGAGAAAAAGGCAGATAAATAA
>ENA-OYWC01000632-OYWC01000632.1-human-gut-metagenome-genome-assembly--contig:-NODE-632-length-13423-cov-6.829369_pt1 | contig 13423 bp, 8 predicted proteins | sample MGYA00244165_ERZ653387 | MGnify/ENA primary metagenome ERZ653387 (study PRJEB26926, sample SAMN06164974) | human gut metagenome | biome: ENVO:00009003; feature: ENVO:2100002; material: ENVO:00002003...
GGCGATGCCTTCCTGATTAAAATTAAGATTTTAATCAGGAAATAGTATGATACCCTATCGCACAGGAACGATATCTTTCCAATATTACAGCCCACCGGCCATTTGACCGGTGGGCTGTACCACTTTATTTCGTTAATTCTCCGGCCGGTGTTCTGCCGCCCCTTCGGGGTGCTCCTCAATACTACCCCGGTACCGGCTGCGCGTTTTCCATTGCATCTGCATCAACGGAAAGGGAATCCGCCCACATGGACCGATCTACAGGATCTCGCTACGTCGGACTTCTCTGCCGAGCTCGCTGGAGCGATAGAACATTTCCAGTGTGGCCGCGGTATTTATGACCTGCTGGGGGGTAATCATCAGGGATTCTGTGCCGTTCAGGACCCCAATCACATGACGGATCAGGTAATAATGCCCGGCAAACGGCCTGTCATCGTACTCGCCCAGACCGAACAGCCGGGGGCTGAAATCCGTCTGATTCTCGCCGAGCGTCCCGTAGAGCTTCAGCTCCGGCAGGGTGAGACCGGATTTGTCGCCGAGGATCATCATGTTGTTTCGGTCGGAAAGATTGGCTGCCCACGCCACCTTGAAATTCAGGCTGATGCCCGCATCCGTGCGGAGACTTCCGGAGGCGAACTCCTCGACGTCGCATTCCGCCGGATTGAACCTGCGCGCGGTATGCACGCCGCTGAATGCGCCGCTTTCTTTCAGGTCGTAGATAACGCCCCGCTCGGAATGGATGATCCGGTCGCTGGTAAAGCCGCTGACCGCTGAGACCTGCGGAGATCCCAGCATCCAGAGCATCGCGTCCAGCGCATGGATGCCGATGTCGGCCAACGCGCCGCCGCCGCTGGCGGCTTTCCGGTGGAAGGTGCCCCACGAGGGGACCCCTCTGCGCCGGATTCGGTCAATTTCCGCGTAGTAAATATTTCCAAGAACCCCGTCCGCAATGTAATCCTGCGCGGCAAAGTAGGCGCGCTGGAAGCGGGACGTCTGGCACACCACCAGCTGCTTGCCCAGCTTTTCGGCCAGTGCGTAAAGCTCGACTGTATCGGCGTAATGCAGGGTCAGCGGTTTTTCGCAGATCACATTCGCGCCGGCCTTCAACGCCTGCACAACCAGTCCCTTGTGCGTGGAATTGGGCGTGCAGACGGATACCAGATCGGGATGGACTTCCTCCAGCATAGCCGCCACATCAGAGTACAGCGGGGAATATCATGACGCAGGGCAGTGTCCCTTGCGGCCGACGCGTTCAGGTCGCACACGGCCTCCAGACTGACGTCCTGCGAAAACGCCTTGTACGCGGGAATATGCCCGGAATTTGCGATCATTCCGGCGCTGATAACAGCGGCTTTCAGTTTCTGTGTTCCCATAAATATCCTCCCTGTGTGCGCCTTTTCATGTTTGTCAAGGTTATCTTTTGCTTTTTTCCGGCCTCTTTCCCGGAATTTTATAATCTTGCATTCTATTTGAGAATTTGGTATACTTTTGCAATACCAGTCAGAAGGACGGTGATCACCATATGTCTGTGCCTGAGCCTGTCATCCTCTGTGACCCCTTTTACCATTCATCCAACTGGTTTCAGGAGATCATTGCCGGATTCCGGGACGCCGCGGCAAAAGACCGGAACAATTCTCCAATCCATATCCACAGCATGGGCACCATCGGCCAGCTGCGGCTGGAGCTGGGCATTCCGGTCATCGTGACGAACAGCTACCTGAAAAATCTTACTTCCGCGGTTCAGCAGCTGCGGCAGGCGGGAATCCCGGTTATTCTTTCCGGCGTGGACGGCGCCCACTTTGGCTCCGACATCTGCTCCGTGGCGTCGGATTCGGCGCTGGCCATGACCCAGATGGTAAGGTATCTGCTGTCCTATGACCGGAAGCGGATCGCTCTGGCAGGGTTCTGGTCCTCGTCCAGAAACGATATGGCATTTCTGGATGCGGCCGTCGCCGCCGCGGACCGCTTCGGGTATCCGATTTCCCCGCAGAGTATTTTCCTCTGGGAAAACCAGCTGGATGAAAGCCTGAACGCGTTCTTTCAGTGTTCATATTCCGAAGAATGTGAAGATGGATGGCAGCTATACCGGGACTGGATCCGGATATTGGCTGTTTCACCATTGCAATAAATTGCAGGAAGTGACAGTAGATTGTGACTACGTTGGGCCGTATGCCTTTGAAAGCTGTTATTCTTTGCAGGATGTAACCTTTACAAATAGGGACACGCAATTCTACTTTTTGGAGCATGATTCTTGCCACCCATTTAATGCGAATGGTTCCAGCGTCATGCAGTTAACCGTACATGGATACCTTTGCTCTAAAGCAAGCGCGCTTGTCGAAAAAACAAAATCTGAGCCTGGCAGAAATATTAAACTCACATTTTCCAGGATTGAAGGAGATACGACAGAACACACAGAGCAGATTGTACCGGCGGTGGCTGCAACCTGTTCTAGCACCGGCCTGACAGAAGGAAAGATTTGTTCCGTCTGCGGGACAGTTTTGGTGAGACAGACTGTCGTAGCTTCCCCAAAGCATACCCTGAAAGCGGTCGAGGCGAAGGAGCCAACCTGTGTGGAAGAGGGCTGTGTGGCACATTGGGCCTGTACAGTCTGCGGGGCAACGTTCTCTGATGCTGAGGGGAAAACGAAAACTGACCCTACGATTGCCAAGAAAGCCCATACGGAGGTAATCGACGAAGCAGTTGCCCCGACTTGTACGGAAACCGGCCTGACAGAAGGCAAGCACTGCTCTATTTGCAATGAAGTTCTGGTTGCCCAGAAACAGGTGCCCGCCATTGGCCATATCGTCGGTGCGTGGACTGTGACCCGACAGGCGACTTGCGCAGAAGAGGGCGAAGAGCAGGGCACTTGCTCTGCCTGCGGAAATACTGAAACAAGAGCCATTCCGAAAATCGCCCATACAGAAGTGGTGGACAGCCGGGTGGAGCCTACCTGTACGGAAACCGGCTTGACAGAAGGCAAGCATTGTTCTGCCTGCAATAAAGTGCTTGTGGAACAGAAAGAGATCCCTGCCCTGGGGCACGATATGGCCAAAACCGAGGCTGTGGAGCCGACTTACTGGGACGCTGGCAATAACGCCTACTATACCTGCTCCCGCTGCGGCAAGGTCTTCAAGGATGCCAATGGAGAGACTGAGACGACCGTTGAAGATGAAACTCTGGCCGTGCTGCCCAGCATTGCCCATGGCACCTGCGGCTATAACCTTATTACATGGGTACTCACCGAGGACGGCACTCTGACCATTTCCGGCAGCGGAAATATGAAGGATTACAGCAGCTCCTCTGTAGCCCCATGGTATTCCAACCGAACCAAGATCCTGTCCGTGGTGGTGGAGCCGGGCGTAGAAAGCGTCGGTAACTATGCCTTTTACGCTTGCCTGAAGCTGGCCTCCGTAAGCCTGCCCGGTGGCGTTAAATCTGTCGGTCAGTCCGCCTTTCAGGACTGCGCCAAGCTGACAGCGGTGGAGATTCCGGAGGGAGTGACCAGCATCGGCTACCGAGCCTTCTACGGCTGCAGCGGCCTTACCAGCGTGACGATCCCGGAGGGGGTAACCAGCATCGGTAGCAGTGCCTTCTCCGGCTGCAGAAGCCTGACCAGCGTGACGATTCCTGAGGGCGTGACCAGCATTGACTACTATACCTTCGAGGACTGTAGCAGTCTGACCAGCGTGACGATTCCGGAGAGCGTGACCAGCATCGGCAACTCTGCTTTCTCCGGCTGCAGCGGCCTTACCAGCGTGACGATTCTAGAGGGTGTGACCAGCATTGGCAACCAAGCCTTCTACGGCTGCAGCAGCCTGACCAGCGTGACGATTCCTGAGGGTGTGACCAGCATTGGCGACAGTGCCTTCTGGGGCTGCAGTGGCATGACTAGTGTGACGATTCCAGATAGTGTGACCAGCATTGACGGCGGTGCCTTCTCTGGCTGCAGCAGCCTGACAGGCGTGACGATTCCGGGGGGTGTGACCAGCATTGGCGGCTCTGTCTTCTACGGCTGCAGCAGCCTGACCAGCGTGACGATTCCAGAGGGTGTGACCAGCATCGACTACCAAGCCTTCTACGGCTGCAGCAGCCTGACCAGCGTGACAATTCCGGAGGGCGTGACCAGCATCGGCAGCTCTGCCTTCGACGGCTGCAGCAGCCTGACCAGCGTGACGATTCCGGATAGCGTGACCAGCATCGGCAACTCTGCTTTCTATGGCTGCAGCAAGTTGAAGCATGTATACTATGGAGGGTCTGACCTGCAGTGGAAAGAGATTGAGATTGGAAACGATAACAGCGCTTTGACAAAGGCAATCATCCACTATGCTTCTACCCATGCCCACAATGTGGAGCACGTCCCCGGAAAGGCGGCCAGCTGCACGGAGACCGGTAATCTGGAATATTGGCGCTGCCTCGCCTGCGGTGAATACTTCATCGATGAGGAGCTGACCCAGAGCACAGACGAAGCCAATGTGATCCTGTCCGCTCTTGGACACACCATGACCGAGACGGAGGCGAAGGCTGCCACCTGCACACAGGACGGAAACAACCGCTATTTCACCTGTTCCACCTGCGGCAAGGTTTTCAAAGACGAGCAGGGGACGCAGGAGACCACAGCTCAGGCAGAGATTCTGCCCGCCCTCGGACATACCACCAAGCTGGTGGACACGGTGGCTCCCACCTGCACCCAGCCCGGCAACAAAGCCTATTACGTCTGTGAGACCTGCGGGAGAGCGTTCAAGGATAAGCAGGGAACGCAGGCAACGACGGTCAGGGCAGAAGCTGTCCCCGCTCTTGGACACACCGAAGTGACCGACCAGCGGGTAGAGCCTACCTGCACCAAGACCGGCCTGACGGAAGGAACGCACTGCTCCGTCTGCGATGAAGTGCTGACTGCGCAGAAGGAGATTCCTGCCAAGGGGCACAGCGAGGTCATCGACGAGGGAACGGAACCCACCTGCACCAAGCCCGGTCTGACGGAAGGGAAGCACTGCTCTGTCTGCAATGAGGTGCTGGTTGCGCAGAAAGAAATTCCTGCCAATGGACACACCGAAGTGATTGACGAAGGGGTGAAACCCACCTGCACTAAGCCCGGCCTGACGGAAGGGAAACACTGCTCTGTCTGCAATGAAGTCCTGACAGCACAGAAAGAAATTCCTGCTAATGGACATACAGAGGTCATAGATGAGCGAGTGGAGCCTACCTGCACAAAGGCTGGCCTGACCGAGGGCAAGCACTGCTCCGCTTGCAGCGAAGTGCTGACCGCGCAGGAAGAAATCCCCGCTCTTGGACACACCGAAGTGACCGACCAGCGGGTAGAGCCTACCTGCACCAAGACCGGCCTGACGGAAGGAACGCACTGCTCCGTCTGCGATGAAGTGCTGACTGCGCAGAAGGAGATTCCTGCCAAGGGGCACAGCGAGGTCATCGACGAGGGAACGGAACCCACCTGCACCAAGCCCGGTCTGACCGAGGGCAAGCACTGCTCCGTCTGCAATGAAGTCCTGACTGCGCAGGAGGAAATTCCCGCGAAGGGTCACGACGTGGAAAAGGTCGAGGCCAAAGACGCGACCTGCACGGAAGACGGCAACAATGACTATTATGTGTGCCGTGTCTGCGGCGAGGCCTTCAGGGACGAAAAGTGCGAGCAGGCAACCACCGTGGAAGCGGAGACCCTGTCCGCGCTCGGCCATGAAATTACCAAAGTAGAAGCAGCGGAACCCACATGGGAAGCCGCCGGAAATATCGAGTATTACATCTGCTCCCGCTGCGAGAAGCTCTTTAAGGACGCGCTGGGCACGGAGGAGACCACGCTGGAAGAGGTCACTCTGCCGATGATCTCCTATGTGACGGAGATCATCCTGACCCGGGACGGCGAACTGGTCCCGGAAACCATGGAAGTGGATGGCCGGACGTCCAGAACCCTGTCCTTCGCGGTGATGGTTCAGCCTGCGGGTGCGGAGACGAAGGTGGAATGGTCGTCCAGCGTCCCGGCAGTCGCCCGGGTGAACCAGAGCGGCATTGTCACCCTGCTGACCTCCGGAACGACCGTCATCACGGCCGCGGCCACAGACGGCAGCGAAGTGACCGCTCAGGTGACGCTGAATGTGACCGCCCCGGATTACGCGCCCCGGCTGGGGGCTTCCACGCTGACCCTGAATTCCGTCTCCTGCGCGGGCGTGAGCGTTGATCTGGTGGAAAGCTACGGCAACCAGATCCTGAGCGTCAGTGTGGACGATGAGCGGTTCGACGCGGAGTACGCGGACAGTCTGCTGACCCTGACCTCCAGAGAAGCCGTCGCCAGAGGCACCTACCGGATGACGCTGGAAGCTGTCTGCGACGATGGCCGCACCTATTCTTATCCCATCACGGTGAGAGTCATCCAGACGCTGCCCAGACTGACCGTAAGGCAGAGCCAGCGGTTCAACCTGTTCTACCGTGACAGTCAGGCGGCCCTGACCATCACCGGCGGGGAAGTCGAAAGCGCGGAGCTCACCGGAAACAGCGATTTCGTGCTGGAGAATGAGGACGGCGAATGGGTCATCCGCTACGCTGACCCGGAGAACGCTCCTGCCAAGCCCAGCACCAGAGCGACCCTGAGCGTCTCCTTCGCGGGCTATAACATCCCGGTGACCAGGGCGCTGACCATCGGCACCGTAAACACCGCGCCGAAGCTTAAGCGGAACCCCACTTCCAGCACGCTGAATACCGCACTGAATTCGGACTGGTCCGTGGAGACGGTCCTGTCGGGCGCGGACGGCGAGAGCCTTTATGCCTATACAGACACCCCGGGCGTGGATGTGGCGCTGAGCGGAAACGTCCTGACCCTGACGCTGACCGAGGCGAAGAACGTGTCGGCCAATGTCTACGTGCAGGACGACAACTGGACGAAGCCCGTCAAGCTCACCCACAGAGTTACCGTCACCAACAGACTGCCCACCCTCAGAGCGGCGGCCGGCACGCTGAAGCTGAATAGCTGGTTCCCCTCCGAGACGGCTTCCACCGGCATGATCCTCTCCCAGGGCAACGTCTCCCTGACCGATGTGGAGCTGACTCCCGCGGCAAGGGAAGGCACTGCCGCCCGGGCGGAGTCCGACAAGCTGAATGTGTACTATGACGCGGATTCCGGAGAAATCGTTGCGGAAATCGCGGATTCCGGCATCAAAAACGGGACTTATTCCTTCGCCTGTACCGGCATTCTGGAAAGTGGCACGGAAATCTCCGGAGGCACGGTGCGTGTCACCGTATCCAACACGCTGCCCAGAGCAAGGCTGTCCGCCGCCATGGTGCGGCTGAACCGGCAGCTGGCAGGGGAGGAGAGTATTGCCGTGAAGGTGACCCTGACCGGCGGCGATGGATATGCCATTGAGGGCTTCGAGGAACTGCCCGACTGTCTGGACTACGCCGACGGCATCCTGACGGCAACCATCCCCAACGCGGACTTTACCGGCGGCAGCTATGTGCTGAACGCCATCGTCAGCCGGAACGGGGAAACGGCAACGCTGCCCGCAGGGGTAATCCTGAGGGTGCAGGTTTACGACAGAGCGCCCTCCTTCCGGCTGACTGCCAAGGGAAAGCTGGATGTGCTGAACCCGGCAAGTGAGATCGTCTATACGCCCAGGCTGACCAACGCGCAGGGCACCGTTACGGATATCCGGCTGAAAGGTGCGGACGCGGAGCTGTTCGCGGCTGAGGTGGTTGACGGCGTTGTACACCTGACCATGGCAAAGGGCTGCACGTATTCCACCAGAACGACCTACAAGGTGACCCCGGTTCTGACCTTCTGCGGTCAGGAGGTCACAGGCAGCACCCTGAGCATCCGGGTTACGCAGAGCACGGTGAAATTGGCGAAGCTCTCGAACCGGACGGTGTATCAGTCCCAGACCGCGCCGCTGGTGCAGGTGCTGAGCATCACCAGCCCGGCGACGGCAGAATTCGGAGAGATCACCCTGAATTCCAGAAGCACCGCCGCTCTCCGGAACGCGGTGGAAGCTACCGGAGGGATAGAAGTCAGCGGGGGAGTTGTCAGATTCCCGGCGAAGGCGTTCGCTTCCCTGAAACCCGGCAGGTACACGGTGATTCTGGACGTTACTCCGGAAAATGCCGCCGCAGACGCAAAACCCATTCAGGCCAGATTCACGCTGACCGTTCAGAAATAACGAAACCTCCCGGGGCAGTTTTGAAACTGCCCCGGGAGATATAGAGAAGGGGCAGTAAAAATCGGATATTGCAAAATATGGAGTTTAGAAGATGGTAAAAATCCTATTTTTATGCCACGGCAATATTTGCCGCAGTCCTATGGCGGAGTATATTCTAAAGGACATGGCCGTGCGGGCGGGAGTGGTCGACCGGTTTGAGATCGACTCCGCCGCGGTGAGCCGGGAGGAGATCGGTAACCCCGTCTACCCGGCTGCACGCCGGGAATTGGGACGGCACGGCGTTTTCTGCGGCGATCACACCGCACGGCAGGTGACCGCCGCGGACTTGCGGCATTTCGACCGGATCTATTATATGGATAGCAGCAACGCCCGGCTCCTGAGGCGGCTGCTTCCCGACGATCCGGAGAAGATCCGGCCGCTGCTTGACCGGGACGTGGCCGATCCCTGGTATACGGGGGATTTTGGCAAAACATGGGACGACCTTGTAGAGGGCTGCACTCAGATTATGGAGGAATTTGGATGAATCAGGAAATCTTAGAGGAAAAGCTGGCGGAGCTGCCCCTGTACTGCTACCAGTTCTTCGATCCGCAGGAGCTGGAATTCTCCCAGCGCGTCCGGTGGATCTGCGAGCACGAATGCCCCATGTACGGCAAAAGCTGGGCGTGCCCTCCCGGCGTCGGCAGCGTGGAGACATGTCAGGAAAAGTGTATGCGCCACAAAAACTGCCTGATGATCGCCACCGTCACGGAGGTCCCCGACATCGCTGACATCACCCAGACCCTCGCTACCCGCACCGACCACGAGGACATCACCAATCAGGTGGGCGGCTTCTTCCGGGAACAGGGTGTGGAACCATATATCCTGTCCACGGAATCCTGCGCCATCTGCCCCCGGTGCGCCATCGAGGACGGCCTGCCTTGCCGCCACCCGGAGCGGATGCACCCCTGCGTGGAAAGTCAGGGCATCAACATTATTCCCACGCTGGAGCGCTGCGGGATCGAGTTCCAGTACGGGGACAATGTTGTGACGTGGATTTCTTTGCTGCTTTTTTGAAAAAATGCCGGGGCAGTGCCGTATCCATGCGGCGCTGCCCGGTTTTTTTGTATTTGCCTATTGACAAAGGGAGAAATGCAGTGTATACTGATATCAACAAATGAGCGTATGCTCATATATACATTTAATTAGGGAGGCATTCCCATGGTGAAGAAAGTATATCTGGTAGAGAATCTGGACTGCGCCAACTGCGCATCGAGGGTGGAAGCGGCGCTTAATGCCCTCCCGGAGGTGCAGGAGGCGGTACTTACCTATGCCACAATGCAGCTTCGGATTACCGCTGAAGACCCCGACGCCCTGCTCCCCAAATTGCAGGAGGCCGCTCAGAAGGTGGAGCCGGAGGTGGAATTCTACCCCAGAGACGGCGCTCACACCCACCACAGCAACACCGGCGAACATGAGCATCATCATGATTGCTGCTGCGGTCACGAGCATCATCACGACCACGATCACGAACATGAGCATTGCCACGACCACGCTCATGACCATCATCACGATGATGACCATGAGCATGAACACGAACACCATCACAACCATGAACATACCCACGAGCATGGCGGCGAGGAGTCGAAAGACCTGAAGCCGATTCTGGTCGGTGCGGTTCTGTTTGTGGTGGGTCTGGTGCTGGACCATTTCGGACTGAAATGGCCGACGCTGGGCGTGTGCCTCGTGGCCTATGTCCTGCTGGGCAGGGAAGTCATTGTGACGGCCGTAAAGAACCTTGCCCGGGGCCAGATGCTGGACGAGAACTTCCTGATGGCCCTTGCCTCCATCGGCGCGTTCTTCACCGGCAGCTTTACCGAGGCCGTCGGCGTCATGCTGTTCTACCGCGTCGGCGAATATTTTGAAGACAGAGCCGTCGCCCGCAGCCGCAGCCAGATTATGGAAGCCGTTGACCTGCGCCCCGAGGTGGTGCAGCTGGTGGACGGGGAAGCGGTGCGGGAGATTCCTGCGGGAGAAGCCAAAATCGGCGACGTCGTTCTGGTTCGTCCCGGCGACCGTATCCCGCTGGACGGCATCGTGGTCAGCGGCAGCAGCCGCATTGATACCGCCCCCATCACCGGCGAGCCGGTGCCGGTTTCCGTAGCCGAGGGAGACAGCGTGGTCTCCGGCTGCGTCAACACCACAGGTCAGCTCACCGTCCGGGTGGAAAAGTCCCTGTCCGAATCCATGGTCACCCGCATTCTGGACAGCGTGGAAAACGCCGCTGCCAGCAAGCCCAAGATCGACCGCTTCATCACCCGTTTTGCACGGGTCTACACCCCCATCGTAGTGGGCGCCGCCGTGCTGACGGCGATCATTCCCTCCCTCGTCACCGGCGACTGGGGCAAATGGGTCTACACCGCTCTGACCTTCCTGGTCATGAGCTGCCCCTGCGCTCTGGTTCTCAGCGTACCGCTGGCCTTCTTCGCCGGTATCGGCGCGGGCAGCAAGCGGGGCATCCTGTTTAAGGGCGGCCAGTCCATGGAGGCCATGAGCAAGATCAAGGCCGTCATCATGGATAAGACCGGCACCATTACCAAGGGCGACTTTACCGTGCAGAAGATCGTAGGCGGCGACGAGCTGCTGGAACTCTGTGCCGACTGCGAGCAGCAGTCCACCCATCCCATCGCCGAGAGTATCGTCGCGGCGGCCAAGGCGCGGAATATGGAGCTGCGCCGTCCCGAGGAGCTGGAAGAGCTGGCCGGACGGGGCATCCGGGCGAAGCTGGACGGCAAGGAAATTCTCTGCGGCAACGAGCGGCTGCTGACGGAGAAGGGCGTGTCCTTCCCCAAGTCCAGGGAATACGGCACCAAGGTGCTGGTGGCGGTGGACGGCGTTTATCAGGGCTACCTGCTCATCGCCGACACCATCAAGACCGGCGCGGAGAACGCCGTCCGTGCCCTGCGGGACAGCGGCATCGAGACCGTGATGCTCACCGGCGACGCCGAGGAATCGGCCAAGGCCGTTGCCGGAGCCGTAGGTATCCGGGAAGTCCACGCGGGACTGCTGCCCCAGCAGAAGCTTGAGCGGCTGCAATCCATCCGGGAGACCAAGGGCGCGGCCATGTTCGTCGGCGACGGCATCAACGACGCCCCCGTGCTGGCCGGTGCGGACGTAGGCGCGGCCATGGGCAGCGGCGCGGACGCGGCCATCGAGGCGGCGGACGTGGTGTTCATGACCTCCGACGTGGCGGCGGTGCCGCAGGCGCTCCGCATTTCCAGACAGACCGCCCGGATTGCGTGGCAGAATGTGGTGTTCGCTCTGGCGGTGAAACTGGCGGTCATGATCCTCGGCCTGTGCGGCTATGCCTCCATGTGGCTGGCGGTGATCGCCGATTCCGGCGTGGCACTGCTGTGCGTCCTGAATTCCATTCGCATCTTATATAAGAAGTAACATCCGCGGCGCCGTCACCCAAAAAGTGGCGGCGCCGCCTGCAAATCGGTAAAAACGGCCGCAAATCCCGGGATAGCCGAAATAATCACCAAAACAGCGCACCGAAAATTGTTGAATATGCAGAACTTTCAAAAAAGAAAAAATTTCAGTTGCACTTTTGGATAAAGTGCGCTATGATGTTGACATGGAAACGTTGGAATCGTTTCCAAACCACCATCCGGCTCTGCCGGAACGAAAATAGGAGGAAACACAAATGAAAAAGCTGATTGCATTGCTGCTGGCAGTTGTCATGGTAATGGGTCTGGCCGCCTGCGGCTCCAAGACCACTACCGAGACCAAGGCTCCCACCGAAGCCGATGTCAGCGCCACCACTGCTGCCGCGACCGAGGCTCCCACGGAAGCAAAGGCGGAACCCGACACCATCGTGATCATGGCTCCCCCCGTCACAGGCAATTACCTGACGAACCTGAAGACCTGGGCAGATGACTTCCATGCCCTGTACCCCAACCTGACCGTGGAGATCATTGAGACCTCCTGGGGCGATCACAACGACAAGCTGTCCACCATGGCGCAGGCCGGCGAGGCTCCCGACATCGCGGAGATCTCCTCCAACGCTCTGGGCACCTACGTGGAAATGGGCGTCGCCATTGACATCGCCCAGTACATGGCCGCTGACCGTCTGGCCGACTACGACGAGAACGCTCTGAAGTACCTGACTCTGGAAGGCACTACCTACGGCCTGCCTCTGTACCTGACCATTCAGTCCATCGGCGCCAACAAGACCATGATGGAAGGCCTGGGCATCGACGTTGCCAAGATCCAGAAGGAAGGCTGGACCTATGAGGAGTTCCTGGATGTCATCAAGCAGGGCACCAAGGACGGCTGCTACGGCTTCGTGTTCGCCAACTCCGGCGTCACCGCTTCCGATATGCTCTACATCTTCGGCGCAGGCGCAGGCCTGAGCAACACCTTCACCCCTGAGCTGAAGTACACCTTCACCTCCGAGAACATGCTGACCCTGCTCAGCGCCATCGAAGAGATGACCAAGTCCGGCTATATGCCCAACTTCGGCGTGGAAGCCGGTCAGCGTATGGTCATGTGCCAGACTGGCAACGCCATGATCTTCGGCAAGGCTATGCCTCTGTTCGAGAACAACTTCAAGAAGAACAACGCCGCTCTGGAAGCCAACGACGGCACCGCCGTTGAGAACTCCCAGAAGATGGATTATGCCTTCCTGCCCGTTCCCACCATGGACGGCTGCGAGGAGTCCTGCTACGGCACCGTGGACGGCCTGATCGCCATGCGGAACAAGAACACCACCGATGAGCACCTGAAGAACGTGCTGCTGTTCATGGACTACATCTGCTCCGGCGAGCGCATTGCCACCTGCATGAACGAGCTGTATCTGGACCCCGTCTGCCAGACCGGTCGTGACGCGCTGGTTCTGGAGGAGGGCCGCGACGCCGACAACCTGGCCACCGCTGCCCGCTGCATCGCCATGGTGCAGGCGCCTCCCGAGGGCGTTACCACCGAGATGACCGCCACTGCCAAGAAGCTGATGGACGAGCAGATCGTTCCCAAGTTCCAGCTGCTGCTGGCCGGCGAGACCACCGCTAAGGATGCATACGATCACATCTGCGAGGCTGCCTTTGCTGCCTTCGGTGAAGAGAACTGCATTACCGGTAAGCTCGGCTAATTGATGGAAAGCCCACCCCACCTTGGTGGGGTGGGCATTTTGCTATACAAAAGCATAGCAAAAATAAGAAATGTGCCATTTCCTCGTCCCTGCGGGGCAACCGGAAATGATGCACAAAAACTTCATGCACCGGCATTTGCAC
>ENA-OYWC01000648-OYWC01000648.1-human-gut-metagenome-genome-assembly--contig:-NODE-648-length-13270-cov-5.508286_pt1 | contig 13270 bp, 9 predicted proteins | sample MGYA00244165_ERZ653387 | MGnify/ENA primary metagenome ERZ653387 (study PRJEB26926, sample SAMN06164974) | human gut metagenome | biome: ENVO:00009003; feature: ENVO:2100002; material: ENVO:00002003...
GTGTATAAGAGACAGATTTTCCTGCTGACCCCGCCGGGCGTGAAAGGGGGACACCGCGGATGAGGAAGCTTCTGACGCTGCTTTTGCTGCTGCTGATGATGCTCACCAGTTCCGCTATGGCGGCGGAGAAATCGGCGTATCGCTTGGCGGATGAGCAGGGGACGCTGCTGGCGTGGCTGGATGTTCCCCCCGCCGTCGGGGATGTGCTGCTGACGGCGGATGGCACGCGCCACCGGGTGATTGCGGTAGAGGGGCAGCAGGCGGTCTTGCGCGAGGATGGCACGGAAACGCTGCCCGATGTGCCGTGGTCTGCCCGCGAGACGGCGCAGCCTGTGACCAGTGCCATGCGCACCATCGGGCTGATGGGCGACGCGGCGCTTGTGCGGGATTTGCGGGAAGGGCTTGCGAATCAGGGCGCGGCGCTGGTGACGGTGAATCCTGAGCAGGCGGATTTTCCGCTGACCGTCGCGCAGGACGAAATCAGCAATTCCGCGGAATATGATACGCTTTTAAGCGGCGAGAAAGCGGCGAAAATCCGCCTGATTGTCCGCCGCGGCGGCGATAATGAAGCGCTGATGAAGAATTTCGCGCTCTCCGTCAAGGCGGGGCTTGACCACACCGCCCCGACGCTCATTCGGGACGTGTACTTTGCCGCGAACGCGCAAGAGCCGATCCGGATGCTCTGGGGCGCGCGGGAGACCGAGCCAATCCGCCTGCAAAACACGATTTTGCCGCTGGCGCAGGTGATTTCAAACGCCTTGGCGCCCCGCGATACGGCTGGCGGCATTTCCGGCGGCGAGGACGTGCCGGAGCACAGCGCCGTGACAGGCTTGATTTTCGCCGGCGGTCTGCTGCTGGCGGGCGTGGTCGGCTATGGGCTGCTGCTGACCGGCGGACGCAGGCACGGGAAGAAAACATAATCCAAAAGGCGATTCGGCCAATGAAGCTGAACCGCCTTTTTTCAGGTGCGTATGGTGATGATAATCGCCGTGGCTCAATAATAGGTGATGGAGACGACGTTCTCCGGCAGCCACACGCGGCGAATCTGGTACGAGCCGGACGGCTGGAACTCCAGGCACACATAGCCGTTCTCCCACGCCATGACCGCGCCGGTCGTGCCGGAGGAAATCTTCTGCTGATGCTGCTTGTAGTTCGTGCCCGGCCCGTAGTACGCCGTCGTGGTGGAGGTTACGCGCCCTGAACCGATCGCGCCGCCTTCAATCGGCACGCGGCTGACGTCAATGTCGATGCGCTGTTCGCCCGTGTAAACGCGCACAGTCTTGCCGCCGTACTCAAACTCGACCTGCAGCCACCAGATATCGTTGCCGGACGCGCGGGACAGCACCGTCACCGTGTGTCCGCCATCGTTCCAGTAGGTGCCAAGCTCATCGTACTTCGTCGATGGACCGGAGCGCGTCGAAATCGGGCGGTTGGACATGGCAAGCAGTCCGCTGCTGCTGTCGGAGGAAGAAGGCGTCCAGCGGCCCAGCGCCACGTCAAACGAGACGCAGATGGCGGGGCGGACGGCGTTGTCAAACTCCGTCACCTTGTTGCCGTGGTCGTAGAAGCTGCCGTGCGCGCCGACGAACACGCCGAAGGTCGACGTGCTGTCCACGCGCGCCCAGTAGGAGGAGGTGCCTGTGTCGCTGGCGGTGTACGCGCCGCACTGCCGGGCGTATTCCGTGGCGTAGAGCAGTTCCGTGTCCAAATACTGCTGGATTTCCCACTGGCTGAGGATGTACACATAGTCCGACGAATTGCTGACGTACACGCTGTTCAGCTGCCCCTGTTCCGCCGACGTGAACGCGGAGGACAGGAACGTGCTGTTCAGCCACGAGCGGATGGTGCTGTTGTGCCACGAGGTGGTGCTGGTCGAGCGGTTGTAGACCATCGAATCCAGCCCGTACTCACTCACCGCGCGGACTGTCCGGCTGCCGTAATCAACGCTGTACACGCGCCAGAGAATCGGCTCGTCGCCGTTGCGCAGGTTGCCATCCTGCTCGTAGTTGCCGAAGTAGAACGTCTGCCCGACGTACACGTCATTTGCCGCCGAAGCAGCGGGCAGCAGCGTCAGCAGAGAAACGAGTGCCACCAAAAACGACAGAATCCGTTTGTTGCGCATGGAAAACGACCTCCCGTACAGATTTTGTAAAACCATTATATGCCATGCAACATGCCTTGTCAAGTCCAAAAAACGGCTGTTTTTTGCCAAAAATCAGGCGGCGGCAAAATTTTCATCCGACAAACAGTTGACCTTGACCGCGAAAAATGATACATTATAATGAGCGCGAATTCTGCGCTGTACGGTTAAGGAGGTACTTCCACTTTGCAACCCGAAATCAACCAAGAAGCTATCGCCCGGATGCTCGATCAGGTGCAGAAGCCGACGCGCTATACCGGCGGGGAAATGAATACACAGCTCAAGCCGTGGGACAGCGCGAAGCTGCATTTTGCGTTCTGTTTTCCGGATACCTATGAGGTCGGTATGTCCCATCTGGGCATGAAGATTCTCTATGCCGCGATGAATCAGCAGCCTGATATGCTCTGCGAGCGCGCGTTTATGCCGTGGGTGGACATGATGGACCTGATGAAGCAGGAAAATGTCCCGCTGTTCACGCTCGAAAGCCGCAGCCCGCTCAGCGCCTTTGACGTCGTGGGCTTTACGCTGCAATATGAAATGAGCTACTCCAACATTCTGGCGATGCTGGAGCTTGGCGGCATTCCGCTTTTGCGGGAAAATCGCCGGGAGGAAGACCCGATTGTCGTTGCGGGCGGGCCGTGCGCGTTCAATCCCGAACCGCTGGCGGATTTTATTGACGCGTTCATGGTCGGCGACGGCGAAGAGCAGATTCTCGACCTCAACCGCGTCATCATGCAGGGGCGCGAAGAGGGCGCGAGCCGCATGACGATCCTCAAGCGCCTGTGCGCCATCCGCGGCGTGTACGTCCCGGCGCTCTATGACGTGAAGTATAACGCGGACGGCACGATTGCGTCCATGAAGCCGAACTGCCCAGAAGCGCCCGAAAAGGTCTTGAAAGCGATTATCCCTGATTTGGACAAGGCGTTCTATCCCACGGAAATCCCCGTGCCATATATGGAGATTATCCACGACCGCATCATGCTGGAAATCATGCGCGGCTGCACGCGCGGCTGCCGCTTCTGTCAGGCGGGCATCCTGTATCGTCCGGTGCGCGAGCGGAGTCTGGAGCATCTGGTGGAGCTGGCGCAGCAGCTGGAAAACACGACCGGGTATGAGGAAATCAGCCTGTCGAGCCTCTCTTCCGGCGATTATACCTGTCTGGCGGAATTGATTCGCGAGCTGATTCGGCGCTTAGACGAGAAGCATGTGTCGATTTCGCTGCCGTCGCTGCGCCTGGACAGCGTGCTGAAGGATTCGCTGGAGGCGACGCAGAAGGAGAAGAAAACCAGCCTGACGTTCGCGCCCGAAGCCGGAACGCAGCGCCTGCGCGACGTCATCAACAAGGGCGTGACCGAAGAAGACCTGATGAGCAAAGTCTCCGACGCCTTCCACGGCGGATGGAGCAGCGTCAAGCTGTACTTCATGATGGGTCTGCCGACGGAGACGACCGAGGATTTGGACGGCATCGCGGATTTGGCGAAAAAGGTCGTCGATGCGTACTTTGCCGTGCCAAGGGGCGAGCGCGCGAAGGGACTGCGCGTGGTGTGCAGCGCGTCCGTGTTTGTGCCCAAGCCCTTCACGCCCTTCCAGTGGGAGCCGCAGGACACGCAGGAGATGGTGCGCGAGAAGCAGAGCCACCTGCGCGAGAAGCTGCGCATCAAGGGCGTTACGTTCAATTATCATGAGTCGGATTTGAGCTATCTGGAAGCGTGCTTTGCCCGCGGCGACCGCCGAATGGGGCAGGTGCTTCTCCGCGCGTATCAGAAGGGCTGTATGCTCGACGGCTGGACGGAGCTGTTCAAGTACGACATGTGGCGCGAGGCCTTTGCCGAGCTGGGCATCGACCCGGCGTTCTATGCCTACCGCCGCCGCGAGAAGGACGAAATCATGCCGTGGGATGTGATTGACTGCGGCGTGACGAAAGAATTCCTGTGGCGCGAGAAGGAAAAGGCGGAAAAGGCGCAGACGACCAAAGACTGCCGCAAGGGCTGCAACGGCTGCGGCCTGCAGCGCTTCAAAGGGGTGTGCAAATATTGCGGATAATGGCTGTGTTTGAAAAGGGCATCCGCCTGCGCCACATCGGGCATCTGGACATTCAGCGGGCGATGATGCGCGCGCTGCGCCGTTCGGGGCTGCCCGTGGCGTATTCCAATGGGTATAATCCGCATATTCTGCTGACGTTCGCGTCGGCGCTGTCCACCGGGGCGGCGGGAAAAAAGGAAATTCTGGATGTGACGATGGCGCGCGAGGTGTCGCCGGATGATTTCCTCCAGCAGATGAACCGCGCCCTGCCGCCGGATTTGCAGCTTTCTTTCGCCCGTGCGCTGGATGACAAGCACCCGGCGATGATGGCGCTCGTGCAGGCGGCGGATTACACGCTGGAAATCGAGGATGCGAACGCGGCGGCAAAGATGATTGCGGCGATTCCGGCGTTCCTTGAACAGACGAGTATTCTTGCCATGCGCCGCACGAAATCCGGCATGAAGGAAACGGACATCCGCCCGCTGCTGGTGTCGCTCTCCGGCGATGCCACGGCGATTCATGCCGTCATGGCGCTGACGGAGACGCTGGCGTGCAAGCCGGATATGCTGTTAAGTGCGCTTAGCACCTTCTGCGGGCTGGAAAACGCCCCGGATGCGCTGATTATCCGCAACGGCTTGCTGGGTCGGGATGAAAACGGCGAACTGACGCCCTTGGAGAACCTATGAGAACATTGCTTGTGCATCAGGGCGAAAAGCCGCTGATTGGCATATTGGAAGACGGGCAATTGGCGGAAGTCTTTTTCCCGCAGGAGGGCGACACGGCGGAAGCGGTGCTGCTGGGGCGCGTGGAGCGCATTGTGCCGGGGATGAAGGCAGCGTTCGTCGATATTGGGCAGGAGAAAAACGGCTTTCTGCCGCTGGAAGAGAAGAACACGGGGCTGTCCTACCCGAAAACGGGCGACGCGGTCATTGTGCAGATTCGCAAGGAAGCACAGGGCGTCAAGGGCGCGTTCCTCACGCGTGACATCAGCCTGTGCGGGGAGACGATGCTGCTCACGCCCATGAGCCGCATGGTTGGCGTGTCGTCCAAAATCACGGAGGATGGCAAGCGGAAGGCGCTGAAGGAGACTGGCAGGGCGATTGCGCAGGAGCGCTTCGGCTTGGTGATGCGCACGGCGGCGGAGAATGCGCCGGAGGAAGAACTCGCGGCGGAAGCGGAGCGCCTGTTCCAGCAGTGGGAGCAGATTCGCCGCGCCGCGCCGACCGCGCATGTGCCGTCCGTCTTGATGCAGCCGCGAAGCACGCTCGAAGCCGTGCTGGATGACTATCGTCCGCGCGGGATTGACCAAATTGTGACGGACGACCCGGCGGTGGCGGAAAAAGCCGCGGGCATTGCGCCGGTTCAGGTGATTCCTGACAATCTGCTGACCATCTACAAAATCGAGTCGCAGCTAAAAAAAGCGCAGGAGCGCCGCGTGTGGCTCAGCAGCGGCGGTACGCTGGTCATCGACCCGTGCGAGGCGATGACGGTGATTGACGTCAACACCGCCAAATTCACCGGCAAGCGCGAGTTGGAGGACACCGTGCTGCGGCTGAATCTGGAAGCGTGCGGCGAGATTGCGCGGCAGGTGCGCCTGCGGAATTTGAGCGGCATCATCATCATTGATATGATTGACATGAAGACCCCGGAACACCGGCAGATGGTGCTGGACGCGCTGGAAGAAGCGTTCGCGTCCGACCGCGTAAAGACGGTGATTCACGGTTTGACCTCCCTCGGTTTGGTGGAAATGACGCGCAAGCGTTCACGTCCGCCGCTGCGGGAAATGCTTGCAAAACAGGAGGAAGCCCATGAGTGACAGAAAGCCTGTCATCATTTCAGAAGAACAGCTGGAAGAGCAGCGGCAGTATATTCAGCAGATTCGCCTGATGCCGGATGCCCCGAAGAGCTACCACGTTGTGACCTATGGCTGCCAGATGAACGCGCACGACAGCGAAATCCTCGCCGGAATGCTGCGCGACATGGGCATGGAGGAAGCCGCCGACCGCGAATCGGCGGATTTTGTGCTGTTTAACACCTGCTGCGTGCGCGACAACGCCGAGCGCCGCGCCTTGGGCAACGTGACGTGGCTCAAGGAAGTGCGCAAGAAGAATCCGCGCCTGATGATTGGCGTGTGCGGCTGCATGATTCAGCAGCCCGGCATGGCGGAGAAGATTTTGAAGCAGTACCGCTTTGTGGATTTGGCGTTTGGCACGGCGAACCTGTACCGCCTGCCGGAATTGATGCTCAAAGCGCTGGAAAGCGACCGCGCCGTGGTGGAGGTGGAGGAGCAGAACACGATTGCCGAGGGTCTGCCTGTGCAGCGCCTGCGCCATGATGCCGCCTATATCACGATTATGTACGGCTGCGACAACTACTGCACCTACTGCATCGTGCCGTATGTGCGCGGGCGGGAGCGTTCGCGCGAAATGAGCGCGATTGTGGCGGAAGCGGAAGCGCTGCGTGACAGTGGCGTGAAGGAAATCATGCTGCTGGGGCAGAATGTGAACAGCTACGGCAAGGGACTCCAAACGCCCGTCACGTTCGCCCAGCTGCTCAAAGCGCTGGATGATGTGGGCATCCCGCGCATCCGCTTCATGACCAGCCATCCGAAGGACTTGTCCGACGAGCTGATTGATGTGATGGCGCATTCCAAGCACATCCTGCCGCAGTTCCACCTGCCGGTGCAGCACGGCAACGATGAAATCCTCCGCCGGATGAACCGCCACTACAACCGTGCGCAGTACCTTGACCGCGTGCGTAAGTTGCGCGAGGCGATTCCGGCTATCGGCCTGACGACGGATATTATCGTCGGCTTCCCCGGCGAGACGGAGGAGCAGTTTCAGGACACACTGTCCCTTGTGCGCGAGGTCGGCTATGACAGCGCGTTCACCTTCATCTATTCGCCCCGGACGGGTACGGGCGCGGCGAAAATGCCGAACCAAGTGCCGGAAGACGTGTCCTCCCGCCGCATTCAGGAGCTGCTGAAGGTACAGGAGGAATGCCAGAAGAAGGCGCTCAAGCGGTTCATCGGCACAGAAGAAGAGGTGCTGGTGGAGGGACTCAGCCGCCGCAGCGACACGGATGTGTCCGGCCACGGGCTGCACGGGCTGTCCGTCACATTCCCCGGCACGGAAAGCGACGTGGGCGAAATCGTCCGCGTGAAGATTGTGGGCGCGAAGAACAACACGCTCACGGGTGAAAGAATTTGACCCGGCTGCAATCAGAAAGGACAATCAATATGAAAGAAGTTATGATGTGCGCGCAGAAGCTGGCGGAAGCCATTCTGAACAGCGACGTTTACCAGCATATGCACACGCTGGAAGAACAGGTGACGCAGGACGAAGACGCGACGAAGGCGATTGCCGCCTACATGGAAAAGCGCACGGCGGTCGAACAGGCGATGCGCAAGCCGGACATCGACCCGTCGCAGCTTGCCGAAGCCGCGCAGGAGCTGGAAGACGTGCAGCAGGCGATGAACGACTGCCCCATCATCCGCGACATGCGGGACGCGCAGAAGAAGTATCAGGACATGATGGACAACGTGAACCGCATCCTGCGCCTTGTTGTCACCGGCGAAACGGAAGACGACAAAGGCGGACAAACTTCCGGCTGCACCGGCAACTGCGCCTCCTGCGGCGGCTGCCACTAATCTGGGAAAGTAAAATTATTCACGAAATCATGCCTTTATAGGTTAGAAATCAAGCGAGTCAGCCGAAAAACTCCTCCCGCCCGCAAGAAACTTTGACGGCGGGGGGAGTCCAGAGGGGGCTGAAGTCCAGACTTGCACCCTCTTCAGCCCCCTCTGGGCGCTCTTTGGTTCCTTTCTGGCGCGCCAGAAAGGAACAACTTCGCGTCCGCAGAGGCGACGGGAGCAGCGAAAGAAACCAATAAGGCATATTCCATAAAAACAGCAAGTTAAACAGAAACAAGAACGAAAGCGGGGAACAGACATGGCGAGCGTCACACCGATGATGCAGCAGTACCTTGATACCAAGGCGGAATATAAGGACTGCATTCTTTTCTTCCGCCTCGGTGACTTTTATGAGATGTTCTTCGATGACGCGAGGACTGCTTCGCGAGAGCTGGAACTGACGCTGACGGGCAAGGACTGCGGACTCAGTGAACGCGCCCCGATGTGCGGCGTGCCGTACCACGCGGTGGACACCTATGTTGAGAAGCTCATCGAGCGCGGCTATAAGGTCGCTATCTGCGAGCAGATGGAAGACCCTGCGCTGGCGAAGGGGCTGGTCAAGCGCGCCGTCACGCGCATCATCACCCCCGGCACGGTCATTGAACCGGCGATGCTGGATGAGAAGGCGAATAACTTCCTGTTAAGCATCTGCTTTGTCGCCGACCGCGCGGGGCTGGCGTTCGCCGACGTCTCCACGGGCGAGTTTTATGTGCATGAAATCACCCAGCCGGAAACCACGCTCTCGGACGAGGTGGCACGCATTTCCCCGATGGAAATCATCTGCAATGACCAAGTGAAGCTGCGCGCGTGCCTGCAGCGGGAGATGCAGAATGCTTCGGAGCAGCCGAGCGCGTGGTTTCAGCTGGCGAACGCGACGGAAGCGCTCTGCCGCCATTTCGCGCTCAATGACCTGTCGCCGCTGGGTCTCAGCGACGAGTACAAGGCGGGCGCGAGTGCCGCGGGCGCGCTGATGCGGTATCTGTCCGAGACGCAGAAGAACGCCTTGGAGCACATGACCAGCCTGCGCATTTATCAGGGCAGCGAAACGATGCTGCTTGACCGCAATACGCGGCGAAATTTGGAATTGACGGAATCCATCCGCGGGAGAAGCCGCAAGGGGAGCCTGCTCTGGCTGCTGGACAAAACCAGCACGGCGATGGGCGGCCGTCTGCTGCGCTCGTGGATTGAGCAGCCGCTGGTAGATGAGGAAAAAATCAACCGCCGTCTGGACGCGGTGGGCGAGTTTGCGCAGGAGCATGTGCTGACGATGACGCTCGCGGAGGAATTGCAGGGCGTGTACGACATTGAGCGCCTGCTGTCGAAGGTCGCCTATAAGTCGATGAACGCGCGGGATTGCCTGTCGCTGTGCGCGTCGCTGCAAAAAGTGCCGAAAATCCGCGAGCTGCTGCGCGAGGCGAAAAGTCAGGCGGTGGAGGAAATCCGCGATTCGCTGGACACCCTGCCGGAGCTGACCGACCTGCTGACCCGCGCGATTCACCCCGACGCGCCGATTCTTATCACCGAGGGCGGCATCATCCGCGATGGCTATTCCCAGATGCTGGATGAATACCGCGCAGCGTCCACGAGCGGCAAGCAGTGGATTCTGGAGCTGGAGCAGAAGGAACGCGAGGAGACGGGCATCCGCAACTTGCGCATCCAGTACAACCGCGTGTTCGGCTACTACATCGAGGTCAGCAAGTCGTATTACGAAATGGTGCCGGCGCGCTACATCAGAAAGCAGACATTGGCGAACTGCGAGCGTTACATGACGCCGGAGCTGAAGGAAATCGAGCAGAAAATCGTCGGCGCGCAGGAGCAGTCCACACGCTTGGAATTGCAGCTGTTCACCGAGGTGCGCGAGAAAATCGCGGAGCAGATTGCGCGCATCCAGAAGACGGCGATGGCGCTCAAATCGCTGGACGCGCTGCTGTCGCTGGCGAAATCCGCGATAGAGTACCACTACGTCCGCCCGGAAATGACGCAGGACGGCACGCTGGACATTGTCGAGGGGCGCCACCCGGTCGTCGAGCAAACGATGAGCGAGGGCGGATTTGTGCCCAACGACACGCACATGAATGCTGACGACTGCCGCATGTGCATCATCACCGGGCCGAACATGGCGGGCAAAAGCACCTACATGCGGCAGGTGGCGCTGATTGCGCTGATGGCGCACATCGGGTCGTTCGTCCCGGCGAAGGAAGCGAAAATCCCCGTCACCGACCGCATTTTCACCCGCGTCGGCGCGTCGGATGACCTCGCCAGCGGGCAGTCCACGTTCATGGTGGAGATGAGCGAAACGGCGTACATCCTGCGCAACGCGACCGCAAAGTCCCTCGTCATTCTGGACGAAATCGGGCGCGGCACCAGCACGTTCGACGGTTTGGCGATTGCGTGGGCGGTGGTGGAGTACCTGTGCGACAAGCAAAAATCCGGCGCAAAGACGCTTTTCGCGACGCACTACCACGAGCTGTCCGAGCTGGAAGGGCATATCGACGGCGTGCAGAACTACTGCATTTCCGTCAAGGAACACGGCGAGGATGTCATTTTCCTGCGCAAAATCATTCGCGGCGGGGCGGACAAGTCCTTCGGCATCCACGTTGCGCGGCTGGCAGGCGTGCCGCACCCGGTCTTGGTACGCGCGCACGAAATTCAGGCGCGTTTGGAAGTCAGCGACATCAACCAGCACGGCATTGGGCAGAACATTCTGGGCGATGCCGAGAAGCGCAAGGATGAGCAGGTCAACCTGTTTGACTATCGCAAGACGGAGATTATCAACGAACTGCAGACGCTGGATGTGATGGCGCTGACGCCGATGGACGCGATTAACAAGCTGTTCCTGCTGCGCGAGAAGGCAAGAAAGTTGTAAAAAACAGACCAAGAGTCGGCAAAAACCGACCGAAATCTCACAAAAACCGACCGAAAGTCGGGAAAACAGACAGAAAGGGAAGCAAATGGCAGGAAAGATTCAGCTCCTGTCCGATGAGGTCATTGGCAAAATCGCGGCAGGCGAAGTGGTGGAGCGTCCTGCCGCCGCCATCAAGGAACTGGTGGAGAACTCGCTGGACGCGGGCGCCAGCGCGGTTACGGTGGAAATCCGCGACGGCGGCATCAGCTATTTCCGCGTGACGGACAACGGCAGCGGCATCCGCAGCGAGGACATCCGCATGGCGTTTGAGCGCCACGCGACGAGCAAAATCCGCCGCACGGATGATTTGTTCAGCATCCAGACGCTGGGCTTCCGCGGCGAAGCGCTGGCGTCCATCGCAGCGGTGGCGCATGTCACCTGCACAACACGCACGAAGGCAGACCAAAGCGGCATCAAGGTGCAGAACAACGGCGGAACGATTGAGTCCATCGAAGAAGCCGCCTGCCCTGAAGGCACGACGTTTGTCGTCCGCGACCTCTTTTTTAACACCCCGGTGCGCCTGAAATTCCTCAAAAAGCCGGTCACGGAGGCAGGCTATGTGTCCGACCTGATGATGCGGCTGATTTTGTCCCGCCCGGACGTGTCCTTCCGCTACATCAGTCAGGGCAAGACGCTCTACCACTCCGCGGGCGACGGCAAGCTGTCCTCCGCCGTGTTCAGCATCTACGGGCGCGAAATGCTCCGCTCCATGCACGAGGTGGACGGGCATCAGGCAGGGCTGATATTGAAGGGCTTCGTCGGCGTGGGCGAAAGCGGGCGCGGCAGCCGAAACCACCAGTCCTTCTTCATTAACGGGCGATATATGAAGTCGTCGATTTTGTCCGCGGCGGTGGAAGCGGCGTGCCGGGAGCGCGTATTGTCCGGCAAGTACCCGACGTGCGTGCTGCACCTGACCATGCCGTATGACACGGTGGATGTCAACGTGCATCCGAACAAGCTCGAAGTCCGCTTCCAGAACGAAGCGGCGGTCGCGGAGGCGGTCGAGGCGATTGTGGCGGATGCGCTGGCGGACAAGGCGCCCGTCGAGCAGCCAGAAGTGCTGCGCCTGACGCCTGAACCGCCGCCGACGGTGCCCGTGACAGTCGTTCGGCAGCCCGTGACGGCGAGCGAGGCTGTGCAGCCGGAAGCTGCGGTTCGCTCGGCTGTTCCGCCGAAGGCAGAGAAAAAACCGACCGTCGGTACGGAAGTTCCGCAAAAGGCGGCAATCCCCGCGAAAAACCCGCCGATTCCGACACCAAGCGCCCCAGCGGAAAAGCCGTCCGCGCCGCCGAAAACCGCGCCGGATGATGCCGTTCCCGCGTGGAAGCAGCCGCTGGTGATGCGCAGCCCGTCAGCACTGGCGCAGCATTACAACGCCGAACCCGCCGTACCGCCTGCAAATCTACTGAAACCGACCGCAAGTCTGGTTTCACCGATGCCGGTGCAGCAGACGATTCTGCCGAATGAACAGACGAACATGCGCATTATCGGCACGTTGTTTGACAGCTACATTCTGGTGGAATATGCGGACAATTTGATGCTGATTGACCAGCAGGCGGTGCATGAACGCGTGATGTTCGACCGCATGATGAAGGCGCTCGACCAGCACCGCTGCGGGCAGGAAATGCTCGTGCCGATGATTGTCAGCCTGACGCGCCGGGAGCAGCAGCTGCTCGACGAGCACGCGCGGGAATTGGCGGATATCGGGCTGGTGGTCGAGCCGTTCGGGGAGAACGAGGTGTCGATTCGGTCGATTCCGATGATCCTCGGTCAGCCGCAGGCGGCGGGGCTGCTGCGCGACATCATCGACCAGCTGGAAAATGAGCGCGGCGTGGTGTCGCTGGAAAAGCGGCGCGCGGCGATTTTGGCGCTGGCGTGCAAGCGCAGCGTTCGCTCCGGCGAACGCCTGAACGACACCGACATCCGCGAACTGGTCAGCCGCGTGGCGGATAAGCGCGTCATCCCGGCGAGCCCGCGCGGTACGCCGCTGGTCGTTGCGCTGAACAAAACGGACATCGACCGGCGATTCCGGCGGATGCAGTGAGGTGACAATATCATGAAGGAAACGTGCTGGGTGCTGACAGGCCCGACCGCGAGCGGCAAAACCAAGCTGTCGCTCCGACTGGCGCGGACGCATGACTGCGAGATTGTCTGCATGGATTCGATGCAGATTTATCGCGCCATGGACATCGGCACGGCGAAACCGACGGCGGATGAGTGCGCGCAGGCGATGCATCACATGGTAGACGTCGCCGACCCGACGGAGGATTTTTCCGTCGCGCGCTATCAGGAGATGGCGGAAAGCTGCATCGCGGACATTCAAGCGCGCGGGCACCGGGCGCTGCTCGTCGGCGGCACGGGGCTGTATCTCCGGGCGCTCCGGCAGCCGATGGCGATGGGCGAAGCGGCGGCGGATGAAAGCATCCGGCAGGAATTGCAGCAGATTGCGGACGCGCCCGGCGGGAAAGAGCAGCTTCATCAGCAATTGGCGGCGGTTGACCCGGACATGTCC
>ENA-OYWC01000655-OYWC01000655.1-human-gut-metagenome-genome-assembly--contig:-NODE-655-length-13127-cov-6.534731_pt1 | contig 13127 bp, 9 predicted proteins | sample MGYA00244165_ERZ653387 | MGnify/ENA primary metagenome ERZ653387 (study PRJEB26926, sample SAMN06164974) | human gut metagenome | biome: ENVO:00009003; feature: ENVO:2100002; material: ENVO:00002003...
GAGATCGCTCAGTGTCTCGTGGGCTCGGAGATGTGTATAAGAGACAGGTTCCGTGTCCTGTTGGTAAGGCAGGTGGGGAAACAGTCCGAGGACGGATATAATAACATGAAGTTGCCGGGCAGCCTTATCTATGACGATGAGGATCTGGATGAGGCGGCCAAGCGGGTGTTGAATGAGTTGACGGGCCTGAAGAATGTGAAGCTTACCCAGTTTAAGGCGTATGGATCGAAAGACCGTACCCGTAACCCTAAGGATGTGCTGTGGCTGGAACGTTTTCATCGTTTGGACGAGAAGAAAATAGACCGCATTGTGACTATCGCTTACCTGACACTGGTGAAGATTGACAGACGGTTCGAACAGCTGTCTGATAAATACGATGCTTGCTGGACACCTGTGACGGAGGTGAAAAGCCTGGCGTTCGACCATTTCCAGATTTTGCAGGATGCATTGGTGCATATACGCCATTATGTGGAATATGCTCCTTCCGCAATGTTCGACTTGCTTCCCCGGAAGTTTACGGCGGCCCAGTTGCGGACTGTCTATCAGTTGATTTATGATAAGGTGTTTGACGTAAGGAACTTTCATAAGAAGATAGCGTTGATGCCATATGTAGTACCTTTGGAGGAAAAACAGGTAGGCGTATGCCACAGGGCGGCACGCTTCTATAAGTTCGATCGTTCAATATATAATAAGTCGGGAACGAAGTGATAACAGACAGATAACTTTAGCCTTGTTGTGATTGCTGTGAGAATACTCCGCCTGGTCGTTTCGGGGAATCGGTACATGCTTTGGGATTCTTCACCGGCCTTTCCTTGGAAGGATAATGCTGATAAGCATCGGGACAGAGACTATTATTTTAAAAATCTTAATTTTCAATTAAATGTACCTATTAGGTTATGATATTGGCAGTTCGTCGGTAAAGGCGAGTTTGGTAAATGCAGAGACCGGAAAGTGTGTTTCTTCTGCATTCTTCCCTAAAACAGAGGCTGCTATTATGGCTGCCCGCCCCGGATGGGCTGAGCAGGATCCGCAAAATTGGTGGGAAAATCTGAAATTGTCAACTCAGGCTGTCATGGCCGGGAGTGGGATCGGTCCGGATGGAATTGCCGCTATCGGTATCTCTTATCAGATGCACGGACTGGTTTGTGTGGATAAAGGGCAAAATGTATTACGTCCGGCTATTATATGGTGTGACTCACGGGCGGTTCCATACGGGCAGAAAGCGTTTGAGGCATTGGGGGAAACGCAATGTCTTTCTCATCTGCTGAACTCTCCGGGAAATTTTACCGCTTCCAAACTGGCATGGATTAAAGAGAATGAGCCTGCTGTGTACGAACGTATTTATAAAATAATGCTGCCCGGCGATTATATCGCTATGAAACTGACGGGGGATATTTGTACCACGGTGTCCGGTTTGTCCGAAGGGATGTTCTGGGATTTTCAGGCAAATGATGTCGCGGGCTTCCTGATGGATTATTATGGATTCGACCGTTCGCTGATAGCTGATATCAAACCGACTTTTGGCGAGCAGGGGCGTGTAAATGCATGGGCTGCCAAAGAATTGGGCCTGAAAGAGGGAATTCCTGTAACCTATCGTGCCGGAGACCAGCCTAATAATGCATTGTCGCTCAATGTGTTCAATCCGGGAGAGATTGCTTCTACGGCAGGAACATCGGGAGTGGTATATGGCGTAAACGGTGAGGTGAATTATGATCCGAAATCCCGGGTGAATACTTTTGCCCATGTAAATCATACTGCCGAGCAGACCCGTCTGGGAGTGTTGTTGTGTATCAATGGTACCGGTATATTGAATTCGTGGGTGAAACGTAATGTGGCTCCCGAAGGTATTTCTTACAGTGATATGAACAGGCTGGCGGCACAGGCTCCTGTCGGCAGTGCCGGAGTAAGTATTCTTCCTTTTGGCAACGGGGCGGAGCGTATGCTGGAAAATAAAGAGACAGGATGCTCTATATGTGGAGTTAATTTTAACTTGCATGGAAAGCAGCATATTGTTCGTGCCGCACAGGAAGGGATCGTGTTCTCGTTTAAATACGGCATTGATATCATGGAGCAGATGGGTATCCCTGTACAGAAGATTCATGCCGGACATGCCAATATGTTTCTCAGTCCTATCTTCCGCGAAACGTTGGCGGGAGTGACAGGGGCTGTAATCGAACTGTATGACACGGATGGATCGGTGGGCGCCGCCAAGGGGGCCGGCATAGGCGCGGGTGTTTATAAAGATAACAACGAGGCATTTGCCACATTGGAAAAATTGGAGGTGATAGAGCCTGATGTGGCACAGCGCACTGCTTACGATGATGCGTATGCCCGCTGGAAATCCAATCTGGAGAGAGCGATGGCTGCCTTTTAAGGACCTTCGGATAAAGAAATGGCTATCCGCTTGCGTGTTGAAAAAAGATAGTAGATAAATTAGAACAAGTTATTAAAATAAGTAAAGAATTATGGCTACAAAAGAGTATTTTCCCGGTATAGGAAAGATTAAATTTGAAGGTAAGGAAAGTAAGAACCCGATGGCGTTCCGTTATTATGATGCTGAAAAGGTAATTAACGGAAAGAAGATGAAAGACTGGTTGAAGTTTGCTATGGCATGGTGGCATACGTTGTGTGCCGAGGGCGGTGACCAGTTTGGCGGCGGAACAAAGAAATTCCCTTGGAACGGTGATGCCGATAAGGTGCAGGCTGCCAAGAATAAGATGGATGCCGGCTTTGAATTCATGCAGAAAATGGGAATCGAATATTATTGTTTCCATGATGTGGATTTGTGTGAGGAAGCCGATACAATCGAGGAATATGAAGCGAATCTGAAAGAGATAGTTGCTTATGCCAAACAGAAACAGGCTGAAACCGGAATCAAATTGTTATGGGGTACGGCAAATGTTTTTGGTCATGCACGCTATATGAACGGGGCTGCTACAAACCCCGAATTTGATGTGGTTGCCCGCGCTGCTGTCCAGATAAAGAACGCTATTGACGCTACCATCGAACTGGGTGGCTCCAATTACGTGTTCTGGGGTGGACGTGAAGGGTATATGTCTTTATTGAATACAGATCAGAAGCGTGAGAAAGAACATCTGGCTCAGATGTTGACCATCGCTCGCGATTATGCCCGGAGCAAAGGATTTACAGGTACTTTCCTGATTGAGCCCAAACCGATGGAGCCGACTAAGCATCAATATGATGTGGATACCGAAACTGTGGTAGGGTTCTTGAAAACTCACGGACTGGACAAGGATTTCAAGGTGAACATTGAAGTGAATCATGCTACGTTGGCTGGTCATACATTTGAGCATGAACTGGCTGTTGCGGTAGATAACGGAATGTTGGGATCTATTGACGCTAACCGTGGCGATTATCAGAACGGATGGGATACAGACCAGTTCCCTATCGACAATTACGAACTGACCCAGGCCATGATGCAGATTATCCGCAATGGCGGTTTGGGTAATGGCGGTACCAACTTTGATGCCAAGACACGTCGTAACTCTACTGATCTGGAAGATATCTTTATCGCCCATATTGCAGGTATGGACGCTATGGCGCGTGCATTGGAAAGTGCTGCTGCTTTGCTTAATGAATCTCCTTACTGCAAGATGTTGTCAGACCGCTATGCTTCATTCGACAGTGGCAAAGGCAAAGAATTTGAAGAAGGCAAGCTGACATTGGAAGACGTAGTGGCTTATGCTAAGCAGAATGGTGAGCCCAAGCAAGTAAGCGGTAAGCAAGAATTGTACGAAGCCATCGTAAATATGTATTGCTGATCCGGCCGGAATGGTATTGCACAAGTTTTACCCTTGCAGACCTTTTTTAAGAAGGAGGGCTGTGCAATGAAGTCTGAATGAATTCTGCTAACGGATTATTAAAGAATAAACGGCTGTACACCGTCAGGTGGCAGCCGTTTTTATATTTGTTAGAGGGATATTTATGAAATAATACTCGCCTATATCGAAAATAATATCTACCTTTGCGGCTGCTAAATTACTAAGTTTATTGAATTTATATGATAAAAAAACTATTATCCGTACTGGTCTTAGTTTTTGCCCTCTCAGGTTCTGTGCTTGCACAGCAATCTATGAGTGACCAACAGGTGTTGGAATATGTGAAGACGGGCATGCAACAAGGAAAAGACCAACGTCAGATTGCTACAGAGTTAGCCCGTAGAGGAGTGACACAAGAACAGGCTAAGCGTGTAAAGAAACTTTATGAACAGCAAAATGGGTCTGCTGATAAAGACGCAAATGCAACGATGCAAAATCGGAACCGTTTGCGTGAAAAGACAAAGACGCAGGAAGATATCTATGTAACAGAGAATTTTACTTTCGACCAACGTCCGGTTGCGGGCAGAGTGGTAGGGAAGAACTTGTCGGACAGTGTTTCTGCCAATCGCTATTACGAGGGGATGGGCATGGGCGATATGGAAGATATGCAGAAGGATAAGGTGTATGGACGGGACATTTTTGAAACCAGAAACCTTACATTCGAGCCGAGTGTGAATCTGGCTACTCCTCCTAATTATCGTCTGGGGCCGGGTGATGAGGTAATCATTGATATCTGGGGTACAAACCAGGCTACCATCCGCGATAATGTATCTCCGGACGGATCTATCACGATCCCCGATTTGGGATTGATTTATCTGAACGGCATGACTATTGCCGAAGCCAACCAATATTTGCGTAAAGAACTGAATAAGATTTATGCAGGGCTTGATAATGAACAGAACCCGTCCTCACAAATCAAGGTTACTTTGGGAAACAGCCGGACTATCCAGGTGAATGTGATGGGAGAAGTGTTCCAACCGGGAACTTATGCATTGTCTTCTTTCTCTACCGTGTTTCATGCACTGTACCGTGCCGGTGGCGTGAGCGATATCGGTAGCTTGCGCAATATACAAGTAGTGCGCGGAGGACAGAAAATCGCTACCGTAGATGTGTACGATTTTATTATGAAAGGTAAAATCAATGATGATATCCGCTTGCAGGAAGGCGATGTGATCATCGTTCCTCCATACGAGGCGTTGGTTAGCATAGAGGGTAATGTGAAACGCCCCATGAAATACGAGATGAAAAACAACGAAAGTGTTGCCACGTTGTTGAAGTATGCCGGTGGATTTTCGGGGGATGCCTATACCCGTTCTCTCCGCATGATTCGTCAAAACGGAAAGGAGTATCAGATTTATACGATTGATGATATTGATTATTCCGTATTCCAGGTAAAAGATGGTGATGCGCTGACTGCTGAAGCTATTCTGGACCGTTTTGAGAACAAGCTTGAAATCAAGGGGGCTGTCTATCGTCCGGGCATTTATCAGTTCGGAGGAACCTTGAATACAGTCCGCCAACTGGTGGAAAAGGCTGAAGGTCTTATGGGTGATGCCTTTACAGGACGTGCAGTGTTGCATCGCGAGCGTGAGAATTTGAAGAAAGAGGTTATTCAAGTAGATATAAAAGGTATCATGGCCGGTACTGCGCCCGATGTACCTTTACAGCGTAATGATGTGCTTTATATTCCCAGTATTCATGACTTGGAGGATGTGGGAACTATCATGGTGTATGGTGAGGTTGCCCGTCCGGGTGAGTTCGCTTTTGCCGACAATACGACTTTGGAGGATATTATAATCCAGGCTGGCGGATTGATGGAATCGGCTTCTACCGTCCGTGTGGATGTTTCCCGCCGTATCAAGGATAGCAAAGGTACGGAAGCGGTTTCCACCATAGGACAAATGTACTCGTTTTCTCTGAAAGACGGTTTTGTGATAGACGGAGAACCGGGTTTTGTGTTGCAGCCATACGATCAGGTATATGTGCGTAAGAGCCCTGCTTATCAGGAACAGGTGAATGTGCAGGTGACCGGTGAGGTTTTGTATGAAGGTGATTATGCGCTGACAGAGAAGAGCGAACGTCTTTCCGATTTGATCAAGAAGGCAGGTGGAGTGACTCCGTTTGCTTATATCAAAGGGGCCCGTTTAAGCCGTCGTATCAATGCCGATGAACGCAAACGTATGGAAACGGTTCTGGACATGGCCAAGACTGGAAAGGACTCCATTGATGTCAACCGGCTGGATTTGGGAGATATCTATTATGTGGGTATCGATTTGGAAAAAGCGATGCTTAAACCCGGCTCCAGTGCGGATATCGTATTGCGTGAGGGGGATGTGATTGAAATTCCCGAATACAACAACACGGTACGTATCAGCGGGGCTGTGATGTATCCCAATACCGTTTCATTTGAAGATGGCAAGACGTTGAAATATTATATCGAGCAGGCCGGAGGTTACGGTTTCCGTGCGAAGAAGAGCAAGGCGTATATTGTATATATGAACGGTCAGGTGAAGAGAGCGAAGAAAGGTAGCCGTGAGCTGATCCAGCCGGGCTGTGAGGTGATTGTTCCGGTGAAGGAAAAGAGCAACTGGTCTTTGCAGAACACCTTGTCCATAGCAACCACCAGTGCGTCATTGGCGACTATGATTGCATCTATTGCTAATATCTTAAAATAGAAACAGTATGGCGGAAGATAAGAATTATACGAATAATACGGAAAGACCACGGGAAGACGAGGAGTTGGAAATTGATTTGATGGAGTATGTCCGTAAGTTGTGGGCTGCCCGAAAGATGCTGCTGAAGGTTGCCGGAATAGGTGCTATTGTAGGGGTGATTATCGCTCTGAGTATTCCCAAGCAATATACGGTGGAAGTGACATTGTCTCCCGAATCCGGTAAAAGCGGAGGGGGGAGCCTGTCGGGAATGGCTGCCATGCTGGGGATCGGAGGCATGAGTCTGGGCAGTGAGGCGGATGCGTTGAACGTATCTCTTTTCCCGGATATAGTAGCGTCTACTCCTTTCATTCTGGAACTGTTTAATGCACATGTCACCACGTTGGACGGTGAGGTGGATACTACTTTTGTAGCTTATCTCGATGAGCAGAAAGCTCCGTGGTGGGGTGCTGTTATGGGATTGCCCGGGGCGGCTATAGGCGGGGTGAAATCTCTCTTCTCCGATAAGGAAGAGGAAGAAGGGAATAAGCTGGATCCTTTCCATCTGACAGAAGATCAGGCGAAGAAAGTGGAAGCCATGCGTAAGGCGATTACTGCTGATGTGGATAAGAAAACCGGCATCACCACAGTGACGGTGACTTTGCAGGACCCGATGGTTACGGCCGCCATTACAGACACGGTAGTGGTGAAGCTTCAGGAGTATATCACAGCGTACAGGGTCTCCAAAGCCCAGCAGGATTGTGCTTATCTGGAACAATTGTATAAGGAACGCCAGCAGGAGTATTATGTAGCCCAGCAGAATTATGCCAATTACATGGATGCTAACAAGGGGGTTGTTCTTCAAAGTGCTTTGACGGAGAGAGAACGATTGCAGAATGATATGAATCTGGCATATCAGGTGTATAGCCAGGTGGCTACCCAATTGCAGGTGGCACGGGCTAAAGTACAGGAGGCCAAACCTGTATTTGCCGTTGTGGAACCTGCCAGTGTGCCGTTGCTGCCTTCGGGAACCAGCAAGAAGGTGATTCTTGTCGGATTTATTTTCCTGGCAGTGGCGGGCGCTTCTGCATGGATCTTGTTCGGACGTGAATTCTTTGAAAATCTGAAGGCAGGACTTAATGTTCCTCAGGAGGGGATGGAGAAGAAGTGATATAAAGATATTGACCTATAAAAACAGGGTGTATCTCCTATGAGAGATACACCCTGTTTTTATAGGTCAATCTTCGAAAATGTTGTCCTGAACGTTACGATAGTCCTGTGTGCAGTTTTCGGTTTTTTTAATTTCACTGGCAAAAACCAAACAAACGCAGAATCAAAACTGCCTTTAATATAAACTTTGATTAAAGTCGAAATCCGTTTGATAGTCTTTCAATCTTGGATGTTTCTTGTCCTTGTCGGACAAAATAACCTTGTCGGCCGGAAGTCGCCAGTCTATGCCTAGATCGGGGTCGTCCCATGCGATTCCTCCTTCGCTTTGCGGAGCATAATAATGGTCACACTTGTATTGGAACAACACCTCGTCACTTAGTACCGCAAAGCCGTGTGCGAATCCGCGGGGGATAAAAAACTGCCGGTGATTCTCTCCGGTCAATTCTACAGCCACATGCTTTCCGAAAGTAGGAGAACCTTTCCGGATATCTACAGCCACATCCAGTACCGCTCCCTTGATCACACGCACCAGCTTGCTTTGTGTGAAAGGAGGTTTCTGGAAATGCAGGCCGCGTAATACACCGTAAGTAGAGAAACTCTCATTATCCTGTACAAATGTAGTCCTGCATACTTTTTCTTCAAATTCACGTCCTGAGAAGCTTTCAAAGAAATACCCTCTTGCATCATTAAAAATACGGGGTTCCAAAATGAAAACCCCGTCTATTGCTGTTTTTATAACTTCCATTATTCTAATCCCAGTTCTTTTATAACTTTCAGTAAATATTGTCCGTATTGGTTTTTAAGCATCGGCTGAGCCAGTTCCTGCATCTTTTCCGGGGTAATCCAGCCTTTTCTCAAAGCTATGCCCTCAAGGCACGCCACTTTCAGCCCCTGGCGCTTTTCAATGACTTCGATGTAGGTACTTGCCTCGGCCAGCGAGTCGTGAGTACCGGTATCCAGCCATGCGAAACCTCTGCCCAATGTCTGTACTTTCAATTCCTTGTCCTGAAGAAATTGCTGGTTTACGGTGGTGATTTCCAGTTCTCCCCGTGCCGAAGGCTTGATATTCTTGGCTACTTCCACCACCTTGTTGGGATAGAAATAGAGTCCCACCACGGCATAGTTGGACTTAGGTTGGGCAGGTTTTTCTTCAATAGAGAGGCAGTTGCCTTCCTTGTCGAATTCCGCTACGCCATATCTTTCGGGATCACTGACCCAATAGCCGAATACCGTTGCTTTCTTGTCCTCTTCGGCAGCACGTACGGATTCTCTCAACATGGCGGACAGACCGTTGCCGTGGAATATGTTATCACCCAGTACAAGGCAGACGGAATCATTTCCGATGAATTTCTCGCCGATGATGAAGGCCTGAGCCAGTCCGTCGGGCGAAGGCTGTTCCGCATATTCAAAGCGTACTCCGAAATCGCTTCCGTCTCCTAACAGTCTTTTGAAGCTCGGTAAGTCGTATGGGGTGGAGATAATGAGTATTTCCCGTATGCCGGCCAGCATAAGTACCGATATAGGATAATAAATCATGGGTTTGTCGAAGACAGGGAGCAACTGTTTGGATACTCCTTTGGTAATAGGATAGAGGCGCGTGCCCGAACCTCCGGCTAGTACAATACCTTTCATATCTTTTTATTTTTTATAATGTTCCTACGATTTGAATTAATAGGCGTTTTTCTCGCCCCGGAACATGTTGGTTACTGTTTTTATCATGATGCGGATGTCGAGCAGGAAAGTCCAGTTCTCAATATACCACAGGTCTCTTCTTACCCTGCCTTCCATTTGGGAAAGTTCTTTGGTTTCTCCCCGGTAGCCGGTGACTTGCGCCCATCCGGTAATTCCGGGTTTGACAAGGTGGCGCATCATGTATTTGTTAATCAGTTGGGAATATTCCTCTGTATGTTTCAGCATATGGGGTCTGGGACCTACAATAGACATTTCTCCTTTGAAAACATTAATGAATTGCGGCAGTTCGTCCAGATTGCTCTTTCGCAGGAAGTTGCCGAACTTGGTCTTGCGGGGATCATTCTTGGTAGCCTGCAATGAATCGGACAATGCGTTCACTTTCATGGAACGGAACTTATAGCATTTAAAGATTTTCCCGTTTTCCCCGTTTCTCTCCTGTTTGAAGAATATGGGACCAGGTGAGGTAATTTTAATAATAAGACCTACAATCAGGTACATAAATGGAAAAATTGTAAGTAAAAACAGAGAGGAAAATGTCAAATCAAATAACCGTTTTGCCAGTCTGTTTACCGGGTTCTGCAACGGTTCGGTACGGATGGACAATACAGGAACTTCACCCAATAATTCCAGTTGCAGCTGACGCTTTATGTAATTACGTACATGAGGTACGCTATAGAAGCGGATCAGATTGTTCTCGCAATAGTTCATGATGGCCAGAATATCATCCTTTCTGCTGGATGGCAGACCGCAGTACAGTTCGTGCACGGTGTTATGAGACAACCATTCAAATAATTGGTTTACAGGACCTTTAAAGGGAATTCCTTCGGGGTAATTAGAGTCCTTCTCATCATAGAAAATGCCTAAAACCCTGTATCCGTAAGTCAAATCGTTCAACGTATGGTATAGCTCCACCATATTGTCCCCGTCACCTATCAGTACAGTGGCGTGCAGGTTCCTGCCACTGCGGCGGAACATTTTCACAAAGAACCGCAATGTCAGTCGCCATCCTATAGCTAAAGGTATGAAAGACAGATAGAAAGCAAGCAGATAGATGCGTGAGAAGTTATCTACCTTAATAATGGCCAGCACCGTGAGGAAGATGACTACATGCAAACTGATTGTTCCTAACAGGCGGCCTACAATCTGTTCCGGACGCACTATGCGGTTGTGCAGTATGACCCCAAAGATGGATATGCATGGAATATAGCACAGGTTGGAAGTCAGCAGGTAGGTTTTCAATGAAATATGGGCTATGGCCTGTGAATCTATTCCTTTCAGAATAAAAAACACAAGTATCATAGAAAGGTTCAACAAGGCAAAATCACCTAATATCGCTACTAGTTTAATTATATCAGAGTTTTCAGTTGTCGGTTGTTTCATGACAAAAAAAATGTTAGTCGTATGCAAATATAGGACATATAAATTAAAACGCAATACTTTTTTTAAAAAATAATACTTATCTTTGCGGTCATACAACGTAAAAAATGAATCATATGAACATCAAGAATAATCACCTCGTTATAATGGCCGGAGGTGTTGGAAGCCGTTTCTGGCCGATGAGTACTCCTGATTATCCTAAGCAATTTATTGATGTACTGGGTTGCGGCCGTACATTGATCCAACTTACGGCTGACCGTTTTCAGGGGATCTGTCCTCCGGAAAATATTTGGGTGGTGACATCAGAGAAGTATGCGGACACTGTAAAGGAGCAGTTGCCCGATATTGCTGATGATCATATCTTGCGTGAGCCTTGCCGTCGCAATACGGCTCCTTGTATAGCATACGTCAGTTGGAAAATAAAGGCACGTAATCCTAAGGCCAATATGGTGGTGACCCCCAGCGATCACATTGTGATGAATATCGCGGAGTTTCAGCGGGTGATTAATTCGGCGATGAATTTTACGGCCGATTCGGACGCTATCCTTACCCTGGGCATGAAACCTACCCGTCCTGAGACGGGCTACGGTTACATTGAAGCTGATCTCAGTGTACCTTCTACCGCCAATAAGGAAGTATTCCGGGTGTATTCTTTTAAAGAGAAACCCGATCTGGAAACAGCCAGGCGCTATATTCAAAAAAATAATTTCTTCTGGAATGCCGGTATTTTTGTGTGGAATGTAAATACGGTGGTGAACGCCCTGCGCGTATATCAGCCTGCCATTTCGAAGGTGTTCGAGCGTTTGCTTCCTTATTATTATACGGACAAGGAGCAGGAAATGATTGACCGGAATTTCCCTTTGTGCGAGAACATTTCGGTGGATTATGCCATTATGGAGAAGGCGGATGAGATTTTTGTCCTTCCTGCCAGCTTTGGGTGGAGTGATCTGGGTACTTGGGGATCATTGCACGAGAATTTGCCGAAAGATGCCCATAATAATACGCAGATAGGTGAGAATATAAAGTTGTATGAAACCCGTAACTGTGTGATTCACACTACACAGGAAAAGAGGGTGGTGGTACAGGGACTGGACGGATATATCGTTGCTGAGAAGAATAACACATTGCTGATCTGCCGGTTGAGCGAGGAACAGCGCATCAAAGAATTTTCGGCGGAGTAAATATTCTTTCTTGTATATATTTTATTTCTGCATACATGGAGTGTATGCTGTCTGTTATCTGCCGTTCTGTTTGGTCATTTTGTCCTTTGTCATGCCGAAAGGCAGATAGCGGTAGATAGCTATGTGATATGAACTAACTTAGAAGGCCTGCATGAGGCCATTTACAATAAACGAAATGAAAAAAGTTGCTTTAATTTCAGGTATTACAGGTCAGGACGGTTCATTCCTGGCAGAGTTTTTGATTGAAAAGGGATATGAGGTTCACGGTATTCTGCGCCGTTCTTCTTCATTCAACACAGGTCGTATAGAACATCTCTATCTGGACGAGTGGGTTCGTGATATGCAAAAGACCCGTCTGGTGAACCTGCATTGGGGGGATATGACCGACAGTAGTTCGCTGATACGTATCATTCAGGCTGTACAGCCCGATGAAATCTATAATCTGGCTGCTCAGAGCCATGTGAAAGTAAGTTTCGATGTACCCGAGTACACTGCGGAAGCGGATGCGGTAGGCACGCTGCGTATGTTGGAAGCGGTCCGTATTCTGGGCCTGGAAAAGAAGACCAAGATTTATCAGGCATCGACTTCCGAATTGTTCGGACTGGTACAGGAAGTGCCTCAGAAGGAAACGACTCCCTTCTATCCCCGTTCTCCGTATGGGGTGGCCAAGCAGTATGGTTTCTGGATTACCAAGAACTATCGTGAAAGTTACGGTATGTTTGCCGTGAACGGCATCCTGTTCAACCATGAGAGTGAACGCCGTGGTGAAAATTTCGTAACACGCAAGATTACTTTGGCTGCCGCACGTATAGCCCAGGGATATCAGGACAAGCTGTATCTGGGAAATCTGGATTCTTTGCGCGACTGGGGCTATGCCAAGGATTATGTGGAGTGTATGTGGATGATTCTTCAGCATGATACTCCCGAAGATTTTGTCATTGCGACCGGCGAATACCATACGGTGCGCGAGTTCTGTACCTTGGCTTTCAAGGAAGTGGGCATTGAATTGCGCTGGGAAGGCAAAGGGGTGGATGAAAGAGGTATCGATGTGGCGACGGGCAAGGAACTGGTTGCCGTCGATCCTAAGTATTTCCGTCCTGCCGAAGTGGAGCAGTTGTTGGGTGATCCCACTAAAGCCAAAACCTTATTGGGCTGGAATCCCCGTAAGACCTGTCTCTTATACACATCTCCGAGCCCACGAGACACTGAGCGATCTC
>ENA-OYWC01000670-OYWC01000670.1-human-gut-metagenome-genome-assembly--contig:-NODE-670-length-12998-cov-5.246852_pt1 | contig 12998 bp, 10 predicted proteins | sample MGYA00244165_ERZ653387 | MGnify/ENA primary metagenome ERZ653387 (study PRJEB26926, sample SAMN06164974) | human gut metagenome | biome: ENVO:00009003; feature: ENVO:2100002; material: ENVO:00002003...
GAGCCTTATCGTCGGCAGCGTCAGATGTGTATAAGAGACAGATATAAGGCATGAATTATTTCGCAACCTTTTCCAATTTCTTCATGATAGAGAAAATAAACAATGCAGAAAGCAAACAGCATACAATCAATACACTCCATACCATCCACAACTGCATATCACCCCATAAATAACCGATGATAGCCACCAAATAGTTACCGATAGCAGTAGCTACGAACCAAAGTCCCATCATAGCACCTTTATACTTGGGAGGAGCTACTTTGGAAACAAACGAGATACCCATCGGTGACAGGAACAATTCAGCAAAAGTCAATACCAGATAAGTCGAGATCAGTCAGTTGGGTGAAACCAACGCGCTCTCGGCAATACCATTGGCTTCTACTTCAGCAGGAGTAGGCAGACCGAATGAGCCGAATGCCAGCAACATGAAACCTACTGCGGCAATCACCATACCGATACCGATTTTACGCGGAGCTGATGGTTCTTTTCCTTTCTTTGCCAATGAACCGAATACTGCCAGTGATACCGGAGTCAGAGCGACAACGAAGAAGGGGTTAAACTGTTGGAAAATCTGAGGAAGGATAGGCAATGTAGGGTCCATAGTACCATAATTGACTCCTAAAACCACAAGAGCCAAGGTAACAATAACGCCTGAAATCAATTTGCCCTTGCCTGTCTTGGACTGGAACAGTGAGAAACCTGCATAAACGGTTACAATAAGAAGAGCCAGATTCCATACGCTGAAGCCAAGGCGATCCAGACCGGTTACCTCATGTGCCGTGTAGTCACGGGCGAAGAAGGTCATGGTAAGACCGTTCTGATGGAATGCCATCCAGAAGAAAATAACCACAGCGAATACCAGCAACAAAGCGACGATGCGTTCTTTGGTCTGTGCGGGAGTCAGCTCTTCTTCGTGTACATTGGCCGGTTTAGCCTGCTTGGAGTTGTAATCGGCATGTTTGAATGTAGAACGGAAAATAACATAAATAGCCATAGAGGCAATCAATGAGATACATGCCACACCAAAACCATAGTTATAGGCTTCTGACAATTTATCAATATAGGTAGTACAGAAATCGGCCATACTTCCTGTGAAATTCTGTGCGCTCTGCATGGCAGTCAGTGTGGCCTCACCTTCAGCCGTTATCGTACCGTCAAGGAACTGGTGTGCCAAAGAAGGTATCTGGGGTACATAGCTGAAACCTGCTTTGCCCAACACATAGTTGGTCATGGCAGTAGCGGCAGTCGGAGCGAACAGGGCACCGATGTTGATTGCCATATAGAACAAACTGAAAGCGGTATCACGTTTCGCGCTATACTCGGGAGCATCATACAGATTACCTACCATTACTTGCAGATTTCCCTTGAAAAGTCCGGTTCCCAAAGCAATCAGGGCAAGAGCGCCGAACATGGAATACAATCCGATATTAGTTGCCATCGGGATAGCCAGCAAGACATAACCGGCAAACATGATAACGATACCGGTAGTAACCATCTTGCCATAACCGAATTTATCAGCCAGAATACCTCCGATCAGCGGCATGAAATACACTCCTGCCAGGAAACTGGCAAAGATTGTTGACGTCGTGGCGGCTGTAAAGCCGAATTTCGCTTGCAGGAAAAGAGTGAAAATAGCAAGCATGGTGTAATAACCAAAGCGTTCGCCGGTATTGGCGAGAGCTAATGCGTATAAGCCTTTAGGCTGTCCTTCAAACATAGTTGATAAAGATTTAATTAATAGTTAGTATTCTTTTTTGCAAAGATATAACTTTTAGTCTATCTGAAAAAAAAAGAGCCACAAATGTGACTCTTTTTGGCATATTTATTCGGTGAAAAGGGAACATATCTCTGCTTTCGTTTCTTTTATCAAGTCATCGGGAGCTATTTTTATCTGTAATCCGCGGATACCGGCACTGATATAAATGTACGGGAATGCGGTGCAAGTCTCGTGTATATAGGTGGGGAAATGCTTTTTCATGCCGATGGGAGAACATCCTCCCCGGATATATCCTGTCAGGGGAAGCAGCTCTTTCATGGGAATCAGGTCGCATTTCTTGTTACCTGAGACTTTTGCCGCCATTTTTAAATCCACCTCGTGCTCGCCGGGTATGACACAGACAAAATATCCAGATTTATCCCCATGAAGCACCAAAGTCTTGAAGACTTGTTCTATGTTCTCGCCCAAACTGGCGGCAACGTGAACAGCGCTGAGGTCGTTCTCGTCTACTTCGTATGGAATAAGCTCGTATGCTATCTTGGCCTTATCAAGCAGACGGGCTACGTTGGTTTTAGCTATTTTCTCTTTCATTGCTGGTATGCCGGTTAATTTTCCAATTCTTCTTTTATAAATTTCGGGGTATATCCTTTCTTGCTTCCGGCCACTTCCTCAGGAGTTCCGGCAGCAAGCACCTGTCCTCCGCCCCTTCCGCCTTCGGGACCCATATCGATGATGTAATCCGCCAGTTTGATCACGTCCAGGTTATGTTCGATAACCAGAACGGTATTGCCTTTCTCCACCAGTTTGTTCAGTACATTCATCAGCACACGGATATCTTCGAAATGAAGCCCGGTAGTAGGCTCATCCAGAATATACATCGTTTTTCCGGTATCACGCTTGGACAGTTCCGTAGCCAGTTTCACACGCTGGCTCTCTCCGCCCGACAAGGTGGTGGAGGGCTGTCCCAGTTTAATATATCCTAACCCCACCTCTTGCAGCACTTTGATTTTATTCAGAATCTGAGGCACATTCTCAAAGAACTCTACAGCACGATTGATGGTCATGTCCAGTACATCGGCTATGGATTTACCCTTATAGCGCACTTCCAGCGTCTCGCGGTTATATCGTTTGCCGTGACAAACCTCGCAAGGTACCAGCACATCGGGCAGGAAATTCATTTCGATGGTCTTGTATCCGTTACCACCGCAAGCCTCGCAGCGTCCTCCGGTTACATTGAACGAGAAACGCCCCGGCTTATAACCACGGATCTTCGCTTCGGGCAGACCGACAAACAGATTCCGGATATCCGAGAATACTCCTGTATAGGTGGCCGGATTGGAACGCGGTGTCCTGCCCAGCGGCGACTGGTCCACATTCACCACCTTATCTATATAGTCCAGTCCCTCCACACTGTCATAGGGCAGAGGTTCCTGCAAAGAACGGTAGAAATGCTGTGACAGGATGGGCTGCAAGGTATCGTTTATCAGCGTGGATTTACCACTGCCGGACACCCCTGTGACACAAATGAGTTTTCCCAAAGGAAATTCCACATCCACATTCTTCAGGTTGTTCCCCTTCGCCCCTCTCAGCCATAAGGATTTCCCGTTACTGGGGCGGCGTTCGGCCGGTATCTCTATCTTCATCTGTCCATTTAAGTACTTAGAGGTAAGTGTTTCTGTCTGAAGCATTTGTTTCGGAGTTCCTTGGAATACTACTTCCCCACCCAAACGGCCTGCCTTCGGTCCCATATCAACCACATAGTCTGCCGCCAGCATCATATCCTTGTCATGCTCCACCACGATGACAGAGTTACCTGTGTCACGCAACTTCTTCAAGGAGTTGATAAGGCGGAGGTTGTCCCGTTGGTGCAATCCGATACTCGGTTCATCCAGAATATAAAGCACGTTCACCAGCTGGGAGCCGATTTGAGTTGCCAGACGGATGCGCTGGCTCTCGCCTCCCGAAAGGGATACCGAGGTGCGGTTCAGTGAAAGATAATCCAGTCCCACATCCAACAGAAACTTAAGACGGGTACGGATCTCCTTCAAAATCTCGGCGGCAATCATGCGCTGCTTGTCTTCCAGAAAAGGATCGACCTGTTGCAACCAGTCATACAGTTCGTTGATATCCATGCTTGCCAGTTCATAGATGTTCTTGTCGTGAATGCGGAAATGCAACGCTTCCTTGTTCAGGCGCGCGCCCTTGCATTCGGGGCAGACATCGGTCTTGGCAAACTGTTCCGCCCACTTCTGAGCAGTGGCCGACGCATCTTTCTCCTGCATCATCTGGATGTACTTCACAATCCCTTCATAAGTTACAAAGTAATCGGAAGAGGTATGAATCAAGGTGCTCTTTATCTTGATACGCTCATCCGAGCCATAGAGTATTTCGTCTATCGCATCCTCCGGCATATCCTTGACCGGCGTCTTGATCGTAAAATCATATTTCTCAAGCAACGCCTCTATCTGCCAGAAGATCATGGCATTTTTATATTTACCCAAAGGCGCGATGGCTCCTTCGTAAATGGAAAGCCCCCTGTCGGGAATCACTTTGTCCACATCAATCAGGTTCACATACCCCAGCCCCTTACAACGGGGGCAAGCTCCCTGCGGAGAGTTGAACGAGAAATTATGAGGGGCGGGTTCTTTATAAGACAGTCCGGTGACGGGACACATCAACCGCTTGCTGTAATGGCGCACCTCCCGGGTATCGGCATCATAAATCATAATCAGCCCCTCACCCTGCTGCATGGCGGTGGCAACACTCTGTTTCAGTCGTTTGTCGTCCTTTTCCGATACAACCAGCTTGTCTATCACGACTTCGATATCGTGGTTCTTGTAACGGTCCAGTTTCATGCCGTGTACAATCTCGCGCACCTCGCCGTCCACGCGGACATACAGATAGCCTTTCTTGCGCACTTGCTCGAAAAGTTCTTTGTAATGCCCCTTGCGGGTACGTACCAACGGGGCAAGCATAAATATCTTCTTACCCTGATAATCCCGGTGAATCAGGCCGATGATCTGTTCCTCGGTATATTTCACCATTTTCTCTCCCGAAAGATAAGAATAAGCAACTCCTGCACGGGCATAGAGCAAACGGAGATAATCGTATATCTCTGTCGTAGTCCCCACGGTAGAGCGGGGATTCTTGTTTGTCGTTTTCTGTTCGATGGAAATTACCGGGCTGAGTCCTGTAATCTTATCCACATCCGGGCGCTCCAACCCTCCCAGGAAATTACGGGCGTATGCGGAAAAGGTCTCAATGTATCTCCGCTGCCCTTCGGCGAAGATGGTATCGAATGCCAAAGACGATTTACCGCTTCCGCTCAATCCGGTTATCACCGTCAGGCTGTTCCGTGGAATTTCAACATCTATATCTTTCAAGTTATGTACACGGGCACCGTATACATTAATCAGTTCTTTTTCTTCACTCATAATCTTCTTACTCTGCGTAATCTTTGCAAAATTAATGCTTCCCGACGAAATATTTAATTAAAAAGCCTAATAATATTTTCTATTCTTTCTATATAATGTGAATAAAACAGTTTTTTTTGTACTTTTGCCACTCAGTTTAATCAACACACTGCAAATGAAATTTATTCGAGCATTATATCTTATCGCAGCCTTGTCTGCCAGCAGCACCGGAATGATGGCTCAAACACAGTCTTCCGGCTATTTCCTGCACACCATTACCAAAGGGCAAAGTCTTTATTCCATAGCCAGCATGTATAATGTCACTACCGGTGATATCGTTAAAATGAACCCCGGCAGCGACCAGAAAATTAAAACCGGTGAAACATTGAAGATTCCACAAAAGAACAGCGGAACGGAACAGCAGATGTTCCATACCATCCAGTCGGGTGAAACCTTGTACAAGCTGACACAACGCTATGGAGTAACCGCACAACGCATCTGCCAGGCAAATCCCGGACTGAGCGCGGAGAATTTCCGTATCGGACAGGTTATCGTAATTCCCGCCAAGGTGACGGACAGCGAGGAGATAATCATGAACGAGGTGAAAGCCGCACAGACTACCAAGCCGGTCACCACTTCCACCCCACTGAAACCCAATTGCAGGGATATGCATAAAGTGGAACGCAAGGAAACGATATTCAGCATCAGCCGCCTGTATGGCATCACAGAAGCCGAACTGATTGCCGCCAATCCTGAACTGCGTACCGAAAAACTGAAAAAAGGAAGGTTCCTTTGTATTCCATATCCTAAGGATACAAAGACTGAAACGCCTGTGGATAATACGCCTGCCGTAATCCCCACGGACGACCAGCTGTTTAATGAAAGCAAGAAGGAGGCACGCAAAATATCTACCATCAAAGCTGCCGTAATGCTGCCATTCATGACAGACGGCAAGGGCAACCGTGACGAACAGACACGTATGGTGGAATACTATGAAGGCTTCCTGATGGCAGTAGACAGCTTGAAGGAAAAAGGAGTATCCATCGACCTGTACTCATACGATACCCATAACAATACTTCTTCCATCAAGAACATTCTGGATAGAAGTGAATTGAAGAGCATGGATATTATCTTCGGCCCGGCTTATCCCGACCAGGTGAAACCGGTTGCGGAATTCGCCAAGAAAAACAATATCCGGCTGGTAGTACCTTTTACCTCCAAAGGGAATGAAGTTTTCAGCAATCCCGCCATCTATCAGATAAATACTCCCCAATCTTATCTGTACTCGGAAGTTTACGAGCATTTTACCCGCAAGTTTACAACCGCCAATGTTATCTTCCTGGATGCAGAAGATGGTGACAAAGACAAAGTGGATTTTATAAAAGGACTGAAAGAGGAGTTAAAAACCAAACGCATTCCTTTTACCGAATTAAAAGGGGAAAATATTACTCCGGAATCATTGAAAGGCGCGATGAACCATAGTATGGATAATGTATTCATCCCGACTTCCGGCACCAACGTGGCATTGATAAAACTGTTACCACAACTGATTGTGACCTCCCGTGACAATCCCGACTACCGTATGCAGTTATTCGGCTATCCGGAATGGCAGACCTATACCAACGACCATCTGGCCAGTTTCTATGAACTGGACACCTATTTCTATTCTTCGTTTTACACAAACAATTTATTTCCGGAAGCCGTTCAGTTCTCATCGGCTTACCGCAAATGGTACAGCAAGGATATGCTCAACTCATTCCCTAAATATGGTATGCTGGGATTCGATACAGGATATTTCTTCCTGAAGGGCCTGTCCCAATACGGCAACAAACTGGAAGACAAACTGGACAAGGTGGCTGTCACCCCTATCCAGACCGGATTTAAATTTGAACGCGTAAACAACTGGGGTGGATTTATCAATCGTAAAGTGTTCTTCGTTCATTTTACCAAGGACTTTGAACTGATTAAACTTGATTTTGAATAATGAAAAAGTATAAGAACTTCGGGCTGCTTGTACTGGCATTGCTCTTTGCATTGCCGGCAGCTGCACAGTTGGGTGAAGAACGTCATAATTTTGCCGTCGGCATCAATGGTGGTCTGAACATGAGTTCCGTCAGCTTCAACCCGAAAATCAAACTGAACACCTTGAACACCATGTCTATGGGGGTTACCATGAGATATATGTCCGAGAAATATTTCAAGATGATGTGTGGCGTACAAATGGAAATAAACTATTCACAACGCGGATGGGACGAAAAGATAGAAGACGATTCCGGCAATTCTTACAGCCGTACCATGAATTATCTGGAAATCCCTTTCATGGCACATCTGGCATTCGGCAAGGATGCATTGAACCGGGGAGTGAAGGTCTTTTTCAATGCAGGACCACAAATCGGCTTTTTCCTGGGTGACAACGAAAAGATAAACTGGACTACTTCTACAACAAGACCGGAACACGGTAAAGAGGTGGAGAATAAATTTGATTATGGTATCACAGCCGGCGCCGGTCTGGAAGTAAGTACCGGTATCGGACATTTCCTGCTGGAAGGACGTTACTATATGGGATTGAGCGACTTTTACAAGAACTCGAAAAGAGATTTCTTCGAAAGATCAGCCCATTCATTCATAGGCATACGGCTGAGTTATCTGATAGATATTACTAAATAAAAAAAAAGATTTTATTCTGCAAATAGTCCGCGTTCCACTCTCTCTCATAACAACAAAAGCCTGCAAGATGGATCTTGCAGGCTTTTTATATCATACATAATAATTCCCTCAGCTTATCTCAAACGGTCGTATGCTTTAACCAATACCTCATCCTTACCAATGGCGCGGATGGCAAGCCAATTCAAAATGATGGCAACCAACGGCAGACACACAGTCCATGAAGGAGAAAATGTCATAGACTCTTCTTTCAACATAAAAATAAAAGTGACCAATGTGGCATAATACCCGATCAACAAAATGGTGCTGAAAATAGTCAGACGGATTTGCAACATGCGTTTTTTGAACAAGAAGATAGTGCCGAAAGCAAGAACCGCAACAACCAGCAAAATCACAAACAAGGCCCATGGAGCATAATCTTTAGTACCATCCGCCATAGTAAGACACAGATTTGTTAAAGCGGAAACACTATAATCACTTCCTATGTATGAGCCTACGGGACTACACAGGCAAATAATAATCAAAATGGTAACAACAAGTAAATAAACAGATTGAATGCGTTGTATCATAGTCTCTTTAATTTTAATCATACAACCCGTCATTCTAAACGCAGTGAAAAACCTGAAAACACAAAGTGAATGGTTATCAGATTCCTCACTGCGTTCAGCATAACAGGGCTAATATAATGTGAGGTGCATCAAAATGTACCACAGATTACTCAGATTGATACAGTTTCCACACGAAACGACTCATGTTTCAAAATAGAACGATCCGTGTAACCTGCGGTAAAGACCTTTTGCACAGCCCCAAATGAAAAATCACTGTAGTTTCTCTTTTTCTTTAGCAGGATTACGGAAATAAACCTTGCCTTCTTCATATTCCTGAGCAGCGATCAATGTCGGTTTCGGAAGTTTTTCGTAATAACGTGAGATTTCGATCTGCTCTCTATTTTCAAAGACTTCTTCCAGGTTATCGTTGTATGAGGCAAACTCCTGCAATTTCTTTGAAAGATCATTCTTCATCTCAACACTAATCTGGTTGGCGCGTTTGCCAATGATAGCAACAGTTTCATAAATGTTACCTGTGTCTGCACATAAATCCATCATGTCACGGGTAACAGTATTACTTGGAGCGTTTGTCTTTTTGTAATCCATAATTTCTTATTTAGTTTTATTCATTAAATTCTTTTACGTACTTATTGGCATCCTTGTAGATGCTCTCCACTTCTTTAGTATACTTGCTGTCGGGAAACTCGTTCTTGAAAGAATAATATTCATCTATCGTTTCACGCATACGCTCTTCTTTCTTTTCTTCCACGCTCGCTTTCGCCATATCATATTTGGCACGCAAGACCAGGATAGAAAGATCTTCGCGCATCTTGGTATAGGGATAGTCTTTCAAAGCATTCTGGGCGGTAACGATGCAAGACAAATAGTTGTTACCGGTAGTGCTATAAGTACTGTTTCCTGTATAAGAGCCCAAATCATAATACAATTTCGCAGCCAGATAGTCTTTCATCACCAGCTTGTCCTGCAAATCAAAAATCATTTGCTGTGCATCCTGCCGACGGCTACTGGTTGGGAAATATTCCATAAACATCTGCAACTCCTGAATAGCCTTATAGGTGCTCGACTGGTCCAAACGAGGTTCCGGAGTATCCAGGAACAATGCTTTTCCTGAAAAATATCTGGCCTGTTCCGTATAGACCCCACGCGGATAAGTATTATAATAAGTGGTGAAATAATGCGAAGCTGTGATGAAGTCACCCTGATTATAGTAGGTCATACCCAACATATAAAGTGATTCCTCAGCCTTATCCGTTCCCTTCATGATGGTAATCAATTCCTCCAGAATGGTGGCCGCCTTAGTATTCTGCCCTTTGCCAAAGTAACTTTTGGCCGCTTCGTACTTGTATTCGTAGTCCGTGCTTTTTAAAACTTTGTTATACTCTCCACAAGACGTTAGAACCGTACCGGAGACAAGAGCTATAATGATATATTTTTTCATCTTATTCAAATAATTGCGCAAATTTACGCCTTTCCACCGAATAATGCAATATTTCCATGTTTTTAAATGCTAAAAAGTCGACAAGAGTCTATTTTTTAGAGATGAATAGATAATATCTAAGGAAATAACTGTATTTTTACATCTCATTAAACCAAACATGCTATTATGAATTTTGAATTGATTTCCGAATACCAACCCACCGGCGACCAACCGGAAGCTATCGCCCAGCTAACCGAGGGAGTGCTGGAAGGAGTCCCCGCACAAACTTTATTGGGGGTTACCGGGTCCGGCAAGACTTTCACGATTGCAAATGTAATTAAAAACATCAATAAACCCACCTTGATATTAAGCCATAACAAAACATTGGCGGCCCAGTTATACGGAGAGTTCAAGAGTTTCTTTCCCAACAATGCAGTGGAATACTATGTATCTTATTATGACTATTACCAGCCGGAAGCATACTTGCCGTCCAGCGACACCTATATAGAAAAGGATCTGGCCATTAATGAAGAGATTGACAAATTGCGGCTGGCTGCCACCTCTGCCCTGCTGTCGGGACGGAAGGACGTGGTGGTGGTGTCTTCCGTGTCCTGCATCTACGGTATGGGGAACCCGTCGGATTTCTATAATAACGTAATCGAGATAAAAAAAGGCAAACTGCTGGACAGGAATGTATTTTTACGCCGCTTGGTGGACAGCCTGTATGTGCGTAACGATATAGAGCTGAATCGCGGGAATTTCCGCGTAAAAGGTGACACGGTAGACATTTACCTGGCATATAGCGACAATCTCCTCCGGGTTATGTTTTGGGACGATGAAATTGATGCCATTGAAGAGATAGACCCTATTTCGGGAATCCGTCTGGCAACTTTTGATGAATACAAAATTTATCCGGCCAATCTTTTTATGACCACCAAAGAGAGCCAGTTGAGAGCTATTCATCAGATTGAGGACGACTTGACGAAAGAGGTGGCCAAATTCGAGGAGGAAGGAAAAATGTATGAGGCGAAACGACTCTATGAGCGCGTGACATACGATATGGAGATGATTCGCGAACTGGGGCATTGTTCGGGCATAGAAAATTATTCCCGCTACTTTGACGGGCGTAATGCAGGTACCCGTCCTTACTGTCTGCTGGACTTCTTTCCGGATGATTTCCTGATTGTAATAGACGAAAGCCATGTCAGCGTACCGCAAATACGTGCCATGTATGGTGGTGACCGGGCCAGAAAAACCAATTTGGTGGAATATGGTTTCCGGATGGAGTCGGCTTTTGACAACCGTCCTCTAAAATTTGAAGAGTTCAAGGAACTGGCCAAACAAGTGATTTATGTCAGTGCCACACCTGCCGATTATGAATTGGTGGAAAGTGAAGGCATTATCGTTGAACAGGTTATCCGTCCTACCGGACTGCTGGACCCGGTAATTGAAGTACGCCCCAGTCTGAATCAGATTGATGACCTGATGGAAGAGATACAGCAACGCATCGAGAAAGAAGAACGTGTACTGGTGACCACGCTCACCAAACGCATGGCAGAAGAATTGACCGAATATCTGCTGCGCAATGACATCCGCTGCAACTACATCCACAGCGATGTGGACACTTTGGAACGCGTCAAGATTATGGATGAATTACGTCAGGGCGTTTATGATGTACTGGTGGGTGTGAATTTGCTTCGTGAAGGTCTGGACTTGCCCGAAGTGTCTTTGGTCGCCATTCTGGATGCAGACAAAGAAGGGTTCCTCCGCTCCCACCGTTCGCTGACCCAGACAGCAGGACGCGCCGCCCGCAATATCAATGGAAAAGTAATCATGTATGCAGACCGCATGACGGACAGCATGAAAAAAACGATAGACGAAACCAACCGCCGTCGTGAAAAACAGCTGGCATATAACGAAGAGCATGGAATCACCCCCAAACAAATACAGCGTGCGCGTAATGCTGCCTTGTTGGGCAACAACAGCAACGAAGCGGCGGGAACCACTCAAGGCTCCAAGGCATATATTGAGCCATCTTCCAATACAATGGCTGCCGACCCGATTGTTCAGTATATGACCAAGCCACAGATGGAGAAAACGATAGAACGTACCCGGAAACTGATGCAGGAAGCTGCCAAGAAGCTGGAATTTATAGAAGCTGCACAATACAGGGATGAGCTGCTGAAACTGGAAGATATGATGAAAGAGAGGTGGGGATAGACTTGCCCCCTTGGCGGAAGAAGGCGCACTGCCTGTCGAGGAAAAGCCTGTTACCCGAAGAAATATCACGGATATGCCGGTGAGTTCCGGAATAAAGGCAGGGATGGAAAAGGAAAACCGCTTATCGCTGCCCGTCGCTTCCCCTTTGAAGTCTGTCCCGATTCCCCGCAGACAGGCATAACGGGGCTGATCGTCTTTATCCTTGCCGACAAATACGACATTATGGTGGGGATAGCTCTCATAGAGCCGACCGGTCCGGATGCAGAAATCAATCAGTTCATAGTCGATTCCTCGGCGGTGCAGATACTCGATGGCGTGGGCGGCACAGCGGCTGGCCTGCGGCAAAAGCAGTGTCTTTGTCCGCTCCGGCTGCTGGCGGGTACAAGAAATGGGCGGCTGCCCAGCCGCCCGTCCCACGATCCGCTCCACCGCCTCGGTAAAGGGAATCTCTTTCACTTTGATCAGATAATCCAGTGCCGTCCTGCCGCCAATCCCACGGGAAAACCAGCACCACTTCCCGTTGGAAATTTTCAGGCTGTCGTGCTCACGGGTGCAGTAGGTGCTGCCGCCAAAATGCATCAGCTCCTGCGGCTCATAGGTCTGGAGATAGGTCAGTAGGTCCATTTCCTTCGCCCGGTCGATCATCTCTCTTGTCACATAGCCCATCGTTTCATCATCTCCTTGATATAAAAATAAGCCGGACGGTTTTCACATGAATGAAAGCCGTCCGGCTATGTAACGTTTTGCACCCCATTTTTCTGACCCACCAATCCTTCGTGGAAGATTGATGGGGAAACCTTCATTGCGAAATGGCGATAAATTTCTGCGTCTCTCCATCGAGACAACTTTTTCAAGGGACTTTTGCTCAGGATTGTCAACTTTTTCAAGGGACTTTTCTCGGCAAGCTGCAACTTTTTCAAACGACTTTTACGACAAGGTGCAACTTTTTGGCACAACGGTGTAGTTTGGATATGCTTTTCAGATGTCCCCATTATGAT
>ENA-OYWC01000671-OYWC01000671.1-human-gut-metagenome-genome-assembly--contig:-NODE-671-length-12979-cov-7.556252_pt1 | contig 12979 bp, 9 predicted proteins | sample MGYA00244165_ERZ653387 | MGnify/ENA primary metagenome ERZ653387 (study PRJEB26926, sample SAMN06164974) | human gut metagenome | biome: ENVO:00009003; feature: ENVO:2100002; material: ENVO:00002003...
ATACGATATCGCTCAGTGTCTCGTGGGCTCGGAGATGTGTATAAGAGACAGGGACTCGGAGTATTCCAGCAATTGCGCGTGCTTCCATGTATGGCTGCCGAACTCATCGCCGTGTGCCAGCGCGTCTTCCCACAGTTCACGGTCTTCCGCGCAGAACAGCTTGCCGACGATAAACCACGTCACCGGGAAATCAAGTTCAATGCTCAATTCGTGGATTTTATACACAGCATCCATGTTCCAGCCGTCATCCACCGTAATCGCGATTTTTTTTGATTCGCGGTCGCCGTGGCGGACGACGTAATCCTCCGGAATCGCGGCAAACGCCATCTGCTGCACCAGCATCAGGCACAGCGCCAGCGACAGCAGACGCATCATGCGTTTCATCAGCAGCCCCTCCTTATTGCGGGTCGACGTAATTCGGTTCTTGCCAGATATACCAGTCCGTGCCGTCGGTCAGCATCGTAACCGTCCCGTCGCCGGAGAAGTAGAGCGCCGCGCCCGGCATGTGGTTCTTCACCCAGCCCGCCGTCACCTTTGTGCTGAGGGCGGAGCGGTTGGGGACGAACAGCACCTGCGGCTGTGTCTGCTCCACAAAGCTGTCCGGAATCGTCGCCAACCCGTGATGAGGCGCTTTGAGGATATCGCAGCGGAGTTTTTCGCCATATGTCGTGGCGTACCACTGCATCGTCTCGTTGTCAATATCGCCGGTCAGGAACGCCCGCGAATCCCCGAACTGCACCATGCAGGCGGCACTGCGGTTGTTCTGCCCTGTCGGCAGAGGGCAGCGGAAAATCGTCAGCTTTGCGTTGCCCAGCGTCAATTCGTCGCCGTCGCCAATCTGCACATAGGGGATGTTCTTCGTTCCCGTCGCTTTGACCGCCTGCTGATGGTAGCCCTCTTCGTCCACATACGTCGTGGTGTTGGGCGACAGGAACGCATCCACCTGATACAAATCGGAGTACATAAGGTAGATGAAGCCGTGCAGGTGGTCATCGTCGCAGTGCGTGTTGAGCAGATACTTCAGTTCCGTGATGCCATATCCATCCAGCGTCGCATACACGCGCTTGCGATAGCGCCCTTCGCCGCCGTCCACCATCATGGCTTCCCCGCCAGATTGCAGCACCATCGCGTCTGAGCGGTTCGTGTCAATGCAGGTCAGGCGCAGCGTATCCTTCTCCGCCCAATCCGCCGGCACATCCGCTTCGTTCTCCACCCGGTACACCTCCGCCTGCGCCGCGCCCAATCCCAGCGCCGCGCACAGCAGCATCAGCAGCAGTTTCCGTTTCATACGTTTTCCTTTCCACAAGGGAGTTCCTCCCTTGCCCCTTCCGCGCGATTCGGTTGGTGACACGCTCATGCCGTGTCCGCATGTTTATACAGGGTTTCGCTCCTGCGGGAGCGACCAGAGGGCTTTGCGATCGCCCTCTGGACTCCTTCGCATCCCCACTGATGTTTGTTGGTTTTTATCGCAGCTGTTATATAGTTAGTGTGCCTTTCGTTCTCCTAAGCAGCACTGCCATATACTAACATCCGGAGGGCGACGGGCGAAGGGGTCAAGGGGGGCGACCGCAAAGCCCCCTTGTCGCCTCCGCAGAGGCGAAATCCCTTTCCTTACTGCGCTTGCACCCACCCGCGGGCGACCGCAATCTCATACACCCCGTCCGCCATGCCTTCCGCCAGCCATTGCTGATACACCGGCGTCACCAGCAGATATTCCTCCGCCGGATTCGATAAATACCCCATCTCCACAAGGAAGCACATCATCTTCGCCCAGTTGTTGCCGACATAGTTGTCGTTCAGCCGCACCATGCCCGTGGAGTTCGCCAGCGTCATTCCGACACGCGTTTTCATCGCGTCCAGCAGCTTCTGCCCCATTTCGCGGTAGGTGTCCGCATCCGCAACCGCTTTGGCATAGTCACTGTTCAGCGGGCCGTAAACCTGTATGCCGCGCTTGCTGCGGTTGCTGGAGTTGTTGCAGTGCAGGCGAAGCATAATCTGCGCGCCGCCCGCTTCCGCAATTTCACAGCGTTCGATGTTCGTGTGGAACGTCGTTTGATCTTCGCGGGTCATGATGACGTTCGCGCCCTGCCGAAGCAGCTCGTCGCGCAGGAGCATTCCAATTTCCAGGCAGACAATGCTCTCGCGGCGATTCGTCTTGGTTCCCTGCGCCATGCCGCCCTTGCCGCTGGTCGAACCAGTCAGCCCCGGCCCAATCGGCTCATTGACGAAGCGCCCGTTTTCCTGATGTCCCGCGTCAATGCAGACGGTCACGCCGCTCAAGCGCCCCTCCTGCCGCTGCGGCGCTTCCGGCGCCTGATAGCCCTTGCGCACGGTCGCTTCTTTCTTCATGCTGCCCGATCCGCTTTTCACCTGCACAGTGAACTGCGTCCGCGCGAAGGTCAATTCACTGATAACGTCGCCCTCGTAATGCCCGTTTTCGTCCGGGTAAACCGGCTGGGTGACGGTCTGTTCCTTGCTTCGCCAGTAGAGGAGCATGTAGTCCGTCCCGGCGGCGTTGAACGCGTAGTGGAAGCCCTCCGGCGTTTCCGTCAGCACGAAATCCGTCACTTTCGCGTTGCTTTTCCCCGTCGGCTTCTGATAATCCGCAGCCTTCGGAAGCGTCGTCGATGCCTTGCCGATGCTGCCCGTTGTACGCGCCGAGGTCAGCACAACGCTTGTTTTGCCGCCCGCGCCGGAGTAGGCAAGGGAAACATCGCCCTCAAAATGCCCGTCCGCGCTGTACAGCATCATCCAGCCTTTTTCGGCGGGCGTTGCGTATTCGAGGATGACGAACGGGTCTTGCGCGCCCGCATCAAAGGCATAATGCAGCGCGTATTCCGATGCCGTAAGTGTGATGGACACGCCGACCGCCTGTGCGGTCGTCGCGCAGAACAGCGCCAGTACCGCGCAGAGCAGCAGCGACAGCAGCCTTTTCATCTTTTTTCCCCTCCGTGTTCCTTTTTCCAGCGGCGAATCAGCTTCTGAATGCGACCCCACGGTGTCCGCGACTTTTTCAGCGCCACCGCCGCGTCCAGCGCCCCCTGTCGGTACAGGTTGTTGTTCGGTTCACGGCGAATCGCCTCGCGGTAGGACTGGTGCGCTGATTCATACTGTTCCAGCGCCATGAGGACTTTTCCCTGCATGGCGTACCACGCACTGTCGCGGGTGGATGCGCGCAGGAGCTGCCGCAATGCCGCTTCAGGATTGTCCTGCCGGAGCATCTTTGCCGCCAGTGTCAGCGCATCCTGCTGGTCAAGTTCGCGATTGAAGGCAGCGGATGCCGTCGTCCGGTTGACCGCGAGCTTCATCGCTTCTTCGTACGCCAGATTCAGCGTAATCATCTTTTCCTGCGCGGATTTTCGTTCCGTTTCGTCCTGAAATTTATCGGGATGGCAAGTTTTTACCAATTTGCGATATGCTGCGCGCACCTGATCCGCGTCGGCAGACGCTTCCAACCCCAATACGCCAAATGGATTCCGCATCGCCAACACCTCCTGTTTGCTCTGCGGCTGTTTTGCTATCCTAATTTACTTGAAGGCACGCAGGTTGTCCCACGGAATCAGCAGCCAAGCGCCTGATTCATAGAGCCGTCGCAGTCAGCGCATCCAACAGCAAGGGATGTGATGCTGCCTGGCATATATCAATATCCGAAGCCATGAATTTTGAACAGTTCATGGTCATCCTTCGGAACCCCGTCACTCGAACTTCTCGCGCCGGATTTCCGCGCCCAGTGAGCACAGCTTGTCTTCCAGATGCTCATAGCCGCGGTCGATGTACTCCGGCTCGTAGATTTCCGTCACGCCGCGCGCCATCAGGCCCGCAATCACCAGCGCCGCACCCGCGCGCAGGTCGGTGGCTGTTACCGGTGCGCCGTACAGCTCCGGCACGCCCTCGATAATCGCCGTCGCGTTGTCCACGAATTGAACGTGTGCGCCCATATGCCCAATTTCGGTCAGATGCTTCAGCCGCGATTCAAAGATGGTTTCGCGGACGATGGACTGCCCCATCGCTGTCGTCAGCAGCGTACTCATCGGCTGCTGCAGGTCAGTCGGGAAGCCCGGATACACCTGCGTCTTGATGTTCACGCCGCGGTAGCCGCACAGCGTTCCGCGCACACGCAGGGTATCGTCGGATTCCGTCACGCGCGCGCCCATTTCCAGCAGCTTCGCCGACAGCGCTTCCATATGCGTCGGAATGCAGCCTGTCAGTTCCACATCGCCGTGCGTCGCCGCCGCCGCAATCATCAGCGTGCCCGTCTCAATCTGGTCAGGGATGACGGTGTAGTTTGCGCCGTGGAGATAATCGCGCCCGAAGATGCGGATAACATCCGTGCCCGCGCCCTTGACGCGCGCGCCCATCGAGTTCAGGAAGTTCGCCAAATCCACAACATGCGGCTCCTTGGCGGCATTGTAGATAATGGTCGTACCGTGTGCCTTGGCAGCGGCGAGCATCACGTTAATCGTCGCGCCGACAGATACGCAGTCAAAAACAACGTCCGTGCCCGTCAGCACGTCCGCTTTCGCCTTGATGCGCCCGCCCATCTGTTCTACATTTGCGCCCAGCATCCGGAAACCCTTGAGGTGCTGGTCAATCGGGCGCGACCCGATTTCGCATCCGCCGGGCTGGTATACCTCCGCCTGACCACGCCGCCCCAGCAGCGCACCCAGCAGGTAGTAGCTTGCGCGCAGGCGCTGCGAATCGCGGTAGGAGACCTGCCAGCCTTCCGCCGGGCGCGGGTCAACGGTCATGAAGCGGTTCGGCTCGTAATTCACCTTCGCGCCAAGGCTGCAAAGAATATCCACCAGCGCATGAACATCCGAAATATCCGGCAGATTCTCAATGGTGCAGGGCTCGTCGCACAGCAGCGTCGCGGGAATGACCGCCACCGCCGTGTTTTTACCGCCGCTGATGTGTACCGTTCCCTGAAGCGCGTGACCGCCCGTGATGAGCATTCGTTCTTTCATGAACATGGTATCCGGCATAGTGCCGGCTCACCTCCTGCTGCAATGTTTCAAAACGGAGCAGCCTGCGCGCCCCGGTATATTCGCAAAGTGTCTGAACGCGGAATGTCCGCTAATGAACATTCCGTGGACATTTTAGGTAACACCGCACAAATGAGGTGGTCGGCTGGGGAATGGATTTTTCGTCAGATGCAAATGCAAATTTCGAAGGTTTACTGGAGGTAAATCGAGGAATTTGCATGCCGCAGATGGCGGAAAAGACATCGCCAGACGCGCCGCCGAATTGTGCGGTGGTGCCTTTATTATAGCATAGGAAGCGCATTTGTGCAACCTTCGCATTTTGAAAAAGTCCGGCAGCGCTTTTCCCCTTGACTTCACCGGCGTTTCGCGTTACAATTTCAGTGTAACGCAGGAGGTGTTTCCCTACATGGAACAAAGCATGGATTTGCCGCAGGGCTATCAGATACGACCGCTGACGACCGACGACCTTGACCAGTACAACGCCCTGCTTCGTTATGCCTTTCAGGTGACAGAGCAGGAGCTGTTCGACACCGGCTGGAAGGACGAGGAAATCAAGCAGTCCAAGTGCCCCGTGCTCAAGCGCGCGGACGTGCTGGGCTGTTTTGACCGCGAAACCCTCATTTCGCAGATTGCCGTCTACCCCTTGAAGGCGAATATCTACGACTCGGTGTACCCCATCGGGTTCGTCACCAGCGTCTGCACCTACCCGGAATACACCGGGCGCGGCATCATGAAGCGCCTGATGTACCAGGCGCTGGTACACATGCGGGAGCGCAAACAGCCCTTCGGGATGCTGTTCCCTTACTCCATCCCGCTCTACCGCCGCTTCGGCTGGGAAATCATCTCCAACAAAATCTCCTTCACCGTCAAGGACAGGCAAATCCCATCCAAGGCAAAAGCGCCCGGCTATGTCCGCCGTGTCAACTGGGAGAACAAGGATTTTATGAACCTCCACACGCGCTTTGCCAGCAGCACCCACGGGTGTTTGTTCCGCAACTCGCTGGCGTGGGAGGAATACTGGCGCTGGGACGAGGATGACACCGTCGTCGCCGTCTACTACGACCAGCATGCTACCCCGATGGGCTACATGGTCTACCTCATCAAGGATGATATCATGCACATCAAGGAAATGATTTACATCAACCGTGAGGCGCATGAAGGCCTGTGGGAGTATATTCGCGCGCATGACTCGATGATTGATGAGGTGCGCGGCAACTCCTACTTCAACGAGCCGATTGCCTTTGAGATGGATGACGGCGACATCCGCGAGATGATTCGCCCGTACATCATGGGGCGCATCGTCGATGTGGAAGAGTTTCTACATCTATACCACTGTTCGCCGGAGGAAAAGGGCGTCTGCTTCGATTTGGATATTGATGATGCCTTTCTGCCGTGGAACAACCGCCCGTTCCGCGTCTGGTTCGAGGGTGGGAACTGCACACTGACCGACCGCGACCCGGATTACGAGCTGCGCATGAGCATCGCGACGCTCTCGACCCTGCTCATTGGCTACAAGACCGCCGCGAAGTTAGCGCGCATCGGGCGCATCACAGGCTCTGACGAAGCGATCGCCCGTCTTGACCACGCGCTGCTGCATGAAGCCCCCTATATTTCCGACTACATCTGACCAACGTATCATGCGGCTGCGCTGGCAGTCGCATTTTTCATACAAGGGAGTTCCTCCCTTGACCCTTTCGCGCGATTGAGTTAGTTGCATCTACTTGCTGTTCTCGCGTGTTTATGCAGGGTTTCGCCTCTGCGGAGGCGACCAGAGGGCTTTCCGATCGCCCTCTGGACTGCTTCGGTGCCCTCTTGCATAGTAGATTTTTATTGTTTCTTTGATTTAGTTTGTGTACCCCTTCGTTCCCCCATAAACACTACTGCACAGTAACATGGGAGGGAATGCGAAGGGGTCAAGGGGGCGACCGCAGACTTCGTCTGTTTTCATTGCCCCCTTGTCGCGCCCGCAGGCGCGAAACCCCTGCGATTTCATTGCATTAGGAGGGATTTACGATGTTCATTTTCCTGCTCATCCTGTTTGTCTGCATCCTGCTGCTGCCCTCGTGCGCCCGCGCCGACGAATCCCCCGCCGCGCATCAGCGACGCTCTTTGCAGTCCCTCCACGACGCGTTCAGCAGCGCCGCCAATTCCCAGTACGCCTATTCCATCGCGCACCGCCTCGCCACTGACCTCCATCTCCATAATAACGCCACCTACGGCGGTCGTCAGGCAGGCAGCGACGCGGAACACGCCGCTGCGGATTATCTCGCGGACGAAATGCGCCGAATCGGGCTGTCCGACGTCGAAAAGGCGGCGGCGAAGTGCGATAAGTGGCAGTTCAACGGCGCATCCTTCACCGTGAACGGCACGGAATACCCTGTTTATACCTACGCCACGGCATCCACCGTCCCCGAAGGCATCACCGCCCCGATTGTCTATGTCGGGCGCGGCACAATGTATGACTATGAGGGGGTGGATGTCAAGGGCAAAATTGTGCTGGTGGATATTGACCAGCGCGCAGATTGGTGGATTACCTACCCCATGCTGGAAGCGGAGCATCAGGGCGCAGCTGCGATTCTCGCGGCGAACGTCGGCGGCTTCGGGCAAGTCGCGGACGACGCGCTGAACAGTCAGGATATCTGCGGCCCGACGAGCATCCCAACCTGCTCCATCGGCGTTCGCGCAAGCCGTGAAATCCGCGCGCAATTGCCGCACGGCACTGTGCTGGGGACACTGAAGGTGGATAACACCGTTGAAATCGGCAAGGGGACGACCTACAACGTCACCGGGCGCATCCGCGGCAAGTCCTCCGAATTCCAGATTCTCCTCGGCGGTCACTATGACACGCACTTCTGGGGCTTTCAGGATGACTGCTGTGCCGTCGGGCTGGTGCTGGCCGCCGCAAAAGCTATGCTGGATATCGGTTTCGAGCCGGAAAATGACATCGTGTTCTGCCTGCACGGCGCGGAGGAATGGGGATCGAGCTACACGCAGTTCGACTGGACGGTCGGCGCGTGGGAAATGATTAACACCCTGCACCCGGAGTGGGTCGGCAAAACGCTGGCGTTCCTGAATTTCGAGCTGCCCGCGTATGAGTTCGCGACGTACACCACAACCTATTCCGCGCCGGAAATGTTCTCGCTCCTGCGCGATTTCACCACGCGTTATCCCTACGCGCCCAAGCCGCAGGGCTGCTTCCCGGACGGCGTGCTGACCGAAGGCTATCAGACCTACACCTATTCCGATGATTTCTCCTACTACGCGGCGGGCGTTCCGTCCACGGTCAACGGCTTCCTGCTGCAAAAGGACATGGAGCACGTTCACCCGTTCTACATCGACTATTACCATACGCAGTACGACACACCCGGCACCTACAACGACGCGGTGATGGCGTTCAACCTGCGCTATTACGGCGCACTGGCGATTTACATCGACCAGATGCCCGCCTTGCAGCTGGATTTCACCGCGCAATATACACGCCTGAAAGATGCGCTGGATGCGGACATCTTCGCACAGTCCGGCGCGGATGCTGCTTTGTACCGCAGCGTTGTCGAATCCCTTCTGCCGCCCGCACAGGCATTGAAAGCGCGCATCGACACCCTGAACGCGCGCTATCTTGCCGCGGATGAAGCCGGTGATATCGCCGAAATGGCTCGCCTGCGTCAGGCGGGCCGCCCGCTGATTCGCAAGGTGCTGAACGCCTTCCGTTACTGCCAGAAGTACCTCTTAGGCTTGATGTACGAGCGCCCGATTGTGCCGCATCAGGCCCCGCAGGAGACCATTGCCCTGTGCCAGCACATCATTGACTGCTTGGTGCGCCACGACCCGGCAACGGCTGTTGACCAATATGTTGCGACGGTTAATAACTGCCTGGAAAGCTACTCCATTTATTTCTCGCCCGCGGTGATTGATACGCTGAATGATATGAACTGGGGCGCGGGAAATCAGGATAATTTGTACTTTGGGACGAATATCAACTTTGATAAAGCGGAAGTTGAGGAAGCGTCAAGGAGCGTGTATCAGCGGCGTGCGGAGATAGGCGGGGATTTTGCGAAGGAAATTCGGGTGTATCGGGATGCAATTGACATGGAGAAGAAGAAACTGCGCGCGGATGTGCACAAGGAAACCGAGGCAATCGGCTGGTTAAAGGACTTGCTGGGGTAAAAAAGAGGGTCAATCCCCTATAGGGCTTCCGATTCCTTTGCGCACTCCCATGTTCCTGCTCTTTTTATGCCTTCTGTCATTTATGGAGGTAGAAAAACAGCAAGCCGAGCCTTTTCACTCAGCTTGCTGTTTTATATTGTTCCCGCAAGAAAAAAAGCCGCCGATAAATTCGAGTGTTAGCTTTCCGAGCTTCTTCCGGCATGAAAGTCTCCATGAGCAATGTACACCTTCAGGCAGTTTTTTCTGCGCAGTGCAAAATCACTTTTTTCCGGTAGACGCTCAAACGCCATTCGCGCCCCATTCCGGCACTGAATCACGCCGCAGTACCGAAACCCGAACCGCTCAATCTGCCGCTGCATCGGAAGATTGAGCGCATGGGTATCAATTCGCAAGTGCGGCTGCATCGCCATCGCAAACGCCATCACCTCGGCAAACACGCCCCGATGTGTCCCGTCCGACGCAACGCGATGAATCGTCGCATACGGGCTGTCAGACAGCCACGCGCCGTCAATCTCCGCATACGTCGGGTCATCCCCGGTCAGGAACGCGAACGCGCCGTAAATCCCCGTATCATCCGCCAGAACATGCAGTCCGCCGCGCGCCATATCGCCGCGAAGCACCTCGTCCGTCGGATATCCCGGCTCCCACTGGTTCGGATTGCCCTGCGCTGCCATATACGCGCGCGCGGCATCAAACACGCGCCGCATTTCCGGCAGATCCGCCTCCGTCGCCCGTCGAATCATGGGTTGACCTCCTGTACGATGGTTTCGGAGATGATTATAGCGCATTGAAGGGGGCGTGTCAAATGTGAGAAATTTGGATTTTTTTCGGATTACTATCGCAAAGCTTTCGAAAATCATGCATTTTTGCGGTTTGTAATCGCAAACGGCTTAAGCAGAAGTATCTGCCCTATTCTATTATCACACAGAACGACGCTCTCACATGTTCACAAAAAGTTTTCAAAAAAACCTCTTGACAAACAGGAGAAAATGAATACAATAGAGTCTGACGAAAGTCAAAGAAAGTCAAACCCTCGGAAGGAGGTTTGGTTATGAACACGAACCAGTTCACCCAGAAAACGATGGAAGCTCTCCAGCGCGCCCAACAAATCGCGGTGGAATATCAGCACATGCAGGTGGATGAGGAGCATATGCTGCTCTCCCTGACGGAAGATGCGAAGGCGCTCATCCCGCAGCTGCTGACCCGGTGCGGCATCAGCGTGGATGCTTTCCGTGCGGCGCTGAATGATGCGCTTTCGCGGATTCCGCGCGTGTCCGGCCCCGGCCGCGAGGCAGACAAGGTTTATATTTCCCCGGACTTCGAGAAAGCCCTGCTGGAGGCGGAAAACCGCGCCAAGCAGATGAAGGACGAGTACCTCTCCGTTGAGCATGTTTTCCTCGGCATCGCGTCGAAGCCGAACGCCCACGTCAAGGAAATTCTGACCCGCATGGGCTACGACGAGAAGAAGTTCCTGAAGGAGCTTTCTGCCGTCCGCGGCGCAACCCGTGTGACCACCGACAACCCGGAGGAAACGTACGATGCGCTGAAGAAGTACGGCTCTGACCTTGTGGAGATGGCGCGGCAGCACAAGCTCGATCCGGTTATCGGCCGTGACAGCGAAATCCGCAACGTCATCCGTATTCTGAGCCGGAAGACGAAGAATAACCCGGTGCTGATTGGCGAACCGGGCGTCGGCAAGACCGCTATCGCCGAAGGGCTGGCGCAGCGAATCGTGCGCGGCGACGTGCCGGATTCGCTGAAGGACAAGACCATTTTCTCGCTGGATATGGGCAGCCTGATTGCCGGCGCAAAGTTCCGCGGCGAGTTCGAGGAGCGCTTGAAGGCGGTGCTTGCGGAAATCAAGCGCAGCGAAGGGCGCATCCTGCTGTTCATTGATGAGCTGCACACGATTGTCGGCGCAGGCAAGGCGGACGGCGCAATGGACGCCGGCAACCTCTTGAAGCCGATGCTGGCGCGCGGCGAGCTGCACTGCATCGGTGCGACGACGCTGAATGAATACCGCCAGTATATCGAGAAGGACGCCGCTTTGGAGCGTCGTTTCCAGCCGGTCATGGTGGGCGAGCCGTCCGTTGAGGACACGATTGCCATCCTGCGCGGCCTCAAGGAGCGCTACGAAGTGTTCCACGGCGTGAAGATTCAGGACAACGCCCTGATTGCCGCCGCAACGCTCTCCAACCGCTATATCACCGACCGCTTCCTGCCCGACAAGGCGATTGACCTTGTGGATGAAGCGTGTGCCATGATTCGTACCGAAATCGACTCCATGCCGACAGAAATGGACGACATCAACCGCCACATCATGCAGCTGGAAATTGAGGAAGCGGCGCTGAAGAAGGACGACGACGAGCTGACCAAGGCGCGTCTGGCAGAGGTGCAGAAGGAGCTGGCGGAGCAGCGCGACGAGTTCAACCAGATGAAGGCGAAGTGGGAAAGCGAAAAGAACGCCATCACGAAGGTGAACAAGCTGCGCGAGGAAATCGAGCGCGTGAACGCTGAAATGGAACGCGCCGAGCGTCAGTACGACCTGAACAAGGCGGCAGAACTGAAGTACGGCGAGCTGCCGAAGCTCAAGAAGGAACTGGCGGCGGAGGAAGCCATCGCTGAGAAGTCCAAGGGCGAGGACAGCCTGCTGCGCGACAAGGTGACGGAGGAGGAAATCGCCCGAATCGTCGGCCGCTGGACGGGCATCCCGGTGGCGAAGCTGATGGAAGGCGAGCGCGAGAAGCTGCTCCACCTTGAGGACACGCTGCATCAGCGCGTCATTGGGCAGGATGAAGCTGTCAAGCGCGTGAGCGAAGCTATCCTGCGCTCCCGTGCGGGCATCCAAGACCCGAACCGTCCGCTGGGCAGCTTCCTGTTCCTTGGCCCGACCGGCGTCGGCAAGACCGAGCTGGCAAAAGCCCTTGCGCAGGCGCTGTTTGATGACGAGAAGAACATGGTGCGTATCGACATGAGCGAATACATGGAGAAATTCAGCGTATCGCGTCTGATTGGCGCACCTCCCGGATATGTCGGCTATGACGAGGGCGGTCAGCTGACCGAAGCCGTCCGCCGCCATCCGTACTCCGTCGTGCTGTTCGACGAAGTGGAGAAGGCGCACCCGGATGTATTCAACGTCCTGCTGCAAGTGCTCGACGACGGCCGAATCACCGACAGTCAGGGGCGCACGGTTGACTTCAAGAACACCATCCTCATCATGACGAGCAACCTCGGCAGCGAGTACATCCTGAACGGCATCGCGAACGACGACATTACGCCCGAAGCGCGCGCGCAGGTCGATGCGCTGCTGAAGACGCACTTCCGTCCGGAGTTCCTGAACCGTATTGACGAAATTGTGTACTATAAGCCGCTGACGAAGGAGCAAATCAGCAAGATTGTGCTGCTGATGCTGGGCAGCCTGAACAAGCGTCTGGCGGATCGTCAGCTGAAGGTGGAGCTGACCGACGCGGCGATGAATGCCGTGATTGATCAGGGCTTTGACCCGGTCTACGGTGCGCGTCCGCTGAAGCGGTTCATTCAGTCGAAGATTGAGACGCTGGTGGCAAAGCATATTATTGCCGCGGATGTGAAGCCGGGCGATACGCTGACCATCGACGTGAACGAGAATGGCGAACTTTATATGCGCTGGTGATGGTATAAAATGAACCGCGCGGTCTGTGGCAAAACGCAGACCGCGCGGTTTTGTATGGGGATGGATAAGGGGAAATCAGAGCAACACGCGGAAGAAGTAAGGAAGAGCGACCAACTCAATCGCGCAGAGGGGTCAAGGGGGGATTCCCCCTTGCAGGGTCAAGGGGCGGCGCCCCTTGTGG